>Ga0075431_100003029_pt1 | contig 16263 bp, 5 predicted proteins | sample RhiMetdeltSRZDD5_FD_75297 | JGI IMG/M metagenome (GOLD analysis project Ga0075431, IMG submission 75297) | Populus rhizosphere microbial communities from Tennessee, USA - Rhizosphere MetaG P. deltoides SRZDD5 | ecosystem: Host-associated > Plants > Roots > Rhizosphere > Soil | place: USA... | reverse complement strand
CCGTAGAGGTCGAGAAGCGGCGCGACGAGGCCGGTCCATCCCGTCTGGTGGCTGGCCCCCAGGCCGGCTCCGTTGTCGCCGTGGAAGTACTCGTAGAAGAGAATCAGGTCCTTCCAGTGAGGATCGTTCTGGAACTTCTCCGTGCCTCCGTAGACCGGTCGTTTCCCTTCGGCGTTGCGCAGGAACGTGCCTGCCAGCCTGCGCGACAGTTCCTGGCTGGCTTCGAACAACGTCATGTAGCGCCCGGAACCGGTCGGACACTCCACCTTGAAGTCATCGCCGTAGAACGTATAAAGGTTCAGCAACGCCCTGATGATGAGGACGTTGACAGGCATCCAGACCGGGCCCCGCCAGTTCGAGTTTCCTCCGAACATTCCCGTGTTCGATTCGGCGGGAAGATATTGCACGCTGTACTCCTGGTGGCCGACCCAGAACTTGAACGGATGCTCCAGGTGATATCGCGAGAGCGAACGGATGCCATATGGCCCGAGAAACTCGCGTTCATCGAACAAGTAGGCGAGTACCCGTTCGAGCTTCTTCTTGTTGAGGATCGAAAGCAGACGCCGGTTCTTGTACCCAATGAACCCCTGGTCTGTGGGAGCGATGTGTGAGAGCACTTCCTTGTGACGCTTCCTTGCGAGCTCGATCAACTCCTTCAGCCTGGGGTGATTCGCGACCACGCCTTCTTCTTCGAAGACGGTCGAGGCGCAGAGCGGCAACAACCCGACCAGCGACCTGACTTTCAGGCGATTCGCTTCGCCGCCCGGCAGGCGCAGCAGGTCGTAGAAAAAACCGTCCTTCTCGTCCCACATCTCGTCGTGATTCTCACCGATGCGATCCATGGCATAGGCGATCCACATGAAATGCTGGACGAACTTGAACGCATACTCCTCGTATATCGAGTCGTAATCGCAGAGGATCAGCGACATCTCGAGCATGCACTGACAGTAGAAGGCCATCCAGGCCGTCCCGTCCGCCTGTTCAAGTGAGCCGCCGGTCGGAAGTTCCGCGCTGCGGTCGAATACACCGATGTTGTCCAATCCGAGGAACCCGCCGGCGAAGACATTGCGTCCGCTCGGGTCCTTCCGATTGACCCACCAGTTGAAATTCAGCATCAGCCCCTGGAACGAGCGTTCCAGGAAGCGCATGTCGGCGCGCCCGAGCGTGCGCTCCATCTTGAACAGATAGAGCGTCGCAAACGCATGCACCGGCGGGTTGACGTCGCTGAAGTTCCATTCGTACGCGGGGATCTGTCCGTTAGGATGGAAATACAGGCCGCGCAGCATCAATAGCAGCTGATCCTTGGCGAAATCGAAGTCGACGAGCGCAAGCGCGATCGTATGGAACGCCAGATCCCACGCCGCGTACCACGGGTACTCCCACTTGTCCGGCATCGAGATCACTTCGGCGTTCAGCATGTGGAACCACTCGGCGTTCCGCACGCCTGGCCGCGCCGCGTCAGTCAACGGATGACTCCGGTGCTCGCTGAGCCACTTCTCCAGATCGAAGTAGTAGTACTGCTTGCCCCACAGCATGCCGGCCAGTGCCTGGCGGTGGACGCGACGCTCGTCCTCAGAGAGCGATTTCGGCGTAATCCGCTGGTAGAACTCGTCCGCTTCCTGGATCCTGCTGTTGACGATCTGCTCGAAGCCGCCGAATGCGTCCTTCAGCGGCACGCCCGTCAGTCGCAGACGCACCGTCTGGCTTCCGCCTCCCGCTACATCGAGTACATAGTTCGCGGCCGCCTTGGTTCCCTCCTGAGCGGGATTGACCGTTGCCCGGTTGCCTGTGGTGACGTAGAGATGGAAGGCATCCTTCACATAGGGTGACGGGTTGGGCTGTCCCCACAGGTGCTGCGCGTTGCTCTCGTTTTCGGTGAATAAGAGCTCTGGTGCCCCATCACAACTGAGCACGTATCTTCCGAGGTCGTGATGTGACGCTTCGATCGCGCCCGGCCCCGCTGCCTTGAGCAAGGGCTTGCGGTCGTCTTCCCCCCACGACCACGTGTTCCTGAACCAGAGGGTGGGCAGCAGGTTCAACCGCGCCGACTCGGGGCCGCGATTGTGCACCGTAATCTTGATGAGAATGTCTTCGGGGCCAGCCTTGGCGTACTCAACGAAGACGTCGAAGTAGCGGTCGTCGTCGAAGATGCCGGTGTCGAGCAATTCGTACTCGAGCTCTTCCCGCGACCGCATCCGGTTCTTCTCGAGAAGGTCCCTGTACGGATACTCCCGCTGCGGGTACTTGTAGAGGTATTTCATGTAGGAGTGCGTCGGCGTGCTGTCGACGTAGAAGTAGTACTCCTTGACGTCCTCCCCGTGATTGCCTTCGCTGTTGGTGAGTCCGAACAGCCGCTCTTTCAGGATCGGGTCTCGCCCGTTCCACAGGGCGAGCGCAAAGCAGAGACGCTGCTTGTCGTCAGAGATGCCGCCGAGGCCGTCCTCACCCCAGTGGTAGGCGCGCGAGCGTGACTGGTCGTGGGAAAAGTACGCCCACGCATTGCCATCGTCGCTGTAGTCTTCGCGGACCGTCCCCCACTGTCGCTCGCTGAGATATGGCCCCCATTTCTTCCACGGGATCCCTGCCTCCCGTGCATCATTCAACCGGGCCTGTTCGGTGACGTCGACGATTGCTGGCTTGGTCATCTCGCGTCCTTTCCGCCGTTCTGCACTCCTGCGCGTGAGCACACTGGATGCCGATCTCGAACCAGTTTCCACCTCCGTGGAACTCCCGAAAAGACGCCACTGTGCCGCGATGAGCTCCGCCCCGAAAAGGCATAATGCCTCCGTCATAACGGAGGGCCTCCAATACAACGGAAGTTCCCCGTGGCCGTGCGTGGGCGTTTGCTCCGATCACGGCGACGCCACTCAGGCATACAGCTTGCGGTAGAGGCCGCTTCGAACGTGACGATAGCCAGGCGTCTGGTCGTCCTGCTGACGGTGCCGCTCGTGGCACTGCTCGGTCTCGGTGTCTTTTCACGCCTGCAACTCGCGCAGATTGAGGCACGCAGCCGCTTCGTTGCGGAATCACGGATCGTTGCCCTCGCGACCCTGGGGAATCTCTCCCGCGGTTCCGCCGAGATGCGCGTCAACCTGCGCAGCTACCTGCTGGCCGAAAACGACACGCAGCGGGCGGCGGCGCGGGCGGCCTTCGATGAGGACGAACAGGACGTGAACCGACTCCTTCGGCAATACGCCGACGGCCTGGTCCTCGGAGACAAGGAGCGCCGGCTCCTTGATGAATACGATGCGCTCAGCCGCGAATGGATCGTCGAAGCCAAGCAGTCCATGTCGCTGCTCGATCAAGGGCGGGATCGAGAAGCCGTCGCTTTCCTGAACGGCCGGGTCAGCGAGCTAGGTTTTCGCCTCAGCAGGGTGTCGAACGAGTGGATCGCGTACGACCAGGAATCGGCCACAGCCGCCGGCGCCGAATCCATCGCCGTCATCGAGCGCTTTCGACGGGACATGCTGTTCGCCAACTCGGTTGCCCTCGTCCTGACCGGGATCCTGGGATTTCTGACTGTCCGCCGGATCATCACCCCGATTCAGGCGCTGGAATCCTCCGTCAAGAACATCGCGGCTGGCGACTATGGGCAGGCGGTACCGTTCGTGCGCGCCACCGATGAGACCGGCGTTCTCGCGCGCTCGATTGATGTCCTCAAGCAGGGCGCCGCCGCGATGGACGAACAGCGGTGGGTCAAGGCCAACGTGTCCCGGCTCACCCGGGTGATGCAGGGTGCGGGCTCACTACCCGAGTTTGGCCAACGGCTGTTATCCGACCTCGTGCCCACGCTGGGCGGTGGCATCGCGGCCTTTTACCTGTTCGACGAGGCGCAGGGTCAACTGGACCGCGTCTCCGGCTATGGCCTGCCGGAGAGCTCCGGGCCGGCTGAACCGATCCGGGCCCGTGAAGGGTTGATTGGCCAATGCGCGCAGGAACAAAAGGTCATCGCCCTTACGAACCTTCCGCCCGGTTACTTCCGAATTGCCTCGGGGCTGGGACAGGCGGCTCCCGTTCAGGCAGTGGCGTTGCCCGTCGTGGCCAAGGACAGATTGCTCGCGGTGCTCGAAGTCGCCACATTCCGCCCATTCACGACCAGTGAACAGGCTTTACTCGACGAGGTCCTGCCGGTTGTTGCGATGAGCCTCGAAATCCTGCAACGCAACCTCCACACGCAGCGGTTGCTTGGCCAGACGCAGGCACAGGCGCGTCAACTCGAAGCGCAGGCGGAAGAACTGGTCAGCGCCAGGCAAAAGGCAGAGGAAGCGACCGAGATGAAGTCGATGTTCCTGGCGAACATGACGCACGAAATCCGCACGCCGATGAACGCCATCATCGGCCTATCGCACCTGGCGCTCAAAACGCAGTTGTCGCCCAAGCAGCGCGACTATGTTGCCAAGATCCACAACGCCGGAACATCACTGCTGGCCGTCATCAACGACATCCTCGACTTCTCCAAGATCGAGGCTGGCCGGCTCGACATCGAATCGACCGACTTTACCCTCGATGACGTGATCAGCTCGGTGACGACGCTGACCGCACAGCAGGCGCACGACAAAGGGCTCGAATTCCTGGTGCACGCGGCGCCAGGGGTTCCTGAACATCTGCTCGGCGACCCTGTTCGCCTGGGCCAGATCCTGACGAACTGTATCGGCAACGCGGTGAAGTTCACCGAGCGCGGCGAAATCCGCGTCGACATTCAACCGGTCGAACGGACTGGCCAGAAAGTGCAACTGAAGTGCTCGGTGCGCGACACCGGGATCGGCATGACGCGGGAGCAGTCCGCCAGGCTGTTTCAGCCGTTCACCCAGGCCGACATGTCGACCACGCGCAAACATGGCGGCACGGGTCTGGGCCTTACCATCTGCCGGCGGCTCGTCGAAATGATGGGCGGCCGCATCTGGCTCGAAAGCGAGCCCGGCGTCGGCACGACCTTCTACTTCACCGTGTGGCTCGGAGTTGGTGAAGAAAAAGGATCGAGGAAAGTCGTTCCCGAGAAACTGGCGCAACTGCGAGCGCTCGTTGTCGACGACAACGCTGCGGCGCGCGAAATCCTGCGCGAATCGCTCAACACCATCGCGAAGCGGGTGGACCTCGCCGAGTCCGGCAAGGACGCGATCTCCGCGATTCGTGAGCGCGATTCGAGCGAACCCTACGACATCGTGTTCATGGACTGGCGAATGCCAGGCATGGACGGCCTCCAGGCCAGTCGACACATCAAGAGCGACGAGACGCTCTCCCATCAACCTGCCATTGTCATCGTCACGGCGTTCGGTCGCGAAGACGTTCGCGAAGAGGCAGAGCGTCTGCAGCTCGACGGCTTTCTCATCAAGCCAATCACGAGGTCGACGATCGTTGACACCCTCGTCAGTGTCTTTGCCGAGCCGGGCTCGGACACCCACGCGTCACCGGATCGAGAGCAGGAAAAGCCGATCAGTGGCGCGCGAATCCTGTTAGCCGAGGACAACGAGATCAATCAGCAGATTGCCGTCGAGCTCCTCGAAGGTGCCGGAGCCACCGTCACGATCGCTCACAACGGTCGCGAAGCAGTCGAGATCCTGTCGAACGGGCCACAGCCGGCGCCGTTCGATCTGGTGTTGATGGATCTCCAGATGCCAGAGATGGATGGGTACCAGGCGACCGCGAAGCTTCGTTCAGACGGGCGGGTCGGCACGCTGCCCATCATCGCGATGACGGCACATGCCACGATCGAGGAGCGGCAACGTTGTCTCGACGCCGGGATGAACGATCACATCGCCAAGCCGATCGATCCCGCGACGCTGTTCGAGACGGTTGGGCGATTCTACAGACGCACCGAGCGCGCCGCACCCGATCGGCTGCAACAGATCGCCAATCTCGACAGCAGCGCCGGACTGTCGCGAGTCGCCGGCAACAAGAAGCTGTACCTGAAGCTCCTTCGTCAATTCGTCGAGCACCAGGGTTCCATCGTCGCCCGTGTCACCGAGGCGCAGGCAGCAGGCGACAGGCAGACAGCAGAACGCCTCGTGCACACACTCAAGGGAGTGGCGGGCAACATCGGGGCCACGCACGTGCAACTCGCGGCAGGGGCCCTGGAGAAGTGCATTCGTGACGGCGGCGCCGAAAAGGACGTGGAGGCCGCCAAGCAACACGTCGCCTCGTCCCTCGACCCGTTGGTGGCCGAATTGCGAACTCTCCCCGATGTCGTCCCGTCCGAAGACCGGATGAATGCCGCGACGGCAACGACCGTACCGCTACCGCAGTCGCGCGAAGTGGCAGGACGGCTCACTACGCTACTTTCTGACTTCGATCCCGGTGCCACAGACTTCGTCCAGGCGAATCAGGCGGCGCTGCGACCATTGTTCGGCGACGCAGGTTGGCCGGAATTCGAGAAGCTCGTTCAGGATTACGCCTTCGCCGATGCTCAGATGCGACTTGAGCAGGCGCTAAAAGCTTTGCAGGGAGTCTAACGTGAAGGATCTTTCCGAAAGCCGCGTGCTGATCGTCGACGATGCGAAGGAGAACATCGACATCCTGGTGAATGCCTTGCGCGACGAGTACAAGCTGAGCGTTGCGCTCGATGGCGACACCGCCCTTCGTAGCGTCGAGAAGAGCCCACCAGACCTCGTGCTGCTGGACATCATGATGCCCGGTCTCGATGGCTACGAGGTGTGCCGGCAACTTCGCGCGCGCGAGTCGACACGTGAAGTGCCGATCATGTTTCTCAGCGCGCTCGAGCACGTCACGGACAAGGCGCACGGCTTCGAGGTCGGCGGCAATGACTACCTGACGAAGCCGTTCGAGCTGCTGGAGATCAAGGCACGGGCGCGCTCGCTGCTCAAGGCCAAGGCGTATGCCGACGCCGTTCGCGAAGCAATGGCACGGGATCTCAGGATTGCACGCGAGATCCAGATGGGTATTCTGCCCGCCGACCTGGACGCGGTGACGAAAGGCTCCGGCCTCGACGTCCAGGCCGTCATCGAACCAGCCCGCACGGTTGGCGGAGATCTCTACGAGGTCCTGCGCGCCACCGACGATCGCATCGTCGTCGCGTTGGGCGATGTCTCCGGAAAGGGAGTCTCGGCCGCGTTGTTCATGGCGGTTGCCATGACCGTTCTGCGCACGTTGGCCAGACAGATCCCCGAGCCCGACGAGATCCTGCGTCGCCTCAACGACGAACTGCTCGAACAGAACCCGCGCGGCATGTTCGTCACACTGCAGTGCCTCGTCTTCGATCTCGAAAAACAGCGCGTGACATGTGCGTGCGCAGGGCATCACGAGCTGGTGATCCTGTCGCCAGGACGCGCGCCGCGATTCGCGTGCCCCTCGTCCGGCCGGCCCGTGGGGCTGCTGCCGAGCAATCCGGTCGACGCCGAAACCTTCGAGCTCACGCCGGGCGATACCTTCGTGCTGTATTCGGACGGTGTCTCGGAAGCGATCAATCCCGACAAGGGCTTCTTCGGCGAGGACCGGCTATTGGCGACGCTCAGCTCGCTCGCCGAGGCGAGGCCTGCTGAAACGGTGATGCGCGTACTGGCCGACGTGCGTGCGTTCACGGCCGGCGCGAAACAATCCGATGACATCACCGTGCTCGCCGCGCAGTACCGTCCGTGACGTAATGAGTCGACTGCCCGGTTACATGCCAGTGGCGCCTCGCTGCCGGGAAGCACGATTGAAGTCACTAATCTCGAAACGAACCTCTCCCGCGCGGCGACCGCCGATGAGGGCGGCCATTACGTCGTTGCAGCGTTCCCACCAGGTACGTACAACGTCATCGCCTCGGCGCCCGGTTTCAGAAGCCAGAGGAAAGACCAGGTCGGGTGGTCCGATCCGTTCCCCCGAGATCTCCGTTGTCGTTGTCGCTGTAGCTCGCAATTTGATCGTTCGAATGAAGAGGCACGGCCTCGCTTAAATGCGCGAAGCAATTCCTGAAAATCGATTTCAGTACGCCGGCTGGCCCGTCGTTGGAGCGTGCGGGATCGGGGCGTTCTTTGCCACCGTGCCGCTGACGACGTTCGGCGTTTTTCTTCAGCCTCTGTGCGACGAGTTTTCCTGGTCGCGAGAAGCCGCCTCGTCGGCGTTTGGGACTCTCACGCTGATGGCGGCCGCGTCGGCACCGTGGCTCGGTGGTGTGCTCGATCGACTCGGTGTCCGCAAGGTCGTCGTGTCGTGTCTCGCGGTTTCCGGGTGCGCGGTGGCGTCGCTTGCTGCGCTGACACCCGCGTTGGGACACTTGCGCATTGTCTTTGGTGTGCTCGGGCTGGTGATGATGGGGGCGTCGCCAATCGCCTACTCACGCGCGATCTTCGGGTGGTTCGATCGAAGCCGCGGGCGGGCGTTAGGCGTGATGCTGGCGGGTGCTTCGCTATCGGGGATCGTGCTTCCACCGGTCGCACAGGGGTTAATCGACTTGTGGGGATGGCGCCTCGCATGGCTGGTGCTTGGATGTGCGACGCTCGCGATCGCGCTGCCGAGCGCCGTGCGCTTCATCCGCGAGCGCCAATCGCCGAACGTGGCGGGCGATATCCAGCCACCGGAGGTGCCGGTTGCTGCCGCCTTCCGTTCGCGCGTGTTCTGGACCTTGGTGGTCGTGGTCTTCGGCGGTACGGTCGCAACAAACGGGGCGCTCGTACACCTGGTGGCGCTGCTGGCCGATCGGGGAGTCCCGGCGAGTCAGGCGGCCACTTCCGTGTCGGCCATGGCGGCCGCGGGCCTCATTGGCCGTGTGGTCACCGGCTGGCTGCTGGATCGCTTCGAGGCGGCGCGTGTCTCGGTCGTGCTCCTGCTGATCGCCGCTGCAGGCACATTCGCGTTGGCGATGACCCAGTCGTTCGCCATGGGTGTCCTTGCCGCCGTATGCCTGGGATTTGGATCGGGCGGTGAATCAGACGTTACGCCCTACCTGCTGTCACGTCACTTCGGGCTTCGTTCGCTCTCCACTCTCTACGGCTTCAACTGGACGGCGTGGGGGCTGGCCGGCGTGGCCGGTCCGATCCTCCTGGGACGTGCCTTCGACGCGACCGGTTCATACACCGTGGCGCTCGTCGAGTTGAGCCTCATCACTTCGGGCGCGGCAGCACTGATGCTCACCGTCCCGAGAGCACCCCTTGGTGCCGCCACACCGCGAGTGGTCGAAGAACGAATCTAGAGACGCCGCTTGTCAAACTCCCAACTTCCAATTTCCAATTCCCAAGCAATCGCACTGCTTGGGAGTTGGGAGTTGAAGGTTGGGCGTTGACACGCTCTTTGGCATCCTGCTAATAAGGCCACGTCCAGTTGGCGATCTCCGGCCGATCGGTGCCGTGCTCGTGCGCGTAGCGCAGGTTGTCGATGATGGCGTTCTTCATCTCCTCCTTCAGGTGAGCCGCCTTGGCGCGCAACCTCGGCACACGATCGATGACATCGATGACCAGGTGGAAGCGCGATGTCTCGTTCAGCATCGCCAGTTCCAGCGGCGTGTTGATGTTGCCCTTCTCCCTGTAGCCGTGCACGTGCAGGTTCTCGTGCCCTTTGAAGCGGTAGGCGAGCCGGTGAATGAGCCACGGGTAACCGTGGAAGTTGAAGATGATCGGCTTGTCAGACGTGAACAGGCCTTCGAATTCCCGCTCCGTTGACCCATGCGGATGCTCGGATGCCGGCCGCAGCCTGAACAGATCGACGACATTGACGAATCGCAGCTTCAGGTCCGGCACGCGCTCTCGCAGGATCGCCGCCGCCGCCAACGCCTCCATCGTTGCGACGTCGCCGCAGCTGGCCAGCACGCCGTCAGGCTCCTCGCCGGCATCGGTGCTGGCACGCGTCCAGATGCCGACGCCCTTGGCGCAATGCACGATTGCCTCATCGATCGTCGTGAACTGAAGATGCTTCTGCTTGTCCGCGACGATAACGTTGATGTAGTCCTGGCTGCGAAGGCAGTGATCGGCGACCGACAGCAGCGTGTTCGCGTCAGGTGGCAGGTAGACGCGCACGACGGACGGGCCCTTGTTGGTCACCACGTCGATGAAGCCCGGGTCCTGGTGGGAGAACCCGTTGTGATCCTGGCGCCAGACTGTTGACGAGAGCAGGATGTTCTGCGACGCGACCGGCGCGCGCCACGACACGTGGTTCTTGCAGATATCCAGCCATTTCGCGTGCTGGTTGAACATCGAATCGATGACGTGCGCGAACGCCTCATAGGTGTGGAAGAAGCCGTGACGCCCGGTGAGGAGATATCCCTCGAGCCAGCCGACGAGCGTGTGCTCCGACAGCATCTCCATCACGCGACCGTCACGGGACAACTCGCCGCCGTCGGCATCCTCGGGAACGAGATCAGCCATCCACGTCTTCTTGGTCGCGCCGTACACGGCCTGCAGTCGATTGGATGCGGTTTCGTCCGGGCCGAAGACACGGAAATTGGTTGGGTTGTTGGCCAGCACATCGCGCAGGAACTCGCCGAGCGGCTTGGTGTTTTCATGAGCCGACGTGCCGCGTGAAGACACCTTGACGGCGTACTGCCGGAAATCCGGAAGCCTGAGCTGTTTGCGAAGCAACCCGCCATTGGCGTGCGGGTTGGCGCTCATGCGCCGGTTCCCGCGGGGAGCCAGAGCCTTCAGGTGTGGCACGAGCGTGCCGTCGGCATCGAACAGCTCCTCGGGCTTGTAGCTACGCATCCAGTCTTCGAGCAGTTTCAGGCTGGCCGCATCGTTTCGCACATCGCTGAAGGGCACCTGATGCGAGCGCCATGAGCCTTCGACCTTGTGTCCTTTAATCTCCTTCGGGCCGGTCCAGCCTTTTGGCGAGCGCAGCACGATCATCGGCCAGCGCGGACGACTCGGATTGTTCGAGTCGCGCGCAGCCTTCTGCGCGGCACGAATCTGGCCGATCGCCTCATCCAACGTCGCGGCCATCTGCTGGTGCATCACCGCCGGATCGCTGCCCTCTACGAAATAGGGGGTGTACCCATAGCCCCTGAACAAGGACTCCAGTTCCTCGTGGCTCACGCGGGCCAGGATTGTCGGATTCGCGATCTTGTATCCATTGAGATTCAGGATCGGCAGTACCGCGCCGTCGCGAATTGGGTTGAGGAATTTGTTGGAGTGCCACGCGGTTGCGAGTGGTCCGGTCTCGGCCTCGCCGTCACCGACGACGCAAACGGAGATGAGATCCGGGTTGTCGAACACCATGCCAAAGGCATGTGAGAGGCTGTAGCCGAGTTCACCGCCCTCATGAATCGAGCCTGGTGTTTCCGGGGTGACGTGGCTGCCGATGTGACCGGGGAAGGAGAACTGCTTGAAAAACTTCTGCATTCCCTCGGCGTTCTGGCTCTTGTCTGGATAGATCTCCGAGTAGGTGCCCTCGAGATAGGCGGGTCCGAGTACGCCGGGCGCGCCATGGCCCGGACCGGCGACGAAAATCATGTCGAGGTCGTCGCGGATTATCAGTCGGTTCAGGTGCACCCACACGAACGACAAGGCCGGGCTGGCGCCCCAGTGGCCGAGCAGTCGATGCTTCACGTGCTCCTTGGTGAGCGGCTCGCGAAGCAGCGGGTTGTCCTGCAGGTAGATCATTCCGACCGCGAGGTAATTGCACGCCCGCCAATAGGCGTCCATCAAGGTCAGTTGCTGATCGGTCAGCGGACGTGATTCGACTTCCAGGGGTGCAACTTGAGTGTTCATGACTTCCTCTCAACCCTTCGCGGCAAGCGGTAGCGCGAGAAGGACTATCGAACGCGGATGTACTTCATAGGTCGTGGTCGTGACCGTCGGCGCGACGTCCCAGCGGCTTATGTCGTCAGGCGAAGCCAGCGCCGTATCAATGCAGCGGCGCCACGGGCCGCCGCCCGCGGGCGCCGGCGGGAGGTCGAAGGTCAACGGCTCCCAGTAGGCGTTCAACATGCCGTGCAGCAGGAAGCGTCCTCGCACGCTGTGCAACGTGAAGGCCAGCGAGCGCGAGTGCTCGCTCCAGTCCGGGCGGTTGAGCGCGACACCGTGCCAGTCGATTCGGGCTCGACTGAGAATCTGGCTGAGCGTCAACGTTGTTTCTTCGGCGACAACATCGCGACGCTGACGAAATGCCGTGAGCTCTTTGACGAACCGGTGGACATCGCCGTGCGGCGTCAGCAGAGACCAGTCCAACCAGCTGATGTCGTTGTCCTGACAGTACGCGTTATTGTTACCGCGCTGAGTCCGCCGCATTTCGTCGCCCATGAGCAGCATCGGAGTGCCTGCAGCGAGCAGCTCGAGCGCGAAGAAATTCTTGACCTGACGATTCCGCAGCGTCTCGATGGCGCGATCGTGGGTCGGCCCTTCCACTCCGCAATTCCAACTCAGGTTGTCGTCCGCTCCATCGCGGTTGTCCTCGCCGTTGGCCTCGTTATGTTTATGGTTGTATGACACCAGGTCGTTGAGCGTGAACCCGTCATGACACGTTACGAAGTTGATGCTTTGCTCGGCTTCCCGTTGTTCGTGACCGTAGAGGTCAGGGCTCCCGAGCAGGCGCGTAGCAATTCCCGAGACCGACCCGTGGTCACCTTTGAGAAATCGTCGAACGTCGTCGCGGAATCGACCGTTCCACTCCTGCCACGTGTCACCGACGAAGCTGCCGACCTGATACAGACCAGCCGCATCCCACGCTTCGGCGATCAGCTTCGTGCCGGCCAGCAGCGGATCCGATTCGATGTCCCACAGCACCGGCGGGTTCTGGAGCGAACGGCCGGCCTCGTCGCGCGACATGACCGAGGCGAGGTCGAAGCGGAACCCGTCGACATGCATCTCGGTCACCCAGTACCGCAGGCTGTCCTGGATCATCCTGCGCACGATGGGCTGATTGGCGTTCAACGTGTTGCCACAACCCGTGTAATCGGCGTAGCGCGACTTGTCATCCTCCAGGATGTAGTAGAAGTCGTTGCCAAGCCCGCGATAGCAGAACGTCGGCCCGTCGTGTCCGCCCTCGGCGGTGTGATTGAACACGACATCGAGGATGACTTCGATGCCTGCGCGATGCAGAGCCTTGACCATGTCGCGGCATTCGTCCAGGACGCCGAGCGGATCGGGTCGCGAACTGTAAGCGTAGTGGGGCGCGAAGAATGAAACAGGCTGGTAACCCCAGTAATTGACCCGTCCTGGTGGTGCCGCCTGCGGATCGAACTGAAAAATCGGCAGCAGCTCCACTGCCGTCACGCCGAGATCAGTGAGGTAGGGAATCTTCTCGATCAGCCCGGCATAGGTCCCATGTGACCCGGGCGAGACGCCCGAGCTCGGATGCCGGGTGAATCCGCGAACGTGCAGTTCGTAGATGACGGTCTCGGCGAAGGGGCGCCTGAGGGGCACGTCGCCTTCCCAGTCATACGCGCCTGGATCGGCGACGACACTTTTCGTCGCCGCGCCGTGATTCGGGCCCGGTCGTGCCGCGGCTGTTCGGTTGTATTCATCAGGCACAGCGACGGCGAGCCCATACGGGTCGAGCAGCAGCTTTTCACGATCGAATCGAAGCCCGCGCTCGGGCGCAAACGGCCCGTCGGCCCGATAGCCGTAGATCTGACCAGGCCTGATATCGGGAACAAAGGCGTGCCAGTAGTGATAGGAGCGGTGCCCCGCCGCATCGAAGGGGATGACCCGTGACGGCGCCACGGCGTTGCGGTCATCGAACAGCAGCAGCTCGATCAGGGAGGCGCTTTTCGAGAACACACTGAAGTTCACGCCGCCTGGATGGACGGATGCACCGAGCGGCGCGCTGGTACCTCGTTCGACGGCGCGCGTGCTGGCGATCGACGCAGCCCCGGCGCTCATGCGCGTTGGTCGGGCGTCGCCATCGGCCTGACGTCCCAGATGTCGCGGCAGTAATCTCGAATCGAGCGGTCCGACGAGAATCTCCCAACTCGCGCAGTATTGAGAATCGACATCCGCGTCCAGTTGGTTCGATCGCGATAGGCGTCACTGACACGTTCCTGGCAGTCGACGTACGCCTGATAGTCGGCCAGCAGCATGTAGTCGTCGCGCGTCAGGAGGGACTCGACGAGCGGCCGGAAAACGGTACGGTCGCCGTTGGTGAAGAAGCCGGCGTCGATGAGGTCGATGGCTTCGCGCAGTTCCTGGTTCGACTCGTAGTAGCGGCGCGGGTCGTAGCCGTCTCTCTTGAGCTGAACGACCTGGTCGGTGGTCAAGCCAAACAGGAAGAAGTTCTCCGCGCCCACCGCCTCGCGAATTTCCACGTTGGCGCCATCCAGCGTGCCGATTGTCAGCGCTCCGTTCATGGCGAATTTCATGTTGCCGGTGCCGGACGCTTCCTTGCCGGCCGTCGAGATCTGCTCGGACAAGTCGGCGGCGGGATAGACATGCTGGCTGTTCTTGACGTTGAAGTCCGGGATGAACACCACCTTGAGCAGGTCGCGGGCTTTCGGATCCTGGTTGACGACAGACGCCACTGAGTTGATCAACTTGATGATCAGCTTGGCCATGCGGTACCCGGGGGCGGCCTTGCCGCCAAACATGACTGTTCGCGGCACGCTCGAAATCTGGGCACGCCTGATGCGGTTGTACAGTGTGATGACGTACAGCACATTCAGGTGCTGTCGCTTGTACTCGTGCAGACGCTTGACCTGGATGTCGAACAGCGATCGCGGGTCCACCAGGATGCCGGTGTGTGCTTTGACGAAAGCGGTCAACGTAAACTTGTTGTCGCTCTTCACCGCCTGCCACTCGGCCTGGAACGCCTCGTCTGTCGCCAGCGATTCGAGTCGTTGCAGGTCCTCCTCCAGGTTGGAGATCCAGCGATCGCCGATGCGCCTCGTGATGAGGGCGCTCATCTTGGGATTGCTCAACACCATCCAGCGGCGCGGGGTCACGCCGTTGGTGACGTTGAAGAATTTCTCGGGCATCACCCGGTAGAAATCACGCAGCACCGTCTGTTTCAGCAGTTCGCTGTGCAGGGCGGCGACCCCGTTGATCGCATGGCTGCCCACACAGGCAAGATTCGCCATCCGCACGTATTTGTCGCCCGTCTCGTCGATCAATGACAGCCGCTGAATGAGCTGATCGTCGCCTGCATGACGTGCGCGCACATCGTCCAGGAAGCGGCGATTGATCTCGTAAATGATCTCGAGGTGCCTGGGCAGGAGCCTGGCGAAGAGCGGCAGCGACCACTTCTCGAGCGCTTCGGCCAGCAGCGTGTGGTTCGTGTAGCCGCAAGTCCGCTGAGTGATCTCCCACGCCTGATCCCACTCCATCAGGTGCTCGTCCACGAACAGCCGCATCAGCTCCGCGACTGCAATCGAAGGGTGTGTATCGTTCAATTGAGCCGCCCAGTACACGTGGAGCTCAGACAGCGTTTTTTCCTGCACCAGCGTGAGCCGGATCATGTCCTGCAGTGAGCACGAGACGAAGAAGTACTGCTGCGCCAGTCGCAGTTGCTTTCCCGCTTCGGGCTCGTCGTTCGGGTAGAGTACCTTGGAGATCGTTTCCGACTTCATCTTCTCGTTGACGGCGCCGTAGTAATCCCCGACGTTGAACGCGAAGAAATCGAACGATTCGGTGGCTTCCGCTTTCCACAGGCGCAGCAGGTTTGTCGTGTGGACACCGTAGCCCGGTACGGGCGTGTCGTAGGCAACACCCTTGACCACTCGGTCCGGCACCCACCGGACGCGATGCTGACCCAGCTCATCGCGGAAGTGTTCCGTTCGCCCACCGAGGTTCACGTGGAAGGCGATCTCCGACTGCACGATCTCCCACGGATTGCCAAATCGCAGCCACTTGTCCGTCAGTTCGACCTGCCAACCGTCGCGGATCTCCTGATCGAAGATGCCGAACTCGTAGCGGAGCCCGTATCCAATCGCGGGAACATTGAGCGTGGCCAGTGAGTCCATGTAACAGGCGGCGAGGCGGCCGAGGCCGCCATTGCCCAGCCCGGGCTCTTCCTCCTGCTCGAGCAGGGTGAGCAGATCCTGGCCTACCCTGGCCAGCGCCTCTTCGGCCTGCCTCCAGATTCCCAGGTTGATCAGGCTGTTCCCGAGATGTGGCCCCGTCAGAAATTCCGCTGACAGATAGGCGACGACCTTGATTGGAATGTTGGCGTCCGCAATCACCTCCAGCGTGGAGATGTAGCGATGAAGCATCCGGTCGCGGACGGTATAGGCCAGCGCCATGTACCAGTCGTTGCGTGACGCATGCTTGGGCAGCTTTGCCTGGAGACAGTGCAGGTTCTCGATCAGTCCTTCAGTGATCGCATCCACACCAAGTCCGCTACGAACGCTCTCGGTGGCAGACGGACCCTGTGAAACGACGCGCGGGGGCTTCCCGGTTGGAGGCCTCA
>Ga0075431_100003026_pt1 | contig 16266 bp, 14 predicted proteins | sample RhiMetdeltSRZDD5_FD_75297 | JGI IMG/M metagenome (GOLD analysis project Ga0075431, IMG submission 75297) | Populus rhizosphere microbial communities from Tennessee, USA - Rhizosphere MetaG P. deltoides SRZDD5 | ecosystem: Host-associated > Plants > Roots > Rhizosphere > Soil | place: USA... | reverse complement strand
GCCACGATCTCTTCGAGCGGACGCCGCCGCATCCAGCGAATGATCCTGTGGACAATGTCGGAGCCTTTCGCGGCTTCGATCACCAGCGTCAGCTTCATCGCCGGCGCTCCGAGCTCGACGGCGGACTTGGCGTCCTTGTACTGCGCGCCATCGATGATGTTGGCCCAGTGAACCAGTTGTTCCAGATCCGGCGCTTCGTATCCGAACCGCTCCCTGGCAACCGTACAGATAAACAGCGTGCAGGATTTGAAAGATGGATCGTACAGCTTCCTGCCGCTCTGATCCTGGCGGAAATGCTCGGCATCCTGCGGCGTCAGGAATGCGCTCTGGTGGTGGTCGAACCACCAGGTCACTTTCGGACTGGCCGAATACTTGAAGTCGACGATGGCGTTCTCGTCGCTGTCGAACAGGCTCTCGTCGAAAAGCTGCGAGGCCCGATGCGCCAGGCCGGTGAACTCAAATTCTGCGTCCGGGTAAAAGGTCCCTTCCAGGAAACGACTAAAAAATGCGGCCGAGGCAGCGCCGTCGAAACAGTGGTCGTGATAGAAGACGCGTACGCGCATGCCTTAACCTGAAGCGGAAAACTTACCAGCTTGCCTGAATATGGATGAAAAAGCAACAGGGAAAGTTACTGTGTCAGTCCGTTCGGAGGATTCTATTACTCGGGGGACCCATGTGAATATGGGCTGCGGTAGCCTTGCCGGGCACTGAGCTGCGAAAAGCGTAATAGGGAATATCGCTGGCCTCGAGGTATTCGCGCAGCCAGGATCCTTCTTCGGTATCCGGGCTCAGGGCGACGTCCACGCGGTCGCGATGATCGAATCCCATGGCCCGATGAATCGCTGTGTGTCCATTTGCGCTGATCGGAAGCGGTTTGTGGAAGTGTTTCTCGTAGGCGAGTAGAACTCGTTTGAAATCTGCGGTTGTAAAGGAACCATCGCCGTCGAAACGCTCCATTACCGGACCCGGCGCGACCTCATCCGCCTCCTGCTCCCGGCGAGCCATGCTGGCCAGCTCGGCGACAAGATCGGAGCGGGTTACGACTAATTCATATTCCTTTTGCGCCCATTGCAGTTCTTCATTGGGTCGATCCAGCGCTGCAGTAGGGAGAGCGCCGGCGTCGATCAGGGTTTGCAGTTTTTCCACATTGGTCTTGCGACGGAAGAGCCGGCGCGCGGCAGCGGCTTCCATTTCACTGGATTGTTCAGGCGTAAGGTCTTTGCCGTATAGGGTGCGACCGAGCAAATCGGCGTCCTTGGCATCGGCAAGCAACTCTTGCGCCTGCTCGAGCTTGATTCGGGGCACGACACCGGCTTCCACCTGTTTCCGAAGTTCTTCCACATTTGACAAAGCACGGCTAAGTTCCCGTTCGCCGGGAGTTTGCGCGGCAACCGACAATACGGCCGCCAGACAAAGCAAAGCCAATTTTATGCCCACTAAGGTTATTGTAGTACGATAGTAGACAGAGAGGTTTCACCCATCTGAACGCATTGAAATCGCATGATGCGACATCTACAAAGTTTCCCTGGTTGACTGCAGTTCGGGCAGCCGAATCCAAGAAAGCCACCGACATACGCGTTCTGGATCTGACTGGAATCACATCGTTCACCGATTATTTCATCATCTGCTCGGGATCGAATCCCAAACAGATTCAAGCGATCGCCGACGAAATCGGCCAAAAGCTCAAGGATGGCGGCGAATTCCCGCAGAGCGTGGAAGGCTATAACCAAGCCGAATGGATCCTGGCGGATTACGGTAATTTTCTGATCCACGTCTTCTCGGAAAAAGCGCGCGCTTACTACGATCTCGAAAGGCTCTGGCGGAACGCTAAGGATATTCCCGTTCCCGCTGAGTGAAGGTCCATCTCTATTTCTTTGGCAAGCCGCGGGATGCTCATGTCAACGCGATTGCAGAAGATTATCTGCGGCGTATTTCGCACTATGCAAAATCCGAAATGACGGAGCTGCGCGCACGATCCGATCCTTGGACAAAGCATCCGTCCGCCTACACGATCTGTCTCGATCCGGCTGGCCAGCGCCTCGATTCGGCCGCGTTCACCGCGCTGGTTCAGCGCATCGAGCTCGAAGCGCGCGATCTTGTATTCATCGTCGGGGGAGCCGATGGCCTTCCGCCGAGCTGGGGCGCTCGCGCCAACCTGCTGCTGTCGCTTTCGCCCATGACCTATCCTCACGAACTGGCGCGCGCTATGCTCGCTGAGCAAATCTATCGCGCCTTCACAACGTTGCGGGGACATCCGTACCCGCGCTAAGGTAGGGTGGATGAAAAACAAGTCAAAAGTCAAAAGTGTTCCAGCGCACCGATTCTACACCTGCCGCACTTTTGACTTTTGCCTTTTGACTTTTGATTTTTGACTTGCCTTTCCCCCCATGGCTTGGTTTAAGCGAGAAAAAACGGTCGCGCCGGCAGAAGACGGCGAGCGTCACATGCGCACAGAAGGACTCTGGGTCAAGTGCGACGGGTGTCGTCAGATCATCTGGAAGAAAGATATCGACGACAACCAGAGTGTCTGCCCTAAGTGCGGCGCGCATTCGCGAATCGACGCTGTATCGCGGCTCAAGTACCTGTTCGATGGCGACTACGAGGTCTTTGACGCCGAGTTGACGTCGTCCGATCCCTTGACCTTTGTCGATTCGAAACCCTATCACGAGCGGCTCGCCTCGATGCAGGAGGCTACTTCGCTTTCCGATGCGCTGATCTCGGCTAGCGGAACCGTCGAGGGGCGGTTGGTCAACATCTGCGCCATGGAGATCAAGTTCATCGGCGGCAGCATGGGATGCGTGGTCGGGGAGAAGATCACACGCGCGATCGAGCGCTCGACTGCGGAGGGAACACCTATCATCATCATCTCGGCCTCCGGTGGAGCGCGCATGCAGGAGGGAGCGATCAGCCTGATGCAGATGGCGAAGATCTCCGGGGCTCTCATGCGGCTCGACGAAGCGCGCGTGCCTTACATCAGTGTCCTGACCGATCCAACTACCGGGGGCGTTACGGCGAGCTTCGCCATGTTGGGCGATTTGAATATTGCTGAGCCCGGCGCATTGATTGGTTTCGCCGGACCTCGCGTCATCGAGCAGACCATTCGTCAAAAGCTGCCTGAGGGATTCCAGCGCAGTGAGTTTCTCGTGAAGCACGGGATGCTGGATGCCGTGGTTCCCCGCCCGCAGATGAAGAGCTATATCGCCAAAGCGCTCGACTTTTTCGCCGGGCCCATCGCCTCATGAACTACCCGGATTCGGTCCGGTACCTCTACTCACTCGGAAACGAACTCAAGACCATCAAATTTGGCCTGGCGACGATTACGACCCTGATGGCAGCGCTCGGAAACCCTGAGCGCGCCTGCCGGTTCGTGCACGTCGCCGGCACCAACGGGAAGGGATCGACATGCGCGATGATCGAGTCCGCCCTGAGAGCAGCGGGAGTTCGGACCGGTCTCTACACTTCCCCACATCTGGCGGAACCGACCGAGCGGATCCGCATCAACGGCGATCAGGTTACAGCACAGCAGTTTGCCGATGCCTTCGATATCGTGCATGCAGCCGCCGAGCGCCTTCTCCAATCCGGCGCAATCGAACATCATCCTACTTATTTCGAGACCGTGACCGCCATGGGTTTCGTGCTTTTCGCGCGCGAGGGCGTCGAAACTGCAGTGCTCGAAGTCGGAATGGGGGGGCGGCTCGATGCGACCAACATCGTAACGCCGGCGTTATCGGTGATCACCCGGATCGATTTCGACCACGAAGCGTTTCTTGGACGGAGCATTGAAGCGATCGCCTCTGAGAAGGCCGGCATCCTGAAGCCGGGCGTTCCCGCTATCTTCGCGCCACAACGTCCGGAAGCCGAGACGACGCTTCGGGAACGGGCTGCGGCGCTTGCAAGCCCTCTAAGTAGCGTCCGTGACTGGCACGCCGGCGACTGCGAATTCGACCCGCGAGGCAGCCGCTTCACGGCGAGGAAGGATGGCGAAGATCCCTTGCGGGTTACCTGTCCCCTGGCGGGGGAGCACCAGGTGGAGAACGCATTGACCGCCGTCGCGTCGTTGCGGCTCATGGGTGTCGACATTTCGGCAATCGAACGAGGCATCGCCGCCACTCGCTGGCCCGGACGCCTGGAACTGATTTCCACAAGTCCGGAAATCATTCTCGACGGGGCTCACAACCCCTCCGGAGCGAGAGCATTGGTTTGCTACATGGAGCGGTTCTATGTCGATAGGAAGATCTGCATTATCTATGGAGCGATGCGCGACAAATCCGTGGTCGAGATGACCGGGGTGCTTTTTCCTTCCGCTCATACCATCATCGCGACTGCTCCGGCGCAAGAGCGTGCGACCCGCCCGGAAACGATTCGCGACTTGAGCGGGCGGGCTGACACCATCATCGCCGCGACTGTGCCCGAGGCCCTGTCGATCGTGCGACAATTTGTCCCCGATATGGTCACTTTTGTCACCGGCTCGCTCTTTGTCGTGGCTGAGGCCAGATCCGCCCTGATATAATTTCCCGATCCAGGTATGTCTCTGTCCTACGTCCGATCCCTGTTAATTACGGACCCCATCATTATCGTGGCCACCATCATCATGGGATCAATCTCCATGCTGACATCCTTGTTCGATTCGAAGGGAGTAGCTCAGCATAAGATCGCCCGGATTTGGTCGCGCATGCTGCTGGCGGTCAGCGGCGTCAAAATGCGGATCGAAGGGCTGGAAAAACTTGAGCCTGGTGGATGCTACGTCCTTGTCGGGAACCACCGCAGCTTGATGGATATACCGGTGATTATGGCGCACATCCCGCTGCAGGTGCGATTTTTTGCGAAAAAGGGACTATTTCTCATACCGATCATGGGAACGCACCTGCGCCGGGCTGGTCATCTGCCGGTGGTCAAGGACGATCCGCGCGCTTCCTTGAAAAGTATGAGCGACGCCGCGCGGATTATCCGGGAGAGCGGCATCTCCGTCATGCTGTTTCCGGAGGGGGGCCGCAGCACCGATGGCCTGAAAGATTTCAAAGAGGGCGCCGCTTACGTGGCGATCAAAGCGGGTGTTCCAGTAGTGCCAGTCGCGATGCTCGGAACGCGCGAAGTGCTGCCAATGGGGTCCATGCAAATCATGAGCGGCGTCGTGGAGCTAAGAATAGGAGATCCGATACCGACCGCGAACTTCACTCTCAAAGACAGGGCGCTTCTTACGCAGACGATGCGCGACAAAGTGGCCGAACTGATTGGAGAATCAACTGCCGAGCCGCAAAAGACGCGATAGCCCTTCGACCGGTCTTGCCAACCGATTCGGTGGAGCTGCAACGGCGGGAATCGCAACCGGCTCCTCCAGCCGCATTTCGTTCCAATTGTAGGCAAACTCTTTCCCACAGTCTAGACAGGTGACATAGGCTCCAACACGCGCCGAAGGACGCTTTGGAGTCATAGGGAAAGTCGTACGCCGATGCGAACAACCAAACAAACGCTCAATCACTGAACTCAGCATAATGTGTGGCACCCCACTGCAGCAGACGAAAGTACGTGTGATTTCGTTGCATTTGTCATGCCATTGGCAAGATCTTGACGAGCCAAAAATATACTCTGTTCTAAGGTATAAAACTTACCATTCAAGGTGTGTCACGAGAAGCTTTTACGCGCAAAACGCCGGACCGGAACGCCACGTTTTTTCAAAGATGTTCAATCGTCAACGCTGTCTAAGGTGTGGCAGATGGACCCATGATTGCCAAGTCTGCCGGTAGTCCGTAAATCGCAGGAGACAAATACTATCCCATGACAAACAGGAAACAATTTCGAATCCTAGCTATGCTTCTTGGCGCAATATTCTTCGTTTCAAATCTACAAGCGCGCACATGCACCGGAAACGGAGATGTAATCGGCTCGTACGGATTCTTCGGATCGAGGGCTGGCTTCTTCCTCTTGGGTGCGACGCCGCCAGGTACCACCGCTTCCGGCTCGGCACCGCTGGTCCCTGTCGGCGTGACGCCACCGGGCACGACCGCCGCGTTGAATCCTTGGAGTAACTTCGTGAACAGCTTAGCGGGCAAATCAGTATTCAGCGCGAATGGCCGGGTATTTGCCGACGGCGCTGGCAACCTGTACACAAGCTCGACACCGACTGCCCTTATTGTTAACACCTTAGTCGGCAACTATACAGTCAACACCGATTGCACTCTTTCGATGTCTCTCGGCAATCCGTTTTCCGCGACAGGCGGCACGATTGGGACCACCTTAACTACTTTGGTGACTCTTGAAGGAATCATTACGGACGGAGGGGGCGCCGGCCATATCGAAGCGGTGGTAACCGGCCCGGACGCGGCCGGCGCACAGGTTTCGTTCGTCCGCACGTCGCAATTCAACGCGTGCAACAATGCCACAATCACGGGTCAACACGGAGTCGTCGGTAGCGGCTTCGTTGTCGCGGGGACTAATACAGGAACCGGAACCGGCGCGGGCACAGGGGTGGCCTCCGCATTCACTCCGGGAGCCGCCGGGGCGCTTGGAACACCGTTCACGCTCGTCGGGCGTTTCTTTTCCGATGGATTGGGGAATTTCATAGCCGATCCGCCGTCTGTCATCTCGCCGATAAAACGGACGCTTACCGGAACCTACGCAGTAAACGTGGATTGCACGGGAACTGGACGGTTTGTCGACTCATCGGGTACAGCTCGAAACGTCAGCTTCGTTCTGGTGAATGACGCAACACAAATTCAGAATTCAGAACAAACGATTCGATTTGTATTCACTGATCCGGGAGTAATTGGAGACGGAAGCGCATCACAGCAGTAAGTAGTAAGGAATAAGTAGTAAGAAAAACGGGACCGCGGCGGTTGTAAGCAGTCGCGGTCCTGACTTCTAAGTAACGTTACAACACCCATCCGAGTATCCAGCCTATCTATTCAAATCGGCCCGCGATAGTACTATTGTAACTTGGGGACTATAGCTACTCCCCCAAAGCGGGTACTTCAATACTGGAGAGGTAATTACTTATGAGTAAGTCAATTTGCTGGAGTCTGGTTCTGGGAAGCGCCTTGGCGATTACACCAGCGCTCGAGGCGCGTACGTGCACCGGCGCTGGGGATCTGATTGGGGGCTACGGATGGATTGGCAGCCGATCCTCTCTCTTTGTTCCGCCGCCTTCGACTCCGCCGATCGTGCCGGTGGCCGGAAGTAACACGGCGATAGGCGTATTGGCTGGAGGAGCGGCTAGTTCGGACGCCTTCGCTTCTGTGGGAAGAGTGTTTCTCGATGGCAACGGCGGGGTCTTTGCAAGCGCCACTCCGAGTTCGTCCCTCCTGCTTGCGGGTAAGTACATCGTCAACACGGATTGCACCATCTCGGTGACGATCACCGATGCATTCGCGACTCCGGGTGAAGCCGGGCTCACACCGATTCAAGCGAGCGCTACTTTTGAAGGGGTAATTGTCCAGAATGGCAGCGAGATCGACCTAGTACAGACGGGCGCAGCAGCGGGAACTATCCTGATCCTGAAGAAGACCCGGCAGATCAACGGGTGCACGCCGGATGTAGTCGGTGGTAACTTCGGACTCTCCGCCACGGGCGTTTCCTCCATCCTTGCAGCCGGAGCCACAGAGCCGGTCGCGACACCGTTCACCTTGTTCGGAAGGTTTGTGGCCGACGGTATCGGCAGCCTTGTGAAAGACACGCCGGGACTTCAGTCGCCATTGACGGCCCGCCAGTTGACCGGAACTTACACCGTGAACCAGGACTGCAGCGGCTCTGGAACCCTGGTGTCGAGCGACGGTAAGACTACGCGTAAGATCGATTTCGTGATTGTCGGCACGGGCTCCGGAACGGCTGCGGGACAGTCGCTCGTGTTTGCCTTCGCTGATAAGGGAACAGTCGGGACAGGTATCGCGCAGCAGTAGCCGCAGCGGGTCTTAACTGGCCGCGCGCAGTCTTGCGACCAAATCCGTCTTTCCTTCAACGTCCGTGAGCCTGTAGTCGCGGCCTTGGAAGAAGTACGTGAGCTTCTGATGGTCGAGCCCCATCAGCGCCAGAATGCTTGCATGCAGGTCATGCAGATGAACCGGAAACTCGACGGCGCGCAGCCCGATCTCGTCGGTCGAACCGATCACCTTGCCGCCCTTGACGCCGCCGCCGGCCATCCACATCGAAAAGCCGTACGGATTGTGATCGCGGCCGTTGCTGTCGCCGCCTCCGTTCGCGCTGCCGTCCGAGGTGGGTGTCCGGCCGAACTCGCCGCCCCAGATAACCAGCGTGCTGTCGAGCAGGCCCCGCGATTTCAAATCGGCCAGCAAGCCTGCGATCGGCCTGTCCACTTTCGCGCCGATGGTGACGTGGTTGCGGTCGCACTGCGCGTGCCCGTCCCAGTCGCCGCCGCCCGTCGTGCTGCCGGACCAGACCTGGACGAAGCGCACGCCGCGCTCCACCAGCCGCCTGGCAAGCATACATCTGCCTCCGAAATCCGCCGTCCGCTCCTCTTCGAGTCCGTAGAGCGCCTTGGTCGCGGCCGTCTCTTTGGTGAGATCCGTCAATTCGGGCGCCGCCATTTGCATGCGGAAAGCCAGTTCGTAGGACGCGATCCTAGCCTGCAGGTCTGAATCGTCGCTACGCGCGCTCAGATGCTGCTCGTTGTAATGCTTCAACAGGTCGAGCATTTCCCGCTGCTCGCCGGGCTGCATTCCCGCTGCTGGACGGGCGTTGAGGATGGGCGTCGCGCCATTGCGCAGCACTGTGCCCTGGTACATCGCGGGCAGAAATCCGGAGCTGTATACCACGGGGCCCGACTTAATTCCGCCTTCGAGCAGTACGACGAATGCCGGTAGATTCTCGCTCTCGCTGCCCAGACCGTACACGACCCACGACCCGAGGCTCGGCCGGCCCAACCGGGGCCATCCGTTGTTGAGCAGGTTCAACGCCGCGGTGTGCGTGAAGCCATCGTGATAACAGGATCGAATCACAGCCAGATCGTCCGCATGACGGCTCACGTTCGGAAAAATATCCGAGATGTCCATTCCGGCCTGACCGTACTTCTTGAAAGTTCGCCGCGACGCCAGTATCGGCACTTCCTTGAATTTCGAAAACTGAAGCTGTACTTCGCCGAAACTTTCCGGCACGGGCTTGCCTTCGAGTTTTTCCAGCAGCGGCTTCGGATCGAAGGTCTCGAGATGGCTCGGCCCGCCATGCATGAACAGGAAGATGACGTTCTTCGTCGTCGCCGGCAATGGAGGCGTCTTCGCGGCCAGCGGATTCACTGCCGGCGCCGATCTCCCCAGTTTCGACCCGAGCAAGTAAGAAAGAGCCAGCCGGCCGAAGCCGAGCCCTGAGCTCTCCAGAAATTCCCGTCGTGATGCGCCGTTAATCGACATACAGAAACTCACTCATGTTGAACCAAAGAAGACACAGCCGCGGCAGCGTGCTCTTGGCGAGAAACACCACCGCCTTCGCTTTCTCATCCGCCGACGGAGCCCGCCCGAAAGCGATCCGCCAGCCGGCGTCGACCTGCGCATCGGCAGAATTGTGCTGGGCGAGCCGATTAGCGAACTGCTCCGCCTGATCCGTCATGAAGACGCTGTTCATCAGCGCCAGGGCCTGCGGAGCCACCGTCGAGGACTCGCGCCGCGCGCAACTCGCCGACGCATCCGGCGCATCGAATGTTTCGAACATCGGCAATCGGAACGAGCGCTTCACGAAGAGGTAGACGCTGCGGCGAACGTGATCCGCCGGGTCGGAGGACACGGGCCACTCACCCAAATCGCGCATCCCGGCCTTTTCTTCGGCCGTCAACGGCGTTGCGACCGGCGGCCCGCCTGCCTTCAAGTTGATTGTCCCGGCTGCCGCCAGCACGTTGTCGCGCACCGCTTCGGCTTCGAGGCGCCGCCGGTTCATCTTCCAGAGATACTGATTGTCAGAATCGATCTTGGCGTTCGCCGCGTCGGGTTGGCTCGATAGCTGATAAGCACTCGACAGCATGATCAGCTTATGCATTCTCTTGACGCTCCACTTGCCGTCGATGAATTGCCCGGCAAGCCAGTCGAGTAATTCCGGATGCGTCGGCAGCTCACCCTGGCGTCCCAGATCGTTCGATGTGGAGACGATCCCGCGTCCGAAGTGACCCTGCCAGATCCGGTTCACCATCACACGGGCCAGCAGCGGCTGCGCTTTGGATGTCATCCACAGCGCCATCGCCTTGCGCCGCTGCGGGACGAACTGCACATCACTGGGCTCGCTGACGGTTCCTCCACCGAGCGCCGAAAGGAAGCCGGGCTCGACCTTGGGACCTTTCTGCTTAAATTCCCCGCGCACCAAAATGTGAGTATCCGGAATCCGGTCGCTGTGAACCAGAACATTGGCGGTGCCGTAGCGCTGGGGAGCCCTCACATACGCCTCGCCGATCTGACGCAACAACGTCTCGCGTTCATCCTTCTCGGCCGGGGTGAGAGCGGCAACCGCTCGCCTGCCCCCTTCTGGATTCCGCTTGCGAGCCGCAGCATCCAGCCGCTGCACCTTCGCTTTGAGCTGCTCGGCGATCATCAGGCGCGTGTGGTACCGCGTGTATTCGTAAACACCCATCTGGCTGACGGCGGGCACTTCGCGGTCCTCACTGCCGGCGAAAATCGCCGCCATGCTGTAGTAGTCCTTGTGAGTTATCGGATCGAACTTGTGATCGTGGCAACGCGCGCAACCCAGCGTCAGGCCGAGAAAGGCCGCGCCGGTCGTGTCCACTGCGTCCGCCTGCCACTCCGCGCGATACTGGTCGCCGAAAAACGTGTACTCCGCCGCCATGGGACCGATCGTGTATAGCCCGGTCGCGATCCGCTTCGCCAGGTTCGCTTGCTTCGACTTGGGGATATCGTAGCTGCCTTCGAGCTCCAGGTTGTCCGGCCATAGCTCGTCCCCGGCGATCTGCTCCTCCACAAACTGATCGTAGGGCTTATCGCTATTGAACGAATCGATCACGTAGTCGCGATAGCGCCACGCGTTCATGTAGTAAATGTCGGTTTCGAAGCCGCCGGTGTCCGCGTAACGGACCACGTCCAGCCAGTACCGTCCCCAACGCTCGCCGTAGCGCGGAGAAGCCAGCAGGCGATCGATGAGTTTGTCGTAGGCGTCGGCGGCGGTGTCGTTGACGAACTGGTCGACCTCTTCAGGCGCCGGGGGCAGGCCGTGCAGATCGAAATACGCGCGCCGGATCAGGGTTCGCCGGTTCGCGGCGGCGACAGGACGAAGCTTCTTTTCTTCGAGCTTGCTCAGAATGAACCGGTCTATCGGACCGCGCGCCCAACTCGCATTTTTCACCGCTGGTGGAGCGGAGGCCTGCAAAGGACGGAACGCCCACCACGAAGAATTCGCCGAGGTTTCGGTTGATACCCATGGCGCCCCGGCCGCGATCCACGATTTCAGTGTGGCGATATCTTCGGAAGGAAGCGCCTTCTTGCCCGGCGGCATTTGCAGATCGTCCTGCCGCAGTACGGCGCGGTAGAGCAGACTCTCGTCCGGTTTCCCCGGAACCACTGCCGGTCCCCGCTTACCACCTTTAAGGATGGTCTCGCGCTGTCGGAGGTCGAGTCCCGACATCTGGGATGCGCCATGGCAGGACGCGCAATTTGACTCCAGAATGTTTTGGGCGGGGTTCGGCGCCTGCTGCCCTGAGGCAATCCAGACAAAGCCAATGATCAGCGCGACATAGCGCATGTGCATAGGATACAGCATTATATAGGCTTTCGTTCATCTCCTGGCTATAAGGAACAGGCGTCTGAACGGGAAGAGCACGTGGCCATCGGCGTGGGTCCGGTACTCCGAGCGGATAGCGTCCGTATAATCCTTAATAAAATGTTCGCGCTCCGAATCGGCGCCCAGCGCGTCCAGAAATGGACGCATTCCGGTCGACTTATACCATTCGCTGATTGACTCCACATTGGGCATTACATGCAGGTAGGTTGTTTCCCAGAGATTCATGCTTGCGGCAGAGGCAAGGACGTCGTAATAAAACGCTGCGTCGTGCACGAACCATTCACGCACGCCCGCCGGCGGGAATTTTTGGCGCCATTGGCGCGAGGATGCCAGATCACGCATGATCCGATGCGCCGGTTCGTTCATATTGGCGGGCACTTGAATCGCGAGCGCTCCACCGGCCGCTACTCTCGCCAACAGCCGAGGGTAGACTGCGGCGTGATCTTCTACCCATTGCATGGCCGCATTCGAGAAGACGACGTCGTACTCACGGCGATCTCCGATGGACCACTCAGATATATCGCCCCGAACCCATTCGTGCTGCGGATTGCTTTGGCGTTCGTATCCATCGATTGTTTCACGATCTTCAGATGCGGGTTGCTTCTGACTCACGGGCTTGTTAGCTTGTTAGCCGTGAACATCGGGCGGGTTTTTGCGTTCTTTCTCTTGACGTTTGCGGCGCATGCGCAGAACCGCCCGCTAACGGCAATCAGCCAGTCATTTGAGCAGTTGGTGGAACGCGTCAGCCCCGCCGTGGTCCAGATTGTCGCCAGCGGACTTGCGGCAGAAAATGCGGCCGGTTCGCCCGTGCTGCGACCTCAGCGGTCGAGTGGTTCGGGCGTCATCGTGGACCCGGACGGTTATGTCGTCACCAATGCGCACGTCGTCGGCCTGACGCGCCATGTTCAGGTGCTGGTGCCCCTGCCAGCGGAGAATCGCCCCCCATCAAAATCAGTAATCAAGCCCGCCGGGAAATTAGTAAAAGCGCAAGTGGTCGGGCTAGACCGCGAGACCGATATTGCTGTCTTGAAGATTGATGAAAAGCGCCTCCCGGCGTTGCGCTTCGGCGACTCAGAAGCGCTTCGCCAGGGCCAACTCGTCCTTGCCTTTGGCAGCCCGTTCGGACTCGAGAATTCGGTGACCATGGGGATCGTCAGCTCGGCAGCGCGCCAGGTCCGTCCTGATCATCCGATGATTTACATTCAAACGGACGCATCCATCAACCCCGGAAATAGTGGCGGTCCGCTTGTCGATGCGGACGGAGCCATCGTCGGAGTGAATACGTTCATCATTTCGAATTCGGGCTCGAACGCGGGGGTCGGTTTCGCGGCTCCGAGCAATATCGTGCGGAGCGTGTACGAGCAGGTGCGAAAGTTTGGCCGGGTGCGCCGTGGGCAAGTCGGTGTTCAGGCGCAGACCATCACTCCGGAGCTGGCGCGAGCGCTTCGGCTGGAGCGTGACTGGGGAGTTATCGTCGGCGACGTCGTTCCTGGAAGCTCGGCGGAGGCCGCAGGTATCGAAATCAAAGACATACTGCTGACCCTCAACGGCAAGACACTCGAAAATGCGCGCCAGTTCGGGGTCAACATCTACCAGCGCGCCGGCGAGACCGTGACCCTCGAATTGCTTCGGGGAAATGCGAAGCTCACAAAGCAGGTGGCGGTGCTTGAACGTGTCAGAGATTCCGAGCAGATTCTTTCGATCGTGAACAATGACAGCCACCTCGTCTCAAAGTTGGGTGTGCTGGTCCTGAATGTCGATGAGAAAGTCACGCCGCTGCTACCGCCGCTTCGCCGTCTGTCGGGGGTGGTGGTTGCAGGCGTGATGGCGGATCCGGCCGGGCAGGCTGACGCTTTCCAATCGGCGGATGTCATCTACGCGGTGAATGACAAGAAGACTAGCAACCTCGCTGAGCTGGAAGCGGCATTGCAGTCTGCGCAAGGAGGGGACTCTATCGCCGTGCAGATCGAGCGGATGGGCCAACTGCAATTTCTTGTCATCGAGATACCCTAGAAATCCGACGAACAAGCTAAAGCTTGTTCCACAGTGACGTCGACTCCCTGATTTGCCGTTGTGGAGCTCGTTCGTTCGAGTAGTCCGCCAACTATCGGATAACTTCCGTATCGAACCACTGCTCCTGAACGCGGATTGCTGACATGATCTGCTCGTCTGTCATTTCGGAGCCGTGAGGGATGACAATCAGCTTGTCATCGTCATCGTCTCGCCGGTGTGCAATCGCAATGCAAACACCTCTTCCCTTCTCGAGTGGTTGCTCAGCGCCGAGGAAGTATGCGTCAAGATCCTCCCCATCAGGAGCCTTTACGCCCGCTATAAAACCGTAGTTCACTTCGTAGATAAAGCCGTGTTCGGGATGCCTCGATCCGAGCGGGCGATCTACTGTCACTTCCACCTCTTTGCCTAAGTATTGCTTGGCTAACTCGAACGATCGCGAACTCATTTCGGCGCGGCGACGCGCTTGAATGAACCGCTGTCGACGGTCGCGCCCGTTCGGCTGATGGCCTGAAAGTGCAGTGTATCCTTATCAATTTCCATCAGCGCAAAAGAATTGTCCCGATCGAACGCCTTTTCCGTCAGCGCGGTGCGGCGAACGTTTCCCTCTCGCAGCTTGGCGGAGCCACCGATCACAAAATAAGGGATGCCCCGCTGCGGCTTGATACGTTCGTAGAAATGGTCGTGGCCCGCGAGCACAAGCGAGACTCCATACTTAACGAACAATGGTTCCAGAACGGCCCGCAATGCCATGTCGGACCCGTGTCTGCCGCCTGAGGAGTAGAGCGGGTGGTGAAAATAGACGATCTTCCAGTCACTTCCGGAGACGGAGAGCTCCTTCTCGATCCATTCTAGTTGGCGCTTGTCGACGAATGTGCTGTCGAGAGCGAAAAAACGGATGTCGTCGCGAGGCTTGAAGTTATAATAGCGTTGGCCTCCCATGTTGAAGTGCTTGTAAAGGCGTTGATCGGGCGAATCATGATTGCCGAGCGCCGCGTAGAACTTGACTCCGGAGTCAAGTAGCGCCTTGTACGGCAGCTCGAACTTGTTCCTAAAATCTCTCGGCGACTCACCGCCGTAGATGTTGTCGCCCAGCATCAGAACGGTCTGGAATCCAAAGGTCTTTTGATGCTGCCCAAGTAGCGCGCCAACCTCGTATTGATGTCTCCCGCCGGTCCCGCTGTCGCCGATGACGGCAAAATGAAACGAAGTGGGAAGATTGGGAAGCTGCGCCCAAGCGCTCCAAACCAGGAGGAAACCGATACCGATTGCAGTGGCGCGCTTCATAACTATAGTATGACGGATACGTCGCCTGGACTGAGCTACACTATCGAGAGCACCGGTAAATCCGGCTCCGGGTGCGGCGCGTATATTTCTTTGGAGTTTTTTCTATCTTCCGAAAATGCAGATTCTCAAATTGATTGCTATTCTTTGCGGATGCGCCGCTCTCTCAACCGGGCAGTCTACGCGGGTGGAGGAGATCGAGCGGGCTCGCGCCGCCAAAGAGGCGACACTGCGGCCCGACGAAGTGTCCGGCGCCGAGCGTTTCTTTCGCGACTTGAAGGAAAAGAAGTGGCTGGAACGCTTCACCGGCGGATATAACGGATTCCGAATCAAGCTCGGCAACATGGTCACCGGCGGCGGATTCGCAATTGGACCCGAATATTTCCGCGAAGACTTCTTCAGGGGAAATCTCACCACGCGCGCGTCGGCTCAGTTTTCCACTCGCGGCTATTCCAAGTACGAGGCTGAGACGTCACTTCCCAGGCTCTTGGGCGATCACCTTGTTTTGAGCCTGGTCGGATCGCATCGCAACTACGGCGGGATCAACTATTATGGGCCCGGACCCGACTCCGTGCTTACCGGCCGAACGAATTACCGGCTGGAGGATACGTCCGTCGACGGCATCGCCATTCTCAAGCCCGTCCGTCACGTAAAACTGGGCGGCTCTGTTGGCGGCCTGTGGGTCAACGTTGGTCCTGGAAACGACTCGCGGTTCGCTTCCACGGATAAGACTTATCCCGGGCTACCCGGCCTCGACCGGCAGACCGACCACCTGCGCACCAGCGTCTTCGGACAGTTCGATTATCGTGACAATCCGGACGGTCCCAAGGCGGGGGGAAACTACGTTATTCAATATTCCTGGTACGAGGACAAGGACCTGGGGCTTTTCGGATTCCGCCGGATGGACCTCGATTTCCAGCAGTACCTCCCCTTCCTGAACAAAACGCACCGGCTCGCACTGCGGGCAAAAGGCACATTTACCGAGTCCGACAACCAGCAAACCACGCCGTTCTATTTGCAGCCGTTTCTCGGCGGATCGGATGATTTGCGCGGCTTCCGTCCATTTCGGTTCAGCGATCGCAACAAGGTTGTTTACAACGCCGAGTATCAGTGGGAAATTTTCTCGGGCCTGGATGGCGCCCTGTTTTTCGACGCGGGCAAGGTGATGCCTCGCCGAAAGCAGCTTGCGTTTTCCCAGCTTGAGACCAGCGCCGGTTTCGGACTGCGCTTCAATGCTAGAAACGCTACCTT
>Ga0075431_100003024_pt1 | contig 16276 bp, 15 predicted proteins | sample RhiMetdeltSRZDD5_FD_75297 | JGI IMG/M metagenome (GOLD analysis project Ga0075431, IMG submission 75297) | Populus rhizosphere microbial communities from Tennessee, USA - Rhizosphere MetaG P. deltoides SRZDD5 | ecosystem: Host-associated > Plants > Roots > Rhizosphere > Soil | place: USA... | reverse complement strand
GGGACGCGCGAGGCGAGGACGAGCGAGGAGGAGCGCCGCCGCGCAGCCGGCAACGAGGACTCCGGCCACGATCGCCACCGCCGTGCCGTGGCCGGGAAGCTTGATGGCCAGGCCGCTCACGACGAGCAGGGCGGCGAGCCCCACCGGGCCCGAGAGCCATGTCAGCTCCCGGCGCCCGCAGAGCAAGAGGATCGCCTGCCCCACTACCAGCGAGCCCGCGCACACGAGCGCGACGGATGCGTAGGCGCCAAACAAGGGCCGCGATCGTAGAGGGCGGGCCGGGCCGGGAGGGAGAGCGCGCGCAAGGTCCGGCGCGACTAGAGCGATCTACCGCCGAAGCGGCGAACGGCCGCTACGAGGCGGGGACAGCGACGCCGGCGCCCTCCGGCACTCGCACGAGCCCGCGCTCGTGCAATAGCTCCGCGATCTGGACGGCGTTCGTCGCCGCGCCCTTTCGCAGATTGTCCCCGACGATCCACATGTTGAGACAGCGCTCGTGCGACGGATCCCGCCGGACCCTGCCGACGAGGACCTCGTCACGCCCCGCGGCCTCGGTCGCCAGCGGGTATACACCCTGCCCCGGGGCGTCCACCACGACGACGCCCGGCGCGGCAGCGAGCAGCCGCCTGCAGTCCTCCGGCGACAGCGGCTCGCGGCTCTGGACGTTGACCGATTCCGACTCGCCCCACAGCACCGGGACCCGGACACATGTCGCCGAGATCTTGAGCTCATCCTCCGCCACGCCGAGGATCTTGCGCGTCTCGGCCATCACCTTGCGCTCCTCGGTCGTGTAGTCGTCGCCCGCCTGGAACCTCTCCACCTGCGGCAGGACGTTGAACGCGATTCGGTGTGGGTAGACCTCGGCCGGGGGGGCGTCGGAGTCATGGAGGAGGGCATGCGTCTGGACCCTGAGCTCCTCCATCGCCCGACGACCCGTTCCCGACACCGGCTGGTAGGTGGATACCACGATCCGCTCGATCCCCACCGCGCGATGAACCGGGGCCAGGACGACAAGCATCTGCATCGCCGAGCAGTTCGGGTTGGCGACGATCCCGCGATGCCCCTCGAGCGCGTCCGGGTTCACCTCGGTGATCACCAGCGGGACGTCGTCGTGCATCCGCCAGAAGCTCGTGTTGTCCACCACCACCGCCCCGGCCTCGACGAGCCGCGGCGCCCATTCGGCGCTCACCTTTCCGCCCGCCGACGAGAGCGCCAGGTCGAACCCCCGGATCGCATCCTCCGAGAGCGGCCGGCACTCGAGCTCCTGGCCCCCGTACCGGATCTTGGTTCCCGCCGAGCGCTCGGAGCTGAACGGGACGACCTCGCGAGCCGGGAACCCTCGCGCCGAGAGCAGCTCGAGGATGGTCGCGCCGACCGCGCCGGTGGCCCCAACGACGCCCACCTTGTAGCCGTCGGCGGCCACGCCTAGGGAGCCACGCGCGGCCGGTGCTCGGCCCCCGTCGGCTCCTCCTCGAGGACGGCGTCCGTGCCCAGCTCGAACGCCTCGTGGAGGGCCCGCACGGCATGCGGAATCTCGGCCGCGTCGATCACGCACGAGATCTTGATCGGCGACGTCGCGATCATCTCGATGTTGATCCCGTTATCGCCCAGGGTGCTGAAGACCTTCGCCGCGACGCCCGGATGGCTGCGCATCCCGGCTCCGACAACCGACACCTTGCCCACCCGCGCATCGGTCTCGATCCGCTGGGAGATCTCCAGCCCGTTGAGCGCCTTGGAGGCCGTCTCCAGATCGTCGGCGTCCACGGTGAAGGACAGATCGGCCCTGTCGTCGGTGCCGACGGGCTCGTTCTGGATGATCATGTCGACGTTCACGTTGGCGCCAGCGAGCGCGCCGAAGACGCGCCCCGCGATGCCGGGCTCGTCGCTCAGTCCGGTCAGCGTCACCCGGGCCTCCTCGGCGTGCGTCACGGCTGTAACTGAGGGTCTCTCCATGGTGTCCTGCTCGGAGAGCACGAGAGTACCTGGGCCATCCTCGAACGAGCTTCGACATTCCATGCGAACGCCATGGTTCCTGGCGTACTCCACCGAGCGAAGCTGCAGCACCCGCGCCCCGGAGGCGGCCATCTCGAGCATCTCCTCGAAGGAGACGAACGGCAGCAGACGCGCGTGGTCGACGAGGCGCGGGTCGGCGCTGAACACGCCGCGAACGTCGGTGTAGATCTGACACACGGCGGCGCCCAGCGCGGCGGCGATGGCCACCGCGGTCGTGTCCGAGCCGCCGCGGCCGAGCGTCGTGACGTCGCGGCTGTCACCCGAGACTCCCTGAAACCCGGCCACGAGCACGATCCGGTCCTCGTCCAGCGCGCTGCGAATGCGATCCGCGCGGACGTCCAGGATCCGGGCCTTCGTATGCGATGAGTCGGTGACGATCCCGGCCTGCGACCCGGTCAGCGAGATTCCGCTGTAGCCGAGGTCGTGGATCGCCATCGCGCACAGCGCGCACGAGATCCGCTCGCCGGTCGAGAGCAGCATGTCCATCTCGCGCGCCGCGGGCGCGTCCGAGACCTCGTGCGCCATGCTCACGAGATCATCGGTCGTCTTGCCCCGAGCCGATAGGACCGCGACGACGCGCTTTCCCTCCTCCCGCGCGGCGACGATGCGGCGCGCGGCCCGCCGGATGTCGTCCGGCTCGGCCACGGAGGTACCGCCGAACTTCATCACGACGATGTCGCCCGTTCCCATGGCCGGTTGAGGATAAGGGCAGCGAAGGAGAGCGCCTCTGTGACGGCTTGCACAGACGGTGTGGTCGCGATGCGATATATCTGCGCGATATATGGAGCTCTCGCCCACCGCCTACGTGATCCTCGGAATGCTCGGCTGGCGGCCGATGAGCGGTTACGAGATCAAGGCGCTCGTCGACAAGTCCACCCGGTTCTTCTGGGCCGCCAGCTACGGCCAGATCTATCCGGAGCTGAGGCGGCTATCGGCCGCCGGACTGATCGAGGGCGAGGCGAGCCCCCAGGGAGGGCGCCGGCGCAACGTGTACCGGCTGACCCCGGCGGGTCGCAGCGAGCTTCAGGACTGGCTGGGCGTCGACGCCGAGGCCTTCGAGCTGCGCGACGAGGGACTGCTCAAGCTCTTCTTCGCGGGTGCGGTCGGAGACGAGGCGGCGATCCAGGCGCTCGATGCCAAGCGTCGCGAGCACGAGCGCGTGCTCGCCCACCTCGAGGCGATCGAGGCCAAGGGAGACGCCGGGGGATTCGCCGCCGTCGTGCTCCGATACGGGATCGAGTGCAACCGCTGGCAGGCGGGTTGGTGCGAGCGCGCGATCCGGGAGCTGAGGGAGGAGATGTCCGACCTGGAAGGTGAGCGGGCGCGACTCGTCTCGAACCGGAGGAGGACGGCCTGATGCTCGACGGACTCGCTCGCTTCGTCTACAGCTACAGGCGCTTCGTCGCGATCGGAGCGGTGGTGTTCTTCGTCGTCGCCGCCGGGTTCGGTGGGTCGGTCGCGAGTCACCTGGACCCGTACGGCGCGGACGACCCCGCCACCGAGAGCGTCAAGGCCGACGACCTGCTGCAGGCACACGGCTATCGGCAGACGTCGGTGATCGTCCTCGTCCAGAACGCGCCGGTCGACGAGCCGCAGACCAAGCAGCGCGTGCGGGCGATGGAGCGGGATCTCCGCAGCCGCAAGGCGGTCGCGAGCACCACGAGCTATTACGACACCGGCTCGAAGGATTTCGTCTCGCAGGACGGCGGGGCCACCTACATCGCCGTCGCCCTGCGGCCCACCGCCGACAAGGCGCAACAGGATGCGGCGTCCAGCATCGCCGACGACCTGAACGGGGAGCCCGGAGTCACCGTCGGCGGAAGCGCCGTCGCCCAGGAGCAGGTGAACAAGCAGACCGAGTCGGACCTGCGCCGGGCGGAGATGCTCGCATTCCCGCTGCTCTTCCTGCTCTCGTTGCTGTTCTTCCGCAGCCTCGTCGCCTCGCTCCTCCCGCTCCTCGTCGGCGGCCTGGCGATCGTGGGGACCTTCCTGATCCTGCGGATCGCGAGCGAGGTCGGGTCGATCTCGATCTTCGCCCTGAACCTGACCACCGGCCTCGGCCTCGGCCTGGCCATCGACTACAGCCTGTTCATCGTCTCGCGCTACCGCGAGGAGCTCGCGCGGCGGGGCGTCGGCTCCGTCGGTTCCGGCGGGCGCACGGAACGCTGGGAGGCCCTGCGCGCGACGATGCGGACCGCCGGCCGCACGGTGCTCTTCTCATCGCTCACGGTCGCCGCGGCGCTTGCTTCGCTGATCGTGTTTCCGCAGCGCTTTCTGTACTCGATGGGGATCGGCGGGTCGCTCGTGGCGCTGTTCGCTGCCGCGGTGGCGCTCGTGATCCTGCCGGCGGTCCTGAGCCTCCTCGGACCACGCGTCAACTCACTCGCGCCGCGCTTCCTGCAGCGGCGGGCGGAGCGCGACGCGACCGTGACCCAGCAGGGGTTCTGGTACCGGCTCTCGCGTTTCGTCATGCGCCGCCCCATCCCGATCGCGACGCTCAGCGCCGCCCTTCTGATCGCGCTCGGAATCCCCTTCTACTCGATCAAGTTCACCTCGGTCGACGCGCAGGTGCTGCCCGAGAGCGCCAGCGCCCGGCAGGTCGACGACGTCATGCGCTCCGACTTCCCGCCGTTTCGCGACAGCCCGATCCAGCTGGCGATCCGCGCGGGCGGGTCGAACGCCACCAATCAGCTCGTCGCAGAGGTCAAACGCGATCCCGGGATCGCCGTGGTGGAGCCGCCCAATCGCCTGGCGGGCGGCGTGACCGAGGTGAATGCGATCTCGAACAGCTCGTTCGTCACGGATCAGAGCAAGTCGACGGTCGATCGAATCCGCGACCTCCCGGACCCACCGGGCGCGTCGGTCCTCGTGACGGGCGACACCGCGCACTTCGTCGACTTCCAGTCGAGCCTGTGGACCCATGGGCCGCTCGCGCTCGCGATCGTCGTGGGCTCGACGCTGATCGTCCTGTTCCTCATGACCGGCTCGGTCATCCTGCCGGTCAAGTCGCTGATCATGAACGTGCTGAACCTGAGCGCGGTGTTCGGGATCCTCGTCCTGATCTTCCAGGACGGCAATCTGGAGGGACTCCTCGGCTACACGAGCCAGGGGGCGCTCGAGCAGACGATGCCGATCCTGATGTTCGCGGTGGCGTTCGGCCTCTCGACCGACTACGCGGTGTTCCTCCTGTCACGGATCAAGGAGGCGCGCGACAGCGGCGCGTCCGACTCGGAGTCCGTCGCGCTCGGGCTCGAACGGACGGGCCGCATCGTCACCGCGGCCGCCCTGCTGTTCTCGATCGCGATCGGCGCCTTTGCAACCTCGCAGATCATCTTCATCAAGGAGAACGGGATCGGAACCGCGCTCGCGGTCCTGATCGACGCGAGCATCATCCGCGCCCTGCTCGTGCCGTCGCTGATGGAGCTCCTCGGGAAATGGAACTGGTGGGCGCCCCGCCCCCTCCGCCGTCTGCACGAGCGGATCGGCATCAGCGAGCACGAGGGCACCGCCCCCCACCTCGCCTCCGGCGCGCGTTAGCGCGGAACGACACGATCCGAGGCGCATCCGGACGGCGGATTCGGGTAGTTGCCCGGCATGACCATTGGTGGATCCCTACTTCTGATTGCCGTCGGCGCGATCCTGCGCTACGCGACCAACATCAATGTCAAGGGCATCGAGATCGACACGGTCGGCCTGATCCTGATGATCGTGGGCATCGTCGGCTTCGTGATCTCGGTGGTCTACGAGATGGTGGGCGCCCGAGAGCGGTCACGCTGGTACAAGTCCTGGGGCGGCGACCGGGGGGCTCCCCCGCCTGCCGATCCGAACGCGCCCACCCGCCGCTACTACGAATAGGCCTAAGCGGAGCTCGCTAGCGGTCGAGCGCCATCCGGCCCGCGAACGCGCGGCCGAGCGTCACCTCGTCCGCGTGCTCCAGGTCAGCGCCTACGGGCAGGCCGCTCGCCAGGCGTGTGATCGTCACGCGGTCGCGTAGGAGCTCGGCGATGTGGTGAGCGGTCGCCTCGCCCGTGGTGGTCGGATTGGTAGCGACCACGAGCTCCTCCACCCCGCCCGCGTCGACACGCCGCACGAGCTCGGCGAGCTTGAGGTCCTCGGGATCGATCCCGTCGATCGGCGAGAGCGCACCGCCCAGCACGTGGTAGAGGCCGCGGTACTCGCCGGTCCGCTCGATCGGGATGACGTCCGACGGCTCCTCGACGACGCAGATGAGCGATCGGTTGCGGCTCTCGTCCTCGCAGATTCGGCACCGCTCGCCCTCGGCGAGGTTGAAGCAGACCTCGCACAGCCCGACCTTCTCCTTGACCTCGCGGATCGCGTCGGCGAGACCGAGGGCCTCGGAGTCGTCCGAGCGCAGGATGTGAAACGCCAGGCGCTGCGCCGACCGCTGCCCGATTCCCGGCAAGCGGGAGAGCTCCGTGATGAGTCGCTGGATCGGTCCCGGATGCATCCCTTGAAGTTAGTGTGGCCGGCGGCGCCGACTACAGGCCCAGGCCGCCGAGGCCGCCGCCGCCGGTGATCCCGCCGAGCTTCGACGTCGCGAGCTCCTGAGCGGAACGGATGGCCTCGTTGACGGCGGCCGTGACCATGTCCTGGAGGAGCTCTGCCTCCTCGGGATCGATCGCCTCCGGGTCGATCGAGATCTCGAGCAGACGCAGATCGCCGCTCATCTTGACCTTGACCATCCCGCCGCCGGAGCTCGCCTCGACCACCTCGTCCTTGAGCTTCTCCTGCGCCTCCACCATCTGGGACTGCATCTCCTGGACCTGCTTCATCATCGCGTTCAGGTCCATTCCTCCAGGTCCTGGTCTCGTCATCTGGCTGCCTCCTCCTCGGCATCGAGATCTTCGGCTTCCTCGAACTCCTCGGCGTCGAACTCGACCTTGAGCCTCGCGATCAACTCCTCCTCGCTGAGCCCCCCCTCTGCGTCCTCAGCGTCCATTTCCTCGGCATCGAGCAGAACGTAGATGGGGCGAAGCCGCTCACCGAGGATCGTCCGGACCGCCTCCGTCAGGCTCTCCCGGGCGTCCTGGCTCTCGGCCTTGCGCTTGTTGAACGCAGCGCTCGGGGGAAAGCCGATCGTGAGCGAGCCGTCGGTCCCGATCGCGACCGGCCTCGCGGCAGAGAAGAAGGTCGACTGAAGCTCGGACCCGGCCTCGCGAACGCGATCGACGACGGACGGCCAAAGCTCTACGACCCGTTCGAGGTCCACCGGCGGCTCCTCCACCACCGCCGACGCCGCTCGAGCCGATCCTGCGTCGGCCGCGGCGGCGGGCGCCACGTCCGGCTCAGCGGCCGAGGCGGAGTCGGACGGCGAGGGCGAGGAATCCGGCGGGTCTTTCCGCTCAGGCTCGGCCCGGCGAGCTCGAGGCGGCTTCGGCGACGCATCCGGCGACACATCGACTTGCTCCTCACGGCGCGCGTCAGGCGCCGGGGCCCCGGCGAGGGACCCCTCCAGCCTCTCGACCCGCTGGAGCAGCGCCTGCTTCGTCGGGTCCAGCTGGGGCCGCGCAGCCCGAAGCAGGGCGAGCTCGAGCGTCATCCGCGGCTCATCCCCCTCCTTGACCGCCGCGAGGGCCGCGGCGATCACGTCGATGGCTCTCACGAGCGCGAGGTCCGACAGCTCGGCAGCCTGCGCCCGCAGCCGCTCCGGATCGGCGGCGGTGACGGTGAAGGCATCGGGGACCTCGCCGATCGTTCGGATCACCAGCAGCTGCCGAAGGTGCGCGAGGACGTCGCGGCCGAACTGCGTGATGTCGCGCCCGGAGCGCGAGAGCCGCTCGCTCACCTCGAGCGCCGCGCGCCCGTCCTCGGCGGCGATCGCGTCCGCAGCGGCCAGGATGAGCTCCGCCTCGGCGACCCCGAGCACCGCGAGCACATCGTCGGTCGCGATTCGCATTCCGCTGAACGCGACGAGCTGGTCGAGCGTCCCAAGCGCGTCCCGGAAGCTGCCCCGCGCCGCCCGCGCGATTCCTGCGACGGCGCCGTCGTCGATCTCGATCGATTCCGCCGCCGAGACGCGCCGCACCACGTCGGCGATCTGCTCGAGCGACGGGCGCTGGAAATCGAAGCGCTGGCAGCGGTCGACAATCGTGGGCATGACCTTGTGCGGCTCCGTGGTGCAGAGGACGAAGGCGGTGTGCGGCGGGGGTTCCTCGAGCGTCTTCAAGAAGGCGTTCCACGCCTCCCGAGTGAGCATGTGGGCCTCATCGAGGATGTAGACCTTCCACCGCCCGGCGGCTGGCGCGTAGCCCACTCGCTCGCGCAGGTCGCGGATGTCATCGACCGAGCGGTTCGACGCGGCGTCCATCTCGATCACGTCGAGGGATGTGCCCGCTGCGATCGTGCGGCACGACTCGCACTGACCGCACGGGGTGACGGTCGGCCCGTTGACGCAGTTCAGCGAGCGGGCGAGAATCTTCGCCAGCGACGTCTTCCCCGTCCCCCTGGACCCCACGAACAGGTAGGCGTGGTGGACACGATCGTGCTCGACCGCGTTGCGCAGCGTGCGGACGACGTGCTCCTGGCCCACCACCTCGTCGAAGGTCTGCGGGCGGTGGCGGCGGTACAGAGACGTTTCAGCCAAGGTCCGGCCAGTCTAGCCGTGGCTCCGGGCCGCCCCCGAGCCCGATTCCACTGCCGCCGGGAAGGCCCGTCAGCTCCGGACCGCGACGACCTGAACGTACTCCGCCGGAAAGACGAGCGCCGCGTCGCCGGCGGTGTTGCCCGTGCGCATGAGCTCCAGCAGGTCGTCGACGAGGGCCTGGGCGCCATCCTCCCCCACCCGCTCGAACGCGGTGACCATCGGCCCGAAGTAGGTCCGGAAGTACTCGAGCCATTGCTCCGGTGAGTAGTAGCGGAACCAGAACTCGCGATGAGTCAACTCGAGCTCGGAGATGCCATCCCCAAAGAGCTCGCGGAGCCGGTCCTCGGTCCCCCACAGCGTGGACGGCTGAACCCCTGGCGGCGGCGGTGCGTGCTCGGTGACGATCCTGAACATGCCGCCTCCGATCAGCCCGCTCGGCGGCCAGTTCGCCATGCCGATCTTGCCGCCGGATCGACAGACCCGCAAGAGCTCCTGCGCGGTCCGCTCCTGGTCGGGGGCGAACATGGCGCCGAAGGTCGACAGCACGACGTCGAAGGTGCCGTCATCAAATGGCAGCGCCTGCGCGTCTCCCTCGACGAAATCGATGTCGTACCGCTCGGCCGCCGCCCGCTCGCGTGCCCGGTCCAGCAGCTCGGGAACGTAGTCGAGGCCGACGGCGTCGCAAAAACCCCGCGCGGCCGCGATTGCGCAATTGCCGGCGCCACAGGCGACGTCCAGCACCCGTTGACCCGGCAGCACGTCGACTGCGCCGCACAGATCCTCGCCGACCTTCTGCATCGCGACGCCGATCCTCGCGAAGTCGCCCTTTGACCAGATCTGCTGCTGAACCTGGGTGACGGTCTCGAGATCGGGAGTCGCGTCGGGCACCTGGGTGCACTATTTCAGGATTCGGTGGCGCTGGCGGTTCAATGCGTCAATGCCCGGCCGGGAGAGAGCATTTCGGGCGCGGTACGTCGTCGCGGCGCTGGCCGCAACCGCCGGAGCCGGGGCGCTCATCGCCTCCCCTGCGGCCGCCGCGCGCAGCCACAAGGTCGCGCCGCACCTGTGCAAGACGGTGCGGGGCGGGCACTTCGTGTCGATCCCGGGATTTCCCGGCGAGAGGATCGACCGGCGCCTCCTGCCTGACATCCGGTGGATGAAGCGCCGCTTCGACATCTTCATCACCGACGGGTACTCGCGGAACTCGGTCCACGCGGAGAACGGCGAGCATCCCATCGGCCTCGCCACCGACATCGTCCCCAACCGCGCGAAGGGCGGGACCTGGAAGGAGATCGGCAAGCTCGCCCACCTGGCGGAGCCGAGGCAGGACCACCCGATCATGCCCTGGCGGTGGGTCGGCTGGAACGGCGATGCCGGGCACGGGCGGGGCAACCACCTGCACCTGTCGTGGTCTCACTCCGAAACCGAGCCCCGGCATCCCGCTCGGGTCGTCTACACGCGGCGCTGCCCCGGCTCGGGTGACGACCAGCAGGGCGATGGCGACCGCCGACACCGTCACCGACATCGCCACCGGCACCGCGAGACGGGCGGCACCGGCGGGCGCGGCATCGTAGACCGCGGCGGTCGTGGCGGCGGCGGTCGTGGCGGCGGCGGCGATGGCGGTGGTGACGGCGGCGGCGGCTCAACCGGAGGCACCGGCACGGGCGGCGGCACGAGCGCGCCGCGGATCGGCAAGCTCGCCCCGGTCGTTCCGGAGGACGTCTAGCCCCAACCGTCGAGCGGTGCGACCGCTCTGCAGCCCGTCCATCCAACCGTCGCGGTGCGGCCTCTGCGGCCCATCTTCCCCCCAACCCGTCGAGCGGTGCGTTTCCGCGGCCGGCGCGGATTTGCACCGCTCGACGTCTCCGGCGGTCTCGCGAGGGGCTCCGCGGGTTAAGGCAGGACCGTGCGGCCCGCCCTCGAGAGCGGTCCCCGGGCGCTTGCGCCGCCGTTGGCTCGAGCCAGGCTTCTCCGCGGCACATGCCCGTTACCGCTTAAGGCTGCTTCCTTCCGGACCTGACCTGGTTCGCGGGCGCGCATTGCGCGGGACCTGGCCGTCAGCGCCGTCCGCGGCGTACTGACCCCGAAGGCCACGGCCCTCGGACGGGCATTCAGCCCCGCTAGAGCGGATTGCGGGTGACAGGGCACCGCTACCTCCCCGCCTAGCACGGTCCACCGCAGATGCTAGCGCGGGTTCGGTGGCTCTCGCGGCGGGTATGAGTGACAACGTGTCCGAGGCGCAGAGCGTGGCGGTCCTCGGGACCGGCATCATGGGCGCTCCGATCGCCCGAAACCTCTCCGCTGCGGGCCTCGAGACGCGGGCCTGGAACCGCACGCGCGAGACGGCGCAGCCGCTCGAGCGTGAAGGGGTCACGATCTCGGACACCCCCGCCGAGGCCGCGGACGGCGTCGACGCGGTCATCACGATGCTGGCGACGGAAGAGGTTGTCCGCGAGGTCATGACCGGCGACGGCGGCGCGCTCGCCGCCATGGCGAGTGGTTCGAGCTGGCTCCAGATGAGCACCGTCGGCATCGGCGCGACCAACGAGCTCGCAGCGATGGCGCGCGACGCCGGAGTCGTCTTCGTCGATGCGCCCGTCCTCGGGACGAAGCAGCCCGCGGAGGAGGGCAAGCTCGTGGTGGTAGCGGCGGGCCCGGCGGACGCGCTCGAGGATTGCACGCCGATCTTCGAAGCGATCGGCACCAAGACGATCACGCTGGAGGCACCCGGTGCGGCAACGCGACTCAAGCTCGTCCTGAACAACTGGGTGTTGTCGGTGACGGTCGCGACCGCGGAGACGATCGCGCTCGCGGAGCGCTTGAGTGTGGACCCGCGGATGTTTCTCGAAGCGATCGAGGGCGGCAACCTGGACTCGGCGTACGCGCAGATGAAGGGCAGGATGATGATCGAGCGCTCCCTCGATCCGTCGTTTCCGCTGCGGCTCGCGACGAAGGACGCGAGGCTCGTGGTCGAGGCGGCGAGCGCTGAGGGGGACGAGCCGGCGCTCGCGCTCGCGATCGAGCGCCGCTTGGCGCACGCGAACGAGCTCGGCCACGGCGACCAGGACATGGCGGCCGTCTACTGGGCGGCGATCGGCGAGCCCGCGGCAGACCGCTAAGCCGTCGCGGCGTCTCCCACCGGTCCGAGGTGACAGCGGACCACCGTGCGGTCCGCGCCGGTCCGGATCTGGACCAGGTCGCAGAAGTGGTTGGCGATCCACAGCCCACGCCCGGCGGGCTGATCGGGTTGGGGCCGGAGCCTCCCGACGAGAGGATCCGTGATCGAGCCGCCGCCCGCGACCTCACAGATCACGCGGCTCTCCTCGGCCCAGGCGCGGACCTGCCCACCGGCGGCGTCGTAGCGCAACACGTTGGTGGCCACCTCGTCCACCGCCAGGATGAATCCCTCCACTCGTTCGGAATCAATTCCGTGGGTCTCAGCGTGCTCGGCGACGAACTGGCGCGTCGCCGCGAGATCGGCGGCCGACGCGAATGTCATGCGCGCGGGCTCCAGGGAAGGCTCGGGAAGCGGCCCCACGAACGGCGCCCCGCCTTCGACCGGGTCGCGGTATGACCTCGAGGCCCGCTGCCCCCCGTCCTCATCGATCACGGGGTGATTGTGCTCGGCGCATACGAGCACGTCTCGCCGAAGTGCCGCCGCGTCGTACGGGCACATCAGGCGCCAGGACGGTCCATCCTGGAACGCGAGGTTCAGCAGCGACTCGTGGTGCTGGCACTCGGCCAGCTCGGCCTCGCTTCGCTCGGGCCAGATCGGCTCGCCGATGCCGCGGAAGCTTCTCCCCTGCGCCGTGCTCTCGGCGGCGAAGTCCTGCCAGGCGGAGATGATCAGCGCCGGGTTGCGGCCGAGCTCGTGCATGTCCGCGAATAGGACCCGATCGGCCTCGCCGTTCAGATTGCTCTTCACGAGCTCGATCTTCGAACGGTCCACCGCCACCAGGACGGCCTCGTCGGCGGCGACGGCCTCCCGGATGAAGGGCAGTGTCCCCGCCAGAAAGCCGTCGTCCCCCGCATAGAGCAGGGCTTCGTGTGAAAAGCCGCGCCCGATCACCTAGAAAAGGGTTGCCCGCTGGCTCAGTCGCGAAACCACCTCTGTAAGCGTTGAACCGGATCAACCCTCCGGACGGGTCGAGAACGCGAGCCGCCAGTCGTCGTCCGTCTGGCCGTCGATCTCGAGCCGCCACTCGTACCGCCCGCCGGGCGGCAGCGCGAGCGGCCCGATATTGAGCGCCAGCGGCACGTCGATCGGCGTCCCTGGCCGGACCCCGATCGGCCTACCGACCTCGAACGCGCCCTCGATCGTCACCGGCTCCGTCTCGCCCTCAGGCGCCTCGAGTTCGACCGGATTGCCATCGGCGTCGATCAGCTCGAATCGGAATTCGTGCTGGACGTTGGTCCGATCCCACGGAACCTGGATGTACGCGGCGATGGCCGACGGCGTGGGCTCCGGACCGGTGAGCGACCACCCGCCACCCAGGATGTAGAGCTTCCCCTCCACCGCCTGCGCCGCGTCCGCGAGCATCATCGTGACCTTCACGCCCCAAATCCTCGCACGGGCGAGCTCGCGCCCGGGCGCCGGCGCGCGGCACCTATCATCAGCCGGCCGGGCGCGTAGCTCAGTGGGAGAGCGCTCGCTTCACACGCGAGAGGTCGCTGGTTCGAAACCAGCCGCGCCCATACGCAAAAAGGCCTGCTATCAGCGCCTTTTCTGAGATGCGCAGGCCCTCGCCACAAGAGCCGAAGACAGGCAGAAAGTCGCCTTTCTGCCCGTTTCTGCCCAAAAATCTGTCGACGACGGTTCCTTTGTTCACGCCCGGACGCGCGCCGCGCCGGACGCGGGCGATAGCTTTGCTGGGTGGACGCCCCGGGAGCGATTACGGCGCTCGTCGACACCTTCCGCCGATTCGAGCCCGCCTACCGGTCCGGTTCGTATAAGGAAACCGAGGTCCGCCGCGAATTCATCGACCCATTCCTTGCGTGCCCCCATTGGAGATCAGGCCCCCGATGCCTTCGCGTGGTCGAGGGCGTTCTTGGCCGCGCCCTCATCGGCGTACCTGGTGACCTTGAGTGAGAGGATTCTTCTTCACCGCGCCGGTCAGCGAGGAGTTGCCGGTCACCGCGAACTGCAGGTTGCGGGCGACTGGGTTGTGGGCCGAGCTGATGTAGTTACTTGCGAACAGGCACTGCTCCACGGCGACGACCAGGAAGGCGCCAACGACGATCCGGACGGCGAGCCGGCCGCGCGAGCGGCCTGGAGTAGTGCCCTCGGCCCGGGCCGACGGAGCGGGCGTGCGGCGACCACGCAGCCAGCCGAGATAGCCGAGCACGGCTGCCGCGATGAGCGCATAGACGGCGAGCACCACGATCGGGGTGGTGATGTCGTTCGAGGAGAAGTGCTCGACCTCGGCTGCGGCTGGGGAGCACTTCTCGACTACATGCGCGGCGCACTCAACTTACCGGCGGGGTCGGTCGTGGGCCGCCGTTGGCACTGCCGGGCTCGCAAAAAAAAATGGCCGGAAATCTCGGCGGCATGTAGAGGGGTCTGAAGGAGTGAGTGGAGGGTTGTCGGCCGTGATTGCGGCGGGGGTGGGGTGGTCTCGGTCGCGGGCGATGAAAGGACGATGAACCGGTTTATCCCCGTTTTATCGGTCGTGCCTAGCGTGAGTCACGGTTTCATTGATTTTGGGAAGGAGGCAGATCGTGAGGACGAGCACGTGCAGGATGCCGACCCGAATCAGGGCCGCGCTGACGGTGGCGGGTGTGACGGTGTTTGTTGGCGGACTCGGTGGCGCTGCTATCGCTGGGGCAGCCTCCAGCTCGCACGGATCGCAGACAATCAAGTCAGGTGCCGGCCCCGGCTGGCCGAAGACCCTTCAGCCGAGCGACTTCGTGCGCCGGATCGACAACCCGTGGTTTCCACTCAAGCCCGGCAGCAAATGGCACTACCGTGGCGTCGATACGGGCGGTCGCTTTCGGGACAACATGCGGGTAACTGACCGGACCAAGACGATCGAGGGCGTGAAGGCCACCGTGGTCCACGATGTAGTCCGAAAGCACGGGAAGCTGCGGGAGGTCACCGACGACTTCTACGCGCAGGATGACCACGGAAACATCTGGTACTTCGGCGAGAACACCAGGGAGCTCAACAGTCACGGCCACGTGACCAGTCGCGCGGGCTCCTTCCTGACCGGCCGGAACGGCGCCCGACCGGGCGTCCTGATCCCGGGCAACCCGAAGGTGGGACAGGCGGCTCGGCAGGAGTTCTACAAGGGCCACGCCGAGGACCACTTCAAGGTCCTCGACCTCAATGCACACGTCTCGACCCCCTTCGTGTCCTCCAAGCACGCCCTTCGCACGAAGGAGACGACCCCGCTCGAGCCCAAGGTGCTCGACAACAAGTGGTACGTGCACGGGGTCGGCGACGTCAAGGAGAAGACGGTCAAGGGTCCGAAGGAGATCCTCCGCCTCGTCTCCTTCCATCGCGGCTGAGGGCGAGATGCCCGCACCGCCACCGAGGCGGTGCGGGCAGCCCGGCGGTTTCCCGCGCTCGGCCAGGCCCCAAGGCCAGCTCAGTCGGTTCTGGTGCGTCGAAATCGACTCGCGGGGCCGATTGCGCGCGCGACGCTCACGGCCTCGTGAACGTCCGCCGCCGCCCCCCGACCCACGAGGAGCCGGGCAGGGCGCGGAGGCTGACTAGGGAGGTGGCCCGACGGAAGGCCCGGGAGACGACGAAACGCCGTCCCGGTTCGACTGCCCTCCGCTTGGCCGTTGCAGCGCACAGAGGTTGAGCCCAGGCTAAAAGAACCAGGCCGGTGCGACACGAAGAAGAGGCATCGTCGCACCTTGGCTTATGGCTTAGCAATGGGCATACAGGCTCACGTGTTTGCTCACGAGCACGAAACAAAGCGCGACATTCGCGGACAACGACGGACAGGATGCAGCGGCTTACCGGGAGGGGAGTGTGGCCGAGCGCGCGGTGCGGATCTAGCTAGGTACTGGCCCACTTTCAGCGCCATGTGCAGCCGTACTTGAAGCCGATCCGATCTCGTAGCTGGCGACTGCTCCCGATCCGCGAACTCGAGCCGTCACACGGCGCCGGTTGCCCGCGGCGCCTGGCCCGGGCCGTCGCGGGCGACGTCGTCGCGCCGATGAGCTCGAACGGCGGGCACATCGAGGTTCGCGCGACCTTCGATCGGATGCTCGCTCGCCTGGCGGGGAGCCTCAGACGGGAACAGCGCTTCTCGGCGGAGGTCTCGCACGAGCTTCGCACCCCGCTCTCCGCGATCGTCGCCGAGGCCGAGCTCGCGCTGCGCCGCGGGCGCACCTCCGCGGAGTATCGCGACGCGCTCAAGGAGATCGCAGAGCGCGCGCACCAGCTCAAGCGAACCCTGGAGACCCTTCTCGCCGTCTCACGTGCCGAATTCGGGCGTGAGCGCGGGAGCGCGGATGCCGCGAGCGTCGCCGAGCACGCGATCGAGTCATGCATGGCGGTCGCCGCAGCGAATCGGGTCGAGATCGAGTTGGTCAAGCCGCGTGCGCCGGTGCGTGTCGGCGCTGAGCGCGGCGCGGCCGAACGGGTGCTGGCGCCGGTGCTCGAGAACGCATGCCACTACGCGCGAACCCGTGCGACGATCAAGGTCA
>Ga0075431_100003019_pt1 | contig 16283 bp, 11 predicted proteins | sample RhiMetdeltSRZDD5_FD_75297 | JGI IMG/M metagenome (GOLD analysis project Ga0075431, IMG submission 75297) | Populus rhizosphere microbial communities from Tennessee, USA - Rhizosphere MetaG P. deltoides SRZDD5 | ecosystem: Host-associated > Plants > Roots > Rhizosphere > Soil | place: USA... | reverse complement strand
CACGCCAGCCTGGCGGACATCCTGCCACCCGGCACGATCGCCCAGCCGGCCTACCTCGTGGTCTGGATCGCGGATGACGGGTGGGACGGGGATGGCAGTCCGTCCGTCGATACGAACACCCGCGTGCTGCTTCACGCCGAGGCCTACGGCGAGGGCGGGGCGCGCCGGGCATTCGAGGCCTCCGTCAGCCGGGCTGCCGGAGGCTGGCTACAGGTGCTGACGCGACGCGCACTGCCGTAGCGCGAGTCTGCGAAGGGGCGGTGGGCGATGGGCAATTTTGCTCATTAATGCCTATTGGCTCAGCCGGCTGTATCCGATACAATCATAAAGGGTTGCGTCTCATGTTCATACCGAACCGCGTCGGCCGTCGTACTCGGATCGTGCCTGCCGGCGTCCTCATCGTTCTTCTGGGAGGGCTCGGTTCGGTGCCTCCGGCCTTTGCGCAGAATCCGACGCTTGCGGAGATTGCGCGGAAGGAACAAGAGCGGCGAAAGACCACCACCGGAACACCGAGGGTTCTGACGAACAAGGATCTGCCGCCGTCGGCCCAACAGCCTCCGCCATCGGCGGGCGCCGCGCCTGCAGCGCCGGCTGGCGAGCAGAAACCAGCTGAAGCGCAGAAGCCGGCCGCGGAGCCCGAGAAGGACGAAACCTGGTGGAAGCAGCGCATCACCCAGACGCGCGAGTCGCTGCGGCGCAATGAGGCCTTTCATGAGGCGTTGCAGAGCCGCATCAACGCGTTGTCCGCTGATTTCGTGAACCGCGACGATCCCTTCCAGCGCGCCAAGATTGGTGAAGACCGTCAAAAGGCGCTGCTGGAGATGGAGCGCGTCAAGGCCGAGATCGTCCAGAACAAGAAGCAAATCGAAGACATCGAAGAGGAAGCCCGCAAGGCTGGCGTACCGCCCGGCTGGCTCCGCTGACCCGCACTGTTTCGCGCTTGGCTGCTCCCGCCCAAATCTTGATCGTCGAGGACAAGGACTCGCTGCGGGCGATGCTTCGGCACGCGCTCGAACGCCAGGGGCATGGTGTCCTCGAAGCGAGCGATCAGGAGGAGGCGGTCCGCCTTCTTCAGCAGAATCAGCCCGCTCTCGTGCTGTCGGATTTGCGCCTGCCGGCCGGCGACGGCTTCGGCGTGCTTCGCGCCACGAAAGACTTCGATTCGGAGATCCCGGTGATCGTCATGACGGCGTACGGCAGCATCGAAGATGCGGTGGCCGCCATGAGGGAGGGCGCGCTCGACTTCCTGGCGAAGCCTGTTGATCCCGATCATCTCCTGCTGCTCGTCGCTCGCGCCTTGGAGCAGCGCCGCATCCAGACCGAGAACCTGCTGCTCAAGGAAGAGCTCGCCGTGCGTCGAGGCGCGCCTCTGCTCGTGGGGGAAGACCCCTCGTTGCGCAAGGTGTTCGCATCGCTGCAGCGCGCGGCCTCGACCGACACGACCGTCCTCCTTGAAGGCGAAAGCGGAACCGGCAAGGAGTTGTTCGCGCGTTCACTTCACGCGCTGAGCCCGCGCGCTGATGAGCCGTTCGTCGCGATCAACTGTGCGGCCATCCCCGAAACGTTGCTCGAGACGGAGCTCTTCGGTCACGAAAAAGGCGCGTTCACCGGCGCCGTGGCGAGGAAGCCAGGCAAGTTCGAGATGGCCCACCATGGCACGCTGTTCCTTGACGAGATCGGCGATCTCCCGCTGTCGCTCCAGGCGAAGATCCTTCGCGCACTCGAAGAGAAGCGCTTCGAACGTGTCGGGGGAACGGCGCTCGTGACGGTCGACGTGCGTCTCGTCGCTGCCACCAACCAGGGGCTGCGCGCGCAAGTCGCGGCGCGCCGCTTCCGCGAAGACCTGTTCTTCCGGCTGTCGGTGTTTCCGATCACGGTCCCACCGCTGCGCGAGCGGCCTGGAGATATTCCGCTGCTGGCGCGGTACTTCACGGATCGCTTCTGCCGCGAGATGAAGAAGAGGCCGATCGTGCTGTCGCCTGCCGTGCTCGAGCAACTCGTGGCCTACCGGTGGCCCGGCAACGTCCGCGAGCTTCAGAACTGCATCGAGCGTGCGGTCATCCTCGCGGATGGCGATGCGATTCAGCTTCGTCATCTCAATCTGACGTTCCAGCCTGTGCCCGCTCAGCCCGAGCCCGAGCCGGATCCCTGGGCCGAATTCGAGATGTCGGGCAGTCTCAGCGACGTCAGCAGACGCGCGATGTCACTGGCCGAGCGCCTGAAGATTCAGCAGGTGCTGCGGGAAGCGGACAACAACAAGGGACGTGCGGCCGAGCTGCTCCAGATCACCTACAAGATGCTTCTGTCGAAGGTGAAGGAGCATCGCCTCGAGTAGGTCATCCCTCGCTGGATTTCATTCCTGACAGCCGCACGGCGGCCAATGCGCCCGCCAGTTCCGCGGTAGACACGTCGCTCGCCGTGGTGGTCGCACCAATCGCGGTGGGCAGCACGAAATGCAGCCGGCCCGCGACGACTTTCTTGTCGCGGGTCACCGCTTCGAGCACGTGCGCCGGATTGAGGTCGGAGACTGGCGGCAGCGGTCCCATCTGCACGATGAGGGCAGTAAGGGCGTCGCGATCGTCGCCCGACAGAAGGCCCCTGGTGACGGCGATCTCCGTAGCCGCCAGCATTCCATAGGCCACGGCTTCACCGTGCCTGAAGCGGCGATACCTGGTGGCGGCTTCGAGCGCGTGCGCAATCGTGTGGCCGAAGTTCAGCGCCCGCCGCGGTCCTGACTCGCGCTCGTCGCCCTCGACGACGGCCGCCTTGATCTGGCAGCACTCCGCGATCACCGGCGTCAGCGCCTCGTCATTCCGCGCAAACAGCTGGGTGAGCTGTTCCCGGATGCGATCGAACAGCGGACGGCTGGCGATCATCCCGTATTTGACGACTTCGTACAAGCCGGCTCGAAACTCGCGGCGCGGAAGCGTGGCGAGGAATGCCGGGTCGACAATGACCGCGGACGGCTGGTGAAACGCGCCGATCAAGTTCTTGCCGAGCGGGTGGTTGACGCCGACCTTGCCGCCGATAGCACTATCGACCTGTGCCAGCAGCGTGGTCGGCACGTGGACGATCGGCACGCCACGCAGATACGTCGCCGCGGCCAGGCCCGCTGTATCGCCGACCACACCGCCGCCGACGGCAACGATTGTGGTGGCCCTGTCAGCACCGGCCTTGATCAGCGCGTCATAGATGCGGCTGACGGTCGGCAGCTGCTTGTAGCGCTCCCCGTCGGGCAGGAGCACCGGCTCGTCGTCGGTAACGTCGGCGAAGGTCTCCCCGTGTAACCGCCAGACCATCTGGCTGGAGACGATGAACCGGCGCTTGGGGAGCCTGGCTTCTTCCAGCACCGCTGCCAGCCGCGATCGGGCACCGGTGCCGATTTCGATGACGTACGTGGACGTTCCGGCGCGCGCTTCTATGCGGCGCAGCGTGATCGGGTGGCGTTGGTTGTCGGTCATCGTGAGACGGTTGGCTGTCGGCGGTACCGCGCGGGCAGCCGCCAGCCTGCGCGAATCCGGCGCGAGGACGAATGGTAGGATAACAGGATCGAAAAATCGTGGTGCGTGGCGCAGACTTCCTCATCATCGGTAGCGGAATCGCCGGCCTTCGGGCCGCGGTGGAACTGGCGGACGCCGGTTCGGTGCTGGTGCTCACGAAGTCCGACCCGCGCGAGGGGAACACCGGCTACGCACAGGGCGGCATCGCGGCTGCGGTCGGTCCCGGCGACTCACCCGCGCTCCACGCTGCCGATACGATCGCAGCCGGCGACGGGCTCTGCGATCCGCGCGCCGTCGAGTTGCTGGTCGAGGAAGGACCTCGCTACGTTCGTGAGCTTATGGACTGGGGCGTCGAGTTCGATCTCGATCGCGACGGCAAGCCGCAGCTGACGCTGGAGGGCGCGCACAGTGTCCGCCGGGTCCTGCACGCCGGTGATACGACGGGACGTGAGCTCTCGCGCGTGCTCTGGACGAAGGTGTCTCAGCTGCCGTCAGTCTCCACGATCGATCACGCACGCGTCGTGGGACTCGTCGAAAAGGATGGCCGGTGCGCCGGCGCCATGTATCTGACCGAAGATGGCGCGTCGCACGTGGTTGCCGCCGACTCGGTACTCCTGGCGACCGGCGGCGCTGGGCAGGTCTTCAGCGATACGACGAATCCTCCGGTGGCCACCGGCGATGGGATCGCCATGGCCTACCGCGCCGGCGCGCGCGTCGTCGATCTGGAGTTCGTGCAGTTTCATCCGACGGCGTTACGGATGACGGGACAGCCGCGGTTCCTTCTTTCAGAAGCGCTCCGCGGCGAGGGCGCGCGGCTCGTGAACGCCGCGGGCGACGCGTTCATGGACAAGTACGACCCGGCCGGCGAGCTCGCCCCGCGCGACCGCGTGGCCAGGGCGATCGAGCGGGAAGCGCGCCGAACCGGCGAGCCCGTGTTCCTGTCGATGCGCCACCTTGACTCCGCGTATGTGCATACGCGATTTCCGTTGTTGTCGGACGCGTGCACGCGGGCCGGTCTCGACCTCGCGCTCGATCCCGTTCCGGTGGGGCCCGCCGCGCACTACGTGATGGGCGGGGTTGAAACGGACCTGGATGGGAGAACGAGCCTTCCAGGCTTGTATGCGGCGGGAGAAGTGGCCTGCACGGGGGTGCACGGGGCCAACCGGCTGGCCAGCAATTCCCTGCTCGAGGGCCTCGTGTTTGGCGCGAGAGCCGGCAAGGCCATGGGGGAACCAGCAGCGCGCCGCTTTAGCGGCGCGTCGGGCGTCAAAGACGCGGAGCTGAAGCTCCGTGCTGCTGGAGCCTTCAGCCGCGCGTTAGCCAATTCCCGCGAGTCCGCGCCCTCGTCAATCGACGTCCAGGCTCTGATGTGGAAGCACGTGGGTTTGTTCCGGGATCGGGCGGGATTGCAGCAGGCCCTGACGGTTCTCGAGCCGGCGTGGCAGGCGATCGACGAAACGCTCACGGCATCGGGAAGCCCGGATCTTGAAGTCTGGCGTCTGACGAGCCTGCTGACGGTGGGGATGCTCGTGACCCGTGCCGCTCTTCGCCGGGAAGAGAGCCGGGGTGCCCACTACCGGGCGGATTACCCTCAGCGTGACGATATAAACTGGAAGAAGCGCGTGTCGGAGGCCCTTGACGATGGCAGATAAGAAAGAGGCGTTGGTTACAGAGATCACGCCTCAGACAGAGGATTTTTCGCGGTGGTACTTGGATGTCGTCCGGCGGGCGGAGCTCGCCGACTACACCGAGGTCAAAGGCTGCATGGCAATCCGGCCGTACGGCTACGCCATCTGGGAATTGATCCAGCAGGGGCTGGATCGCCGGTTCAAGGCCACCGGCCACGTGAACGCGTACTTCCCGCTCTTCATCCCGGCGAGTCTCCTGATGAAGGAGAAGGAACACGTCGAGGGATTCGCACCGCAAGTCGCGTGGGTGACACGCGGCGGCGACGAAGAACTCGCCGAACCGCTCGTGATCCGTCCGACCTCCGAGGCGATCATCGGCACGCTGTACGCGAAGTGGATTCAGTCGTGGCGGGATCTTCCCGTGCTCATCAACCAGTGGGCAAACGTCGTCCGCTGGGAAAAAGTGACGCGTCCCTTCCTGCGCACGACAGAGTTCCTCTGGCAAGAGGGACATACGGCGCACGAGACTCAGGACGAGGCTCAGGAGGAGACGCTCAAGATTCTCGGCATCTACAAGGAGTTCGCCGAGACCGAGCTGGCGATGCCGGTCGTCGATGGACAGAAGAGCGAGAGCGAAAAGTTCGCGGGCGCATCGCGGACGTATTCGATCGAAGCGCTGATGGGCGACGGGCGTGCGCTGCAGGCGGGAACCTCGCACAACCTCGGACAGAATTTCGCGAAAGCCTTCGAGATCCAGTTCCAGGGACGCGACAAGACGCTGCAGCACGTCTGGACGACGTCGTGGGGCGTGTCCACGCGGCTCATCGGCGGCGTGATCATGACGCACGGGGACGATAGCGGGCTGATCCTGCCTCCGCGTGTGGCGCCGTATCAGGTCGTCATGATTCCTATTCCACGCGGCAACTGGCAGGAAACGGTGCTGCCGCGGGCGCGGGAGATTCGCGACGAGCTCGTTCGCCGCGGGATTCGCGTGATGCTCGACGATCGCGAGGCCTACACACCTGGATGGAAGTTCGCCGAGTGGGAGCTCCGAGGCGTGCCGCTCCGGCTCGAGATCGGCCCGAAAGACCTGGAGAAGTCTCAGGTCGTCCTGGCGCGTCGCGACACGCGCGAGAAGACGTTCACCCCGATGGAGGGGCTGGGCGAGCGGGTGGTCACGCTGCTCGACGAAATTCAGCAGGCGCTCTACAAGCGCGCGCTGGAGTATCGCGAAACCCACACGACGCGGGTGACGAGCTTCGACGAGTTCAAGGCCGTGATGGAGGGCCGCCCGGGATTCGTAATCGCCGGCTGGTGCGGCAGCGTCGACTGCGAGGCGCAGATCAAGGCGGAGACACAGGCGACGCTCCGCAATATTCCCTTCGGGTCCGAGAAGGCATCGACGGTGTGCGTCAAGTGCGGCCGTCCGGCGTCGAGCGAACCCTGGTTTGCCAAGGCGTATTGAGTCGTCCGCCTCGAGCTCCGGCGGCGTCGCCGTGCGCGGGCCTCGAAAAGGCGCCGGACCGGTCCCACGTCGCCAGCGGCTGATTGGCGGCCTGCTGGCTCTGACGCTGGCCGGCATCGCCTACGTCAACGTCTTCAACAATCCGTTCGTCTACGACGACTACGACACAGTCATCGCCAACCCGTCGCTGGTCGATCTGTCGAACGTGAGGTTCGTGCTGGGGCACAGCCCGTTCAGACCGGTCGTCAACGTGTCCTACGCGCTGGACCGGGCGATCTGGGGGTTCTGGGCCCCAGGCTTTCACCTCACCAACGTCGTGCTGCACGCGATGGTGGTCGGGCTGCTCTATGCCTTCATTCTGAGAGCGCTCTCGGACACCCGAGTTCGTGTCAGCGGCGGGAACATCGACTGGCGAGATCCCGGACGGTTCGACGTCTGGGCCGCGTGCACCGCAGCCACGATGTTCGGCGTGCATCCGCTGATGACCGAAGCGGTTGCGTATGTGTCCGGCCGCTCGGAATTGCTGGTCGGGGTGTTTTTCCTCAGCGCACTCCTGTGCGGGCGCGCGGCCATCGTTGCCCCGCTGTCGGCGAACGTCGAGAGACGGCGCGTGCGACTGATTCGATCGACGATCGCGACTGTCGTGCTCGGCCTGCTCGCGCTGTTTTCGAAGGAGAACGGCGCCGTGCTGCCCCTTGTTCTGTTCCTGTACGACCGTCTGGTCATTCCGGGAACGCCTGAAGGCAGACGCTGGCGAACGCGCCATGTGTTCTTTCCAGCCTTTGCGGTGATAGCGGCGGCGGCGATCATCCGGTACCTGTTCTTTCCGCTGCCTGTCTCGGCCACAGGTGTCGCGCCACTCTTGTCGCTGCTCACACAGGCGATCGTCACCTGGCGGTATCTCGGGCTGATGATCTGGCCTGACGGGCAGTCGATCATGCATGCCGTGCACCACGTGACCTCATGGACCGATCCCAGGGGCTGGTTTGCGATGACGGCCATCGTGATGCTCGTGCTGGCCTCGTTCTCTCTGCGTCGCGTGGCGCCGCTCGTTCCATTCGGTCTGCTCTGGTTCTTCACGGTGCTGGCGCCCTCGTCCAGCATCGTGGCGCTTCGCGAGGGCATGGCCGAACATCGCGTTTATCTCGCCGCTGCGGGAATCGCGATCGCCTTCGCACGCCCTGGCATGCTGCTGTTTGTAGCGCTGTCTCGCGGGAGACCCGGGCTGCCGGAGAGTTATGCGACGGCGCTGGTCCTGTTCGCGGCGCTGCTCACCAGCTTGACGCTTTCGAGGAATCAGGTGTGGTCGAGCCCGGTCCACCTGTGGGCTGAGGCGGTTGAACGGTCGCCCGGGATGTGGGAGCCGCGATACGCGCTGGGTGACGTGTTGCGTCAGCGCGGACGCTGTCTCGATGCCATTCCGCACTACCGCGTCGTCGTTCAGCTCAGGCCGTCGAATCGGGATGCGTTCACGAATCTCGGAATCTGCCTGGCGCAAACCGGACACCTCGAGGAGGCCGAACGCGCATTCAGGAAGACGCTCGATCTGGATCCGCAATATGCGCGTGGCTACACCAACCTTGGAGCGCTGGCCGTCGTCGCGGGAAACATGGACGCGGCCCGCGATCACTACTTGCACGCCATCGCGGTGGAGCCTCGCAATGTGCTCGCCCGCCTGCAGCTTGCGCGGCTCTACGAGACCACATTTCACGACTACCATGCAGCGGCGCGCATGTGTGGCGAGGCGGGCTCCATTGCGCCGGCGACGCCAGGCCTTGCCGAGTGCGTCGAGCGCAATCGAAAGCTGGCGCAGGACGGCGGGAGATGAAGCGACGGCTCCGAGTCCTGCACGCCGTGCATGACTTCCTGCCGCGGCACCAGGCAGGATCGGAGCTCTACGCGGCGGCACTGGCACGTGCGCAGTCGGAGGATCATGACGTCTTCGTCCTGGCTGCCGATTACGATCCGGCAACGCCCCACGGGACGCTCAGGTGGCGCGAATACGAAGGCTTGCCCGTCATCGAGTTGATCAACAACTGGCGGTTCGGCTCGCTGAGCGAGACGTACAGGTCGCCCCGGGTGAACGCGCAGCTGACACACGTGCTCGATGCGGTCAGGCCGGACATCCTTCACTGCCACAACCTTCTCAATCTGAGTTTCGATCTTCCGCGGATAGCCCGCGAGCGTGGCGCTCGAACTGTCGCGACCCTGCACGACTACACGCTGGTCTGTCCTTCAGGCGGCCAGCGTGTGCATGTGGCTGACGCGCATGTCTGTCATGAAATCGATCCGGAACGGTGCGCACGGTGCTTCGCCCAGTCGCCGTTTCACGCGAAAATGGCGGCCAGGGTGGTGACCTCTGGCCCGCTTGGCAGGTTCGTATCGGTCGCGGCTGGAATCGCCCGGCGGCGCGCGCCCTGGATCGTATCCGCCGCCAGCCAGGTGCCGGGCCCTGCCATCACTGCCGCAGATGTCCGCCAGCGTCTGGCATGTGCGAGGAACGTGCTCGAAACCGTCGATCTCTTCGTCGCGCCCTCGCGTTCGCTGGCCGACGAATACCTCCGGCTCGGATTGCCTCGCGACCGGCTCGTCGTGTCGGACTACGGATTCGAGCCGATCGCCCCTCTTCCCAGGCATCAGTCCGCCACACTTCGCATCGGGTTCGTCGGAACGCTCGTCTGGCATAAGGGTGCGCATGTTCTGCTTGAAGCGTTGCGAACGCTGCCTGCGGGCTACGCGCTGCACCTGTTCGGCGATCCCGAAACCTTTCCCGTGTACACCGCCCGGCTGAAGCAGTTGTCGGGCGGGCTTCCGGTCACCTTCGAGGGCCGCTACGATCACGCGCGAGTCGCCGACGTGTATTCGAGGATCGACGTGCTCGTGGTGCCATCCCTCTGGCCGGAGAATTCGCCGCTCGTCATCCACGAGGCATTCCAGCAGGGCGTTGCCGTCGTCGGGGCGCGGACGGGCGGTATCGTCGATCTCGTTCAGCACGGCGTGAATGGGTTGCTGTACGAACCCTTTTCGGCCGGGGCGCTGGCCTCCGCCCTCGAAGCGTTGCTGCAGGATCGCGCGCTGGTGGCACGGCTGGTCGCGGCGGCGCCCGCGGTGAAGTCGATTGCGGAGGATGCGAGGGAGTGGGAGGAGAGGTATCGGCGTTTGCTACAACCGTCGGATGTGATGGAGGGTGTCTTTCGATAGAAGTAAACCAAGGACCCACGCCGTTCGCACGCGAGATCTTTCAGCCGTTCGACGAGTTCATCGTCCGAGAGCGCAGCGAACGCAGTGACGTTGTCGGACACTGCAACTGAGGCTGACGTTTACACGGTCATATGGCCATGGCTATATTGAGGCATGAATCGAGCGATGCCGGAAAGGTCAAGACGTCTCCCTGAGGATGCTCGATGCGGTCAACAGGCCTGCGCGGGTGTTCGCGCCGGAAGCGTGGTGCAGGATGTCGGAGCTCCCTTTGGCACAGTGGAAGGGATGGGATGCCAGTGTCGACCCCTGCTTGATACGCACGCCTGGGTGCGGTAGTTGGTGGAAGCTCGTCGTCTGACCGTGCAGTCGCTCTGGTAGCCCATCCTGCATGCCCGCAATTCGTCGCGTGACCATCGTCATTCCGACGCTCAACGGCGGCGTCCTGCTCGAACGCATGCTCGACGCAGTTGACGCACAGGACGCCCCGTGCGAGCGGGAACTTGTTGCGGTGGATTCCGGGTCGACGGACGGCACGGTCGATCGGTTGCGGGCTCGCGGCGCGATTGTGCGACAGATGTCAGCCGCCGAGTTCAACCATGGTGAAACACGCAACGCCGCATTGGCCGCGGCATCGGGCGAGCTTGCCGTGCTGCTGGTCCAGGACGCTGTGCCCGCTTCGCGCGACTGGCTGCGCTGCCTGATCGAGCCATTCGATCAGCCCGACATCGCTGGGAGTTTTGGACGCCAGCGGGCCAGGCCCGACGCGAGCCGGGTCACGACGCATTACCTGTCGTCATGGGTAGCCGCCCAGGAGACTCCGAGGATCGCCGGCCCGCTCACGACCGACGCGTTTGCTTCGCTTGCGCCGTTCGAACGTCACAGCCTCTGCGCGTTCGACAACGTCTGCTCGTGTATCCGCATGGACGTCTGGCGGAAGTACCCCTTCAAGCGAACACCCATCGCGGAGGATCTGCGGTGGGCGGTCGAGGTGATGCTCGCAGGTTATCGGCTCGCGTACACACCCAAGGCCGTCGTGTGGCATTCGCACGATCGCCCCGTTCGGTACGAGCTCGATCGGACGTATCTCGCACATCAGCAGCTTCAACAGCTGTTCGGGTTGTCGACGGTGCCGACCGCCACGTCGCTGGTCCGGGCGGTGGCATCGACCCTGCCCTTGCACGTGCGGCTGGCAGCATCGGAGCCGCGCGGCCGCCGGGCGCGGGCGCTGTTGAGGAATGCCGGGTTGGCCGTTGTGCTTCCGCTTGGCCAGTATCTCGGCGCGCGCTCCGCCCGCGAAGGGCGTGAACTGTTATCGGTTGGGCGGGTGTAGTTACTAGCCCGTGGTTCGTCGCTCGTAGCTCGTAGATCGTTAGGCCGACGAGTGTTTCGAGCGACGAGCGACGAACCACGGACTACGATTCGTCAGAATGCGAATTCTCTTAATCGTTCACGGATATCCGCCGCTCGCGTCGGCCGGCACCGAGGTGTACGTGGAGACCCTCGCGAACGCTCTCGCGGCGGATGGCCGGGACGATGTGGTGGTACTGACCCGGGATGCCGATCCATGCAGGCCGGAGTATGACGTCTGCCATGAAACGAGCGGCCGCGTTCGCGTCGTCCGCGTCAACAACACCTTTCAGCAGTGTGATTCTTTCGCCAGCACCTACTTGAATCCGGACTGTCTGCGGGTCGCCATGGAGCAAGTGGCGGCCATCCGTCCGGATGTCGCGCACATCCATCACCTGACCTGTCTGTCGACCGGGCTGCCGGAAGCGCTTGCCGCGCGGGGATGCGCGGTGGTCATGACCCTGCACGATTACTGGATGATCTGTCATCGCGGTCAGTTGTTCGACTCGGACAACACGCGGTGCGATGGACCATTCGAGGATGGCTGCGCGGGCTGCCTGTCTCCAGGCGTGCTGGCGACGCCATCCGTCTATCGCGCCGGCCGCCTCGCGCGAATGCTGCCGATTCCCGGCGCGCGGACCTTCGCCAGATTCGGTGCAGCTGCTCTCGAGGCGGCAACGCCGGCTCAGCGGACCCGAAGTGCGACCATGACGAGGCTCGCGCAGATGCAGGCTGCTGCCCGGCACGTCCAGATGTTCCTGGCGCCTTCGTCGACGGCGGCGGACCTGTTCGGGCGATTCGGAATCGGGCCCGACCGGTTGCGACGGTGCGAGCTGGGCATCGATCTCGCACCGTTCCGATCGATCAGACGTGAACCGTCGAGCGTCTTGCGGCTTGGTTTCGCCGGCGGTCTGTTGCCGACCAAGGCCCCGCATCTGTTGCTGAAGGCCGCCGCGAGACTGCCCGTGGGCTCCGTCACCGTCGATGTGCTGGGCTCCGGCGACGCCTTCCACGGCGACGACAGTTACGTCCGGCGTATGGCGCCGCTGCTCGCGTGCCCGTACGTCCGGCGTGTGGGGTTCGTGCCCCACGAACGCATGCCGGAGGCGTTCGCCGGAATCGATGTGGTGGTGGTTCCCTCGGTCTGGATCGAGAACTCTCCATTGATCATCCGGGAAGCATTCGCCAGCGGCGCGCCGGTGATCGCGTCGAATCTCGGCGGCATGCGCGAGATGGTTACGCACGAGCGCAACGGCCTGCTGTTCGAGCCGGGTAGCGTGGAATCCCTGGTTGGCGCGATTCGCCGGCTGATCATCGAGCCGGATCTTCTGCCCCGGCTACGGGACGGTATTACGCCGCCGATGACGATTCAGCGCGATGCCGCGTCGCTCAGGCAGTTGTATTCGGAGCTCGCGCTGCGATCGAAGATCACCCCTGCACGTGTGCCGCAACGACGCGGTGAGTCGACGCCGCGGACGTGCGGGATCGTCCTGAATTACCAGACGCCGGATCAAACGTGGCTGGCGGTGCGCTCGTTACAGACCTCAGACGAGTCCCTCGACGAGATTCTCGTGGTCGACAACGGATCGCGGGACAGATCCGCCGCGTTTATTCGCGACAGGTTGCCGGCGGTCGAGGTACTCGAAACTGGGCGAAATCTCGGATTCTCGGGCGGCTGCAACGCGGGCATCAGCCGTGCCCTGGACCGCGGGGCACAGGCGGTGCTCCTGGTCAACAGCGATGTGGTGTTAAGGCCGGACGCGCTCGCAGCGTTGTTGGCCGCTGCCCGGGAGCACCCCGACGCAGGCGTTCTCGGCGCGCTCCTCGTATCGCGAGAGGAGCCGGATCATGTCGCTTCCGCGGGGCTCACGTTTTCGGAACGGACGGCAAGGATGCGTCATCGGGATGCGGGCGGACGTATCGCACGGGTCACGCCCAGCCACGCCCACGACGTTACAGCCATCAGCGGATGCGTGATGTGGATTCGCGCCTCGGTCTTCCGCCGGATCGGCTTGCTGGACGAAGAGTATTTTTACTCGTTCGAGGATCTCGACTTCTGTCTGCGCGCGCGCCGGGCAGGATTCCGCGTCATGCTCGTGCCGGCCGCAATCGCGTATCACGAGGGTGGACGATCCATCGGACGACGGTCGCCCGACAGGGTCTACTTCGCGACGAGAAACCACCTGAAGCTGGCGCGGTCGGCGCTGGGCGGGACACGCGTGTCGCACGCCGCTCGCGGCGCGCTGATTGTCGGCATGAACGCCGCCTACGCCGTTCTATCGCCTCAAGTGCCGCTGGTCGGCGGGCTGACGGCGGTCGTGCGCGGCGCCTGCGATCACCTCCGCGGGCGGTATGGCGCCGGACCCATCTCGTAACTCACGCACTTCGGCGTCGAGGAGGGCGATCTCTTCCATCAGGCGCTCGATCTGCTGGCGTTGACGCGATACCACCACCGAGAAATACAACGACGCCACGAACACGAAGAAAATCAGCACCAGGATAAGGAGCGCAGGCGGGTAGTAGACGCCCAGTACGCGCGCCGCCAGGTGAAGGCTGTCGCGCCAGATCGAAAGAATGAGGAGCGCGACCGCGCACGTCAACCAGATGAACGAGTATTCCTCCGTGAGCTTTCGCCGGCGTACGAGCTCGAGCACCACGCCCAGGAGCAGGACGCTGGTGAGAATGGCGACGAGCTGAATGACGTTGCTCACCGGTCTTGACCCGTTTCCACGTCGATGCTGCGGAGAGGGACCATCAAGACGGCCAGAAGCGTTCTGCCGAGCGCCACCGCCATCCTCCGCCAGGTCAACGTCGTTCGCCCGGTGGTGCGCGGCCGCATCCTGATCGCGACCTCCTCGAAACGGATGGCGTGACGTCGCAGGAGGAGCAGCAGCTCGGGCTCGGGATAGCCGGTCGGGTGATGGCGGCTGAGGAGCTGGATCGCTCTCGGGCCAAACGCCCACAGACCCGATGTGGGATCCGTGATGCGCCGGCGCGTCAGCGCCGAGAGAACGAGTCCGAGCATCGCCTTTGCCGGGTGCCGTCCGGACCATCTGGGTCGGCGCGCGTAACGCGAGCCGGATACCGCATCCGCCCGGCCGATCAGAATTGGTGCGATGAGCCGGCCAACGTCGCACGCCCGGTGCTGTCCGTCTCCATCGATCCTGATGACATAGCTGTAGCCACGGCTTCGCGCGTATCGTACCCCGGCGCGCATGGCACTGCCCACGCCGAGACGTTCGGGCATGGTCAGCCAGCGGACACCAAGCCCTGGCAGCAGCACGGATGTTTCGTCAGTGGATCCGTCGTTGACGACGAGCACGTCGACGCCCGGTGCCACACGTCTGATATCCCGCACCACGCGGCCCAGGCTTGCACGTTCGTTGAACGCGGGAATCACGACGAGCGTCGAGGTCGTCGCCAGCCACGATGAATCGTTGGATCGCAGGCGCCTGTCCGGTCGACGCCTCGGCATGCTCTGCCCGGGAGACTGACGGGATCCCGCCACGCGCCGTGCCGTCCATCGCAGGATCGCCGCCGTCCACGCGACGTCGCGAAGCAGATGCGCGATGGGAAACGCCAGGCAGGCGGCGTCGCCGGATCGACGCCAGGCGGCCACTCCGGCGAACGCGCGCTCGACGGCGAGGGCGGCTATCAGCACGGCCGCCACGGCGATCAGCGGCCGCCACGGCAACCCCGACCACAGAGCCGCCGCCGACATCAGCAGCAGTACCAGCGCGGTGGTCATGGCTGCGGCGTGCAGAATCATCCCGACGCCAGACACGTCGTCGCCGGTCACACGGCGCGGGTGTCGGGCCACGATATCCAGCCTGCCGTAGCCGACACCGAACTGCTGACGCAGATAGCTGCAGCAGGAGTCTCGCCAGATGTGGATGCTCGTTGCGGATGGCCGGAACGCCAGCTTGTATCCGGCATCGATCAACCTGTAGCTGACGTCGTTGTCCGCCCCGTATCCAAAACGTTCGTCGAGCAGCCCCACGGCGTGAAGTGCGGACGCGCGGTACACGGTGTTCCCCGTACACACGTGGTTCACAAAGTCCTGCCGGATGGCAGCGTATCGATCCTCCAGGTCGCGGCCCATCACGCGCCCCCACACGCCGGCGTCCGGCGACGTTACGTAGTGGCCCTGTGCCGCAGCGACGTCCGGGTTCTCGAATGTTGCCAGCAGCGTTCCGAGCCAACCAGGCTGAACGATGACGTCCTGATCGATCTGGCAAATCAATGGATACGCGGCTTCGCGGACTCCGGCGTTGACGGCCGACGCCACACCGCGTCCCGGCCCTTCGACGATTCGCACCCCTGCATCCGTCAGTCCTTGCAGGTAGCGCCGCGATCCGTCGGTGCTGCCGTCGTCAACAGCGAGGATCTCGAACGCGTGGCCTTGACACTCGGCCCGGATCGCCGCAATGACGGCCGGCAGCAGGTGTCGTCCGTTATGGATCGGAATGACGACGGAGATCCCTGGCGGCGTCACGCGACGGCCCCCCGTAGATGGCGCGCTCGCGCAACATCTCCATACAGGGTCTCGAGTTGCTCGCAGACGATATCCGCAGCGAACAGTTCCCGCGCCTTGAGCCCGGCGGAGGCGGCACGCGTCCTCCAAGCAGTTGGCGATTCAAGAATCGCGTCGATGGCTCCGGCGAGCGTCGGCCTGTCTCCGTACGGCACGATGTGCCCTCCGCCAGTGCGGCCGATGATTTCACCGCAGCCGCTGTCGTTCGAGACGACGACAGGCGTTCCACACAGGAGCGCTTCGAGGGGGACGAGACCGAACACTTCGTCTCGCGACGGGTAGACGACGACATCGGCGCTCACGAGCGCCTCGACCCGTTCCTGGCCGCGGAGCAGCCCAACGCGTGTCACGCGGTTGCCAAGGCCTGGCCGTGCTGTCAGGCTCTCGAGCGCGGCACTGTTCCCCATGTCGTTGCCGGCGATCACCAGCCGGGCCGAAGAGCTCGTGACGAGACCAAAGGCGTGAAGGAGAACATCGACGCCCTTGCGCGGGGTCATCTTTCCGAGGAACAGCACGATTGGGCCTTCCCCCAGTCCGTGCTTCCGGCGGAACGTTTCGCGAGCCGGAAGATCCGAGAACTCCTCGATGTCGAGTGGGTTTGGAACGAC
>Ga0075431_100003018_pt1 | contig 16284 bp, 10 predicted proteins | sample RhiMetdeltSRZDD5_FD_75297 | JGI IMG/M metagenome (GOLD analysis project Ga0075431, IMG submission 75297) | Populus rhizosphere microbial communities from Tennessee, USA - Rhizosphere MetaG P. deltoides SRZDD5 | ecosystem: Host-associated > Plants > Roots > Rhizosphere > Soil | place: USA... | reverse complement strand
CCAGCTACTTCGACCCGAGCGGTCGTTCTGGGTTGATGCATTGGGTTCACGGACTGGACATACTCAAGCTCCTCGTCTGTGCCAAGAAGCACCTGGACTGTACGGCGGCCGTTGCGAAGCAATGCGAATGCGTCACGGACTTCCGCTCCGTCTGCTTGACGAATGGGAACTCGTGTTGCGACAGCGTTTTGCTCCACTGTGCAAGCTTCGGCTTGTTGGGGAGTACCGGACCTTGCTCCTAGGCAGGGGATGAGAGGTGGCGTGGGTCCGGGGAACACTCGTCGGAAGGTGATGCAGCTCGCCTGAGTTCCGCGGATCCCCGCCCCGCGCGAGCGGCTGTCGAGATAGTCTTCGCAGCCGTCCCGCGTCAGGCCGCAACGCGCCCCCACTGGAGATCGAATGATGAAGCGCTTCCCGACGATCGCCGCCACGCTCCTGCTCGCCCTCGGCACCGCTGGCCTGGCGGGCGCGACCGAGCCCACCCTGTCCATCTCCGACGCCGTCGCTTTCGAGCCCGGGTCGGGACTGACGACAGCCGCCACCTTCACGGTGACGTTGACGGGCCTCACCGCCGTGCCCGTAGCCGTGAGTTTCACGACCGCCGACCAGACCGCGAGCGACTCGCACGACTATGTCGCGACGGAGCGCACGCTGACGTTCGAGCCCAGCGGTCGGGTCGTGCAGACCCGCTCGGTCGTCGTGCCGGTGCTGGGCGACGGCCGTCCCGAAGGGCCCGAGACCTTCGAGGGACGTCTGAGCCACGCGACCGGCGCCGTCATCGACCGCGTCGTCGGCACCGCCATCATCCGCAGCAAGGCCAAGGGCGACGCCGACGAAGATGGCCGATCGGACATCGCGCTGATCGTTCCCGAGGAGCACGAATGTTTCGATGATCCGTTCTTCAAGCACTACAACGGCCACATCATCTGGGGCATCAAGGAGACGGTGGGCCTGCCGCTGATCGAGGTCGAGCCGAGCTTCTGGCACGTCGGCGCCACCGGCGACTTCGACGGCGACGGGCGTGCCGACGTGTTCTGGCAGCTCTCCGTGGACGACTGCACCGCTCGCCCGCCGGTGACTCAGCTCTTGGAGGTGCAGCTCGTGTTGACGCCGTGGGAGGGGGGGCCCTACGAACCACCGTCGACGGCGGGAGAGCCACCTCCGGGGCCGGCCTGGGTCCTCGTCGGCTCGGGCGACTTCGCGGGAATTCCCAGCGGCGGCGATCGGAACCCGACGCCGCCGGACGGCAGGTCGGATCTGCTCTGGCACGACCCGTCGACCGGCAACCTCGGCATCTGGCTCTCCGCGGGTGCGGACTTCCCACAGGAACAACGGCACGTGATCGCCGGGCCCGGCTTCAATGCGGTACCCGTGGCGGTCGGCGACCTCGACGGCGACGTCGCTCCGGAGATCGTCTTTCGCGACAGCGTCTCCGACGAGCTGACCTACTGGAAGATGGCCGGGCTGTCACCGGTGGAGAGCGGCGTTCTCGATCCGAGCCACACCGTTCACGCCAACTGGCTGATCGTCGGCTCCGGAGACTTCAACGGCGACGGCTTCGACGACCTGCTCTTCTTCAACGAGACGGAGAGCTCCCACCGGCTCGTCATCTGGTTCATGACGGCGGGGCTCCCGGGGGCCGGGCCGAGGCGCATCACGGGCGACTTCGTCAGCCCAGATCGCCTGGGCCAGCCGGAGAAACAGCACTTCTCGGTCGGCGGCCCGCGCTGACCTCCGCGGCGTGCTTGGCCCGCAGCGCCAGCGGATGCTGCGGGCCCAGCGCGTCCACCAGCGACCGATAGTCGGCGGCCAGCGCGGCGCCGCTCGTGGGTTGCCGGCCCAGCGCGGCACGGCACTCCTCCAGCTCGAGGCGCCCTTCGATCGTCCGCCAGTCGCGCGCGCCGAAGCGCTTCTCGAAGATCGCCGTCGCCTCCTGCAGCAATGGCTCCGCTTCGGCGTCCCGTCGCGCGGCCGCGAGCACGCGCCCGAGCGTGAGCAGGGCGTCGCCGAGCCAAGGGTGGTCGGCCGGCTGCTGCTGCCGCGAGGTGGCGACCGCCTGACGCGCCAGCTTCTCCGCCTCGGCTGCCTTGCCCTGGTCTGCGAGGATGCGGGCCAGCTCCTCGCGCACGCGATCCACGTTGGGGTGGTGCTCGCCCAGCATCGCCACGGCTCTCGCGAGCGCCTCTCGTGACAGGGCCTCCGCTGCGTGGACGTCGCCGAGGCAGTGCAGCGCTCGCGCCAGGTTGTGGAAGGCGACCGCCACCTGCGGGCTGTCGGCGCCGTAGAGCCTCCGACGGACGTCCAGGGACTCCTGCAGCACCACCTTCGCTTCGCCGCAGCTCCCGCTGACCACCAGCGTGGCACCGAGATTGTTGAGGTCGGTGGCGATCGCCTCGTGGGTCGCTCCGAAGAGGCGCCGATCATTGGCCAGCAGTTGCCGATACTGGACCTCGGCGCCACGAACGTCGCCCTTGTCGTTCATCACGCCCGCGAGGTTCAACAGACCCTCGGAGACGCTGGTGTGCTGCTCGCCGAAGAGCCGGCGGCGCATCGCCAGTGCCTGCCGGTAGAGCCGCTCGGCACCATCGAGGTCACCCTTGGTCTGCAGGACCCGGCCCAGGGCGCCGATGTTCGCCGCGAGGTCGGCGTGACCGGCGGGAAGGCGCCGCTCCTGGCTCGCGATCGCGCCGCGGAGCAAGTTCTCGGCGCCCGCGAGGTCGTCGCGCTCGAGCCGGATCCTGCCCAGCAGACCTCGCGCCGTGGCGGTGTCCGCGTGGTCCTCGCCGAGCCGACGGCGGCGCCGCTCGAAGGCGCTCTCGTAGAGCTTCTCCGCCGCTTCGAGCTCGCCCAGCCTGAAGCGCGCTCCGGCCACCGCTAGCTCCGCCTCCGCCACCTCGAGCGCGTCCCCACCGAGCGGGCCGCGCCGCAGCTCGAGGGCGCTCTCGAACAGGGGCAGGCTCTCTCGTTCCATTCCCAGCCGGTGGTACACGTTGCCGACGAAAAGCAGCATCTCGGCCTCGACGTCGGGCTGATCGGACAGCTCGGTCCGGATCCGCTGGGCCGCGCGCTCGAGCAACTGCCGAGCGGAGATCTCCTTGCCTTTCGCGATGTCCGGATCGGCGACCTCGAAGAGACCGAAAGCGAACCGCTTGACCTCTTCGGCCTTCCTCGCCTGGCGGAGGGCCTCGCGCGCTTGCCACGAGGTCCCGATGACCCCGCCGAGCAGGGAGATCACCAGCAGCGTCGCTCCCGCCACCGCCAGCGTGTGACGCCGCACGAACTTCGAGGCTCGGTAAGCGAAAGTGTCCGGGCGGGCGGCGATCGGCAGACCGTCGAGCACGCGCCGCACGTCGTCTGCCAGGGCGCTCGCCGAGGCGTAGCGCCGCTCCGGCTCTTTGCGCAGCGCCATGCGCACGACGTTGTCGAGGTCGCCGCGCAGCAGTCGCATGAGGCGCTCGACGCCGACGCCCCGTGCCCGGGCGATCGTGGCGGCGCTCGACACCGGGGCGCCCGCGGCGCTCGAGAGCAGGTCCGGCTCCCGGCCGGTGACGACGCGCTCGATCTCGGCCGGCGTCAAGCCCTGCAGGCGATAGGGCGGGCGGCCGCTCAACAGCTCATAGAGCACCACGCCGAGCGAGTAGACGTCGGTGGCGGTGGTCACCGGCTTGCCGAGGAGCTGCTCGGGTGCCGCGTATTGCGGCGTCATGGCGCGGGCTTCGAGGAGGGTGACGGTGGGAGAGTCGTTGCCCGCTTCGGGCTCCAGCACCTTGGCAATGCCGAAGTCCAGCAACTTCGCCTGGCCCTCGGACGTCACGAGGATGTTCGACGGCTTGAGGTCGCGGTGCACCACCAGGTTGCGATGTGCGTACTCCACCGCCTCGCACACCTGGAGGAAGAGGCGAAGACGGCCGGCGATGGACAGGCCGGCCTCGTCGCAGTAGCGAACGAGCGGCGCGCCTTCGACGTGCTCCATGGCGAAGTAGGGCTGCCCCGACTCGCTGACGCCGCCGTCCAGCAGGCGGGCGATGTGGGGGTGTTCCAGGCGGGCAAGGATCTGGCGCTCGGCGCGGAAACGCGCCAGGGACCCGTCGGCGGCGAAGGAGCGCCGGACGAGCTTCAGAGCCACCCGCTGTTCGAACTGCCCATCGGCGCGCTCGGCGAGGAACACGGCCCCCATGCCGCCGCGGCCCAGCTCGCGCAGCACGCGGTAGGGACCGACCGTCTGGCCTTCGAGCCGCAGGGCGTCCCCTCCATCCTCGTCGTCGCCCATGGCATGCAGCAGCGGCGCGGCACGCTCGTCGACGGGCTCGTCCAGGAACCCGCGAGCGGCCACCTCCGCGGCCAGGAACGCCTCGAGTCGGCGGCAGAGCTCGGGATCCTCCGCACCGAGACGCTCGAGCAGCGCGCGGCGGTCGGCAGCGTCCAACGCCAACGCCTGGTCGACGACCTCCTCCAGGCGCTTCCAGACGTCGGGGTTCACGTCGTTTCGCCGAGCAGCCCGAAGAGGAGAGTCCGAGCCTTCGTCCAGTCGCGCTTCACCGTGGTCTCCGAAAGCCCGAGCACCTCGGCGATCTCGGCGAGCGACAAGCCGCCGAAGAACCGGAGCTCGACGAGCGCGGTCAAACGAACATCGATCTCGCAAAGGCGATCGAGAGCCTGGTGAATGGCGAGGATCTCGGCCGCGTTCTCCTCCACGCGCAGCAGGCCCTCGTCAAAGGACTCGTCGAGCTCGACGGGACGCGCCAAACCGCCACGCTTCAGCGCGAAGCACTTGCGCGCATAGTCCACGACGACGCTGCGCATGGCCTTCGACGCCACCGCGAAGAAGTGGTTGCGGTCCTCCCAGTCGGTGTTCTCGGAGCCGACCAACCTGAGGTAAGCCTCGTGCACCAGCCCGGTGGTGCTGAGCGTGGCCGGGGGCATGCGCCGCAGCTGCAGGTGAGCTCGCCGTCGCAGGTCGGCGTAAACCAGCGGCATGAGCCGGTCCATGGCAGTCGCCTCGCCGCGGCGCAGAGCGCTCAGCAGCCCGGTGATCTCATGCTGCACGCTGTTTTCGGTCACTGGCGATCGAATCGGCTCCAAGCGGGCGCGGTCGACCAGGGATCGACGAGCGGTGAACGCCGGACGCAGGGAAAGGGGGGCCGAAAAGGTACCACGGTCTGCCTGGGTCGGGCCCTAGTCGAGCTCCAGTCGAGCTCTAGTCGAGCTCGACGGTGACGCTCGCCCCGGCGACCGTCGTCGCCGTGCCACGGAAGTGGCGGCCGTCGCCGGACACGACGTCGACCTTCCAGCTGCCGGCCGGCAGGTAGTGGACCACGGTGCGACCCCACCCGAACGACTGAGTCGTCTCGACCGAGCGCCAGCCGGGAAACGCGAAGGCGCGACCGTCCGCGCCGGTGAGCGTCAGCTTGGCATACGTCGCCTCCTTGGCGAGCGCGGGCACCACGACTTCGAGGATCGCCTGCGGCGCGAGCGCGACCCCAACGGTCGGCCCCGGCGAGAGGACGGTCACTCGCGCCGTCGCGCTGTCCTCGGACCGCACCAAGAGCTCCCAGCTCCCCGGCGGCAGCGTCGACAGGCGCACCTTTCCACGCTCCCCCGTGGTGTACCCCCCGCCGCTGACGAAACGCCCGGTGCCGTCGAGCACCGCCACCTGCACCTCGGCGGGCGGGGCGCCCACGAGCCGCGAGACCTCGAGCGTGACGCCTTGCGTGGGACGGAGGCGGACCTCCACCTCCTCCACGGGCGTTCCAGAAACGCTCACGGTCACCTCGCCGCGGGCGTAGCCGGCCTTCTGTGCGCTGAGGCGCCACGAGCCGTCCGCCGCCGCCCCGACGACGAAACGCCCGGCGTCGTCGGTGGTGACGTCACCGCCGAAGGGGACGAAACCGGCGTGGCCCTCCTCGACGGGCTCGAGCTTGACGGCGGCCCCGCTCACCGGGTCGCCGCTCTCGGCGTCGACGACGACGCCGGCGACCCGCGTCGACCGCAGCTCGACGTCTAGCTCACGGTCGGCGTCGAGCGTCAGCGTCTCGTGGTGCCGCATCCCGCTCTGCGGCGCGAAGACCTCGACGTCGTATTCGCCGGGGCGCAGGTTCTCGACACGGTAGCGCCCGGTGAAGTCGGTGCGTGCGTTGCCGCCGCTCGACACGCCCTCGCCCCGCAACATCACGACGGCGCCGTCGACGGCGCGACCGGCGTGGCGTACGACGCCGCTCACCGCGAGACCGCCCTCGAAGTCCAGGTCGAGGGCCTCCTCCGCCGAGCCGGCCGCGATGCTCACGCGCCCGCGCGCCTGGCGCCCGGCCCCGTCGACGCGAGCCGACACCGTCCACTCGCCGGGCGCGAGGCCCGCCACGCGGTAGCGGCCGTCGTAACTGACCGAGCCGTCGCGCCAGCGTTGCCCTTCCTGGTAGGCGCTGACGCGCACCCGCGAGAGCTCAGCGAGCGAAAGCCCACGGAGCGCACCGACCACGGAGGCGCCCGCGGAGAGCTCGACTGTGACGCCCGCCACCGGGGCACCGGCAATGGTCACCGGCGAGGCCGCGCGGCCGTCGCCGAAGTCGGGATGCGTGGCGATGACGTCGTAGACACCGTCGGGAACGCCGTCGATGGTGAACTGCCCTGCGTCGTCGCTCGTCGCCGAATGCTCGCTGCCCCAGAAGCGACCCTGCGGCGAGAGGAAGACGTTGGCTCCGCCGGCCGGCTCGCCCAGCGGCGCGACGACCCTCCCGCTCACCTGCCGGCCTCCGCCGAGGCGCAGGTCGAGGCGGTTCTCGCCCGGGCGCACCGTGAGCCCGGCGACGCCGCGGTCGTAGTCCGCGTGCGTCGCCTCGATGGTGTGCTCGCCGACCGGCACGCCTCCCAGGCGGTAGTTGCCGTCGCCGTCGGTCACGCCGCCGTCGTCGAAGAAGACGATCGAGTTGCCGCGATCCTCCTCGGACACCACGCGCACCTGCGCGCTCACCGCCGGGCCGCCGTCGGGAGCGAAGACCGTCCCGACGACCGCGGCCCCCGCGCGCACGACGAGCTCGAGGCCCTCGAGGTCCTTCCCCGCCGGCACCTCGACGCCGCTCCGCTCGAGCGGCAAGTACCCGGAGGCCGACACGGTGAGGCGGACCGTTCCCGGCTCGACACCCTCGATCGCGAAGCGGCCGTCGTCGCCGCTGTCGCCGGTGCCCGCCATCGACTGGAAGGCGAAGCCGCTTCCGGCACGCTCCACCATGAGGAAGACGTGCGCTCCGCTCACCGGCTCCCCGTCGTCGTCGGCCACGCGGCCGCGAACGGTCGAAGCGGGCGCCAGCGTCAACGTCACCGGCTCCACCGTCGGCGCCGTCACACCCGAGAGCCGACCCGTCCCGTAGCCTTCTTTGCGCGCGACGAGATCGACCTTCTCGCCGGCGGCGCGGTCGGTGACGCGGAAGAAGCCGTCGGCGGCGCTGACGCCGGCCGGGTCCCTGCCGGCGAGCGCCCAGCGCGGGTCGGGCGACATCCCCGCCATCCCTTCGAGCGCGAAGATCTCGGCGCTGTCGATCGGCTCGCCGCGGGGCCCGACGACCCGGCCCTCGACGACGCTTCCAGGCGCGAGCTTCACGGTGCCGAGGTCGACATCCCCCTTGTCGGCAGGGACCTCGACGCCCGGCACCGTGGTCGCCGCGTGCCCGTCCGCCTCGACGGTGAGGACGAAGCGACCGGGTGCGAGGTCGGCGAGGACGAAGCGACCGCTCGCGTCCGTCGTGGCCTCGGCATCGGCCTTCAGACCTTCGCGCATGCGCCGGAAACGAGCCATCGGCGACGGGCGGTCCTCGACGCGCTCGAGCGACACCCTGGCGCCCGCCAGCGGTCGATCCGAGCTGCCGAGCACGCGGCCGATGCCTCGCGCGCCCGCGCTCAACGAGACGTGGAGCTCGGGGAAGCGGTCGCGCGCCGCCGGCGCCACCTGCTTGTCGAGCGGCGCGTATCCGGCATGGCGGAAAGCGATCCGGTGGGGCTCCTCGGCGGACAGCGGCGCGAGGCGGAAGCGGCCGCGAGCGTCGGTTCGCGCGCGCGCCGAGACCGGGCCTCTCCAGCTGAACTGCATCCGCGGCCCCGACGGGACCGGGCTGGCCTGCACGTCGGCGTCCGCGAGCGGTCGGCCCCTTGGATCGGTCACGCTGCCCGTGAGCGCGGCGGCCGGCACCAGCGCGAGCGTGGGTGCCCGCGGCGTCGCGACGTCGACGCGCGCGAGGTCGGCGTGGCCGGGGAAGTGGCCCGCCGCGGCGGCCTGGAGCCAGGCGTCGCGCGCGGGCAGCATCCGATCGAGCGTGTAGGCGCCGGCCTTGTCGGTGAGCGTCCAAGACTCGACGTGATGTGCGCTGAAGACGACGGCCCCGCCGATCGCTTGCCGGCTCTCGGCGTCGATGACCCGGCCGGCGAGCGACGCGGTGCGTTCGAGCGCCACGCGGAGCGGCCGCGGGCGCTCGTTCGGCGCCAGCGGCTGGATCGTGAGGCGGGCGCGGGCGCCGCTCGCGTCCTCGACCACGATCGCGAGCGACGACTTCGCGGCGAGCGCGAGGGCGACGCGGCCGCCGGCATCGCTCGCCGCGAGCGGCACGTAGCTGGGTGTAGCGAGCACCACCGCTCCGGCGACCGGCCGTCCACCCGGCGCGGCGATTAGGAACTCGCGCGGTGGCTCCTGGCGGAGCACGACGCGCAGCGTCCCGCCGGCGACACCCTTCTGCTCCACGAGGGCGTGGCCCGGGGCGGCGACGGCAATGTCGACGCGCTCCTTGCCGCGGTGCGCCACGGCAACGCCGCGCGCGTCCGTGGTGAGCCGCTCGGTGACGGGCGTCCACTCGGCACGCCGCATCCTGGGGGCGGCTGTCTGCGCGACGATCGCGGCGCCCGCCACCGGTTTGCCAGCGGCCGTCACCGTCACCTCGAGGGGCGCATCGGCAGGCAGCTCGACGGTCGGCAGCCAGATCTCCTCCACGAGCGGCGACAGGGTGGTCTCGCGTGGCGCGCGACCCGGTGCGCTCGCCACCAGCCTCCAGACGCCGGGTCCGGGAGCCTCGATCCGGAACGCGCCGCCGGCATCGGCCTTGGCCTCGACCTTCGCGGGCGGCTGGTCCTTGCCGGCGAGCTGGAGCTCGGCGGCGGTGCGGATACCGACCATCGGATAGAGCCGCACGACGCCGTCTTTGGGAGCGCGCCCAGCGCCGTCTTCGATCTGGCCGTACACGGCGATCGGCTGGCCGAGGGCGGCGCCAGGAGCCAGCGCGGCGAGCACGAGAGCCAGAGGCGCCACCAGGCGCTGCAACGTCACGAACGGGATGGCACGAGTGGCTCTCTCCATCGAAGGCCTCCGGTGTAACGTGGGCCACAGCCTAAGGAGTCCCGACCGACGTGTCCAATTCCCGGCCCGGACGTGCGCCGCACGTCCATGGCGCAAGAACGCGACCGCGCGCGGGTTTCACCGCGCAGACCCGCCGTCGACTCGACGACCGGCGGAACCGAACCGGAGACCGATCGATGAAACCGCACCTCCGCATCGCCATTGCCATACTGGCCCTATCCACGCTCGCCTCCGCCGCCGACGCGGCCCGCGTCCGCGTCGTGCGCCGGCCGCACCGCACCACCGTCACGGTGCGCACCGGCTTCCCGCTCCACCGCCGGCTCCCGACGGTCTACGTGCGACCCGCGCGCGTCGCCGTGCGGGTGGCGCCGCGCGTCTACCTCGCACCCGTCGTCTTCGCCCCCGCCGTGGTCCCGGTCCCCGCCGCCGACCTGCAGGTCTGGCGCGACCACGAAGGGCTCGAGCGCGAGGACGAGTGGACCGACTTCACCCTCAACGTCGACAGCCGCGGCACGAAGCTGCTGCTCGAGGTGACGGAGGGCGACGCGCGCATCAGCTTCGCCGAGGTGGTGTTCGACAACGGCGATGCGCAGGTCGTCGACTTCGACGACCGCGTGCACGAGCCGGGCCTCTACTCGCTGCTCGACTTCCGCGACGGCAGGAAGGTCGACCACGTGCGCGTGGTGGCCCAGGCCGAAGACGAGGAGAGCGAGATCGCCCTGCGGCTGTTGCGGTGAGGTGTTGACCGGACGGGCGGGGACAGGCCCCGCCCGTCCGTAGCAGCGCACCCGATCCGACCCTCGGCAGGCGCGCGCACGATAGAGTTCCCTCGCTATCAGCGAAGCCATCGCGCCACCTGCCCTCGACGCCCGCCGCGACGACGCCCGTGTCTGGGAAGACGACCTCGAGGTCGCCGCTCCCGTCTACGGCATCGACGACGTGCCGCCACCGCTCGAGACGTTGCTCTACGCCTGGCAGCACACGCTCGTCGACGTCTCGCCCTACGTGTTGCCGATGGTCGTGGCCGCCGCGGTCGGCTACACGCCCGCGCAGGCCGCCTCGATGATCTCCGCCTGCCTGATGCTGATGGGCATCGCGACGTTCGGCAACGCGACGTGGGGCAACCGGCTGCCGTCGGTGCTCGGGCCGTCGGCGACGGACACCGGGGCGATGGCCACGGCGGGCGCCATCTTCGGCGCGCCGGCGATGTGGATGGCGGGCTTCGTCGGCGGCCTCCTCGAGATCGCCATCGGCGCGAGCGGCGTGCTGTCGCGACTGCGCCGCTTCCTGCCGCCCTACGTCTGCGGGATCATCGTGCTCACCATCGGCGTCACCCTGGCGCGGGTGGCCGGCGGCTGGCTCTTCGCCGACCCGCAGCCCCGGATGCTCGGGCTCGCGGCGACCGCCGTGGCGGCCGTGCTCGTGCTGACGGTCCTCGGTCACCGCCTCGGGCTCGGCGTCGTGAGCCGCGGCGCCATCCTCTTCAGCTTGCTGCTGTGCGGCGTCGGCGGCGCGGCGCTCCTGGGGCTCGCCGACTTCGCGGCGGTGGCGCGAGCGCCGTGGCTCGGGCTGCCCAGGTTGTTCCCCTACGGGTCACCTGCGGCGGGCTGGGAGCTCGTGCCGGCGGCCGTCATCGGCGTCGCCATCGGCTACCTCGGCTCGATTGCCGAGTCGATCGGCGACTATGCGGGGACCTGCGCGGTGTCCGGCATCCCCTACCGCGTGCGCCACATGAACCGTGGCATCACCGCCGAGGGGATCGCCTCCGCCGTCGGCCCGCTCTTCGGCGCGCTGCCGCTCACCACCTACGCGCAGAACATCGGCGTCGTCGCCACCACCCGCGTCGCCAGCCGCCGCGTGGTGCAGGTGGCGGCGATGCTGCTCTTCCTCTACGGCCTTTCGCCGAAGGTTGGGGCGCTGCTCGTCGTCATACCGCGGCCCGTGGTGGGCGCCGTGTTCCTGGTCATCTGCGGCATGATCGCGGCCACCGGCCTGCGCCTCCTCGCCTGCGGGCCGAAGGACGACGTCTACTACCTGACGACGGCCATGAGCCTCGGGGGCGCGCTCACCCTGCCGCTCGTCGCGCCGGCGAGCAAGGAGTGGTTCGACACGCTGCCGCCGCTCGCCAGGCTGATGCTCGCCAACGGCGTCGTCCTCGCGGTGACGCTGGGGGTCGCGCTCAACGGCCTGCTCGGGGCGCTGCTCCGCCGCGAGGGGAGCTAGGCCCTCGGCGCGAGCCGGGACGGCTCGGCTACCGCGGCCTAACCGGTCTACGACTGACGCCGCGACCGCCCATCGCCTACTGTCCACCCGCTGACGGTAGCCTTGCAGTTGCGGGCCGGCCAAGGCGCCCATCACCTTCACGGCTTGAATGAGGGATCGCGACCATGCTCCAGACCCGACGACCCGTGGGTGGCAAGCCGCCGAGCTACTCGAGACTCTTCGGCGCGCTCGCGCTCGCGATCGGCTGCCTGGCCGGGCCTGCCCGCGCCGAGGAGCCGGCCACGCCTCCGACGGCCGACACGCCGGTCCAGGCTCCGGCGGAGCCGCCGGCTGACGCTCCCCCGGCCGAGCCGACCATCCAGCAACAGATCGAGGCGCTGCGCCAGCAGCTGTTGATCCTCGAGCGCAAGGCCGAGCTCGCCGCGGAGGCGGAGGCCGAGAAGGCGAAATCCGGCGCCGCGGTCACCGCGAGCGCCAAGGATGGCTTCTCCATCAAGTCGAACGACGGCGCCTTCACGCTCAAGCTCCGCGGCTACGTGCAGCTCGATGGCCGCTTCTTCACCAGCGACGACGGCGACCGCGGCATCGACACCTTGACGATCCGCCGCGCCCGGCCGATCTTCGAGGGCACCCTCTACAAGCGACTCGCCTTCCGCGTCATGGCGGATTTCGGGAGCGGTGCGACGCTGCTCCAGGACGCCAACGTCGACTGGACGTTCGCGCCCACGGCGGTCCTGCGCTTCGGCAAGTTCAAGCCACCGTTCGGGCTCGAGCGCCTGCAGTCGGCGACCGAGACGACCTTCGCCGAGCGAGCGCTGCCGACGGGCCTCGGGCCCAACCGCGACACCGGCATCCAGCTCGGTGGCGTGCTGGTGGGTGGCCGGCTCGAGTATGCCGTCGGCGTCTTCGACGGGGTTCCCGACGGCGGGAGCGGCGACAACGACACCAACGACGACAAGGACGTCGTGGCGCGCCTCGTCGCCTCGCCGTGGAAGAGCACGCCGTCCGACCTCTCCGGCCTGTCGGTCGGCATCGCCGCCACCCGTGGCAACCAGAAGGGCACCGCGACGGCGCCCGGTCTCGGCGCCTACCGCACCTCCGGCCAGCAGTCCCCTGCCTCGGGATCGTTCTTCAGCTACCGCTCGGACGGCACAACGGCAGGCACGGCGATCGCCGACGGCGAGCGCTTCCGCCTCTCCCCGCAGGCGAGCTTCTTCCGCGGCCCGCTCGGCCTCCTCGGCGAATACGTGCAGAGCCGCCACGAGGTGCGGCGCGGGTCCGCCACCACCGACCTCACGCACACCGCCTGGCAGGTCACCGGCGTCTGGGTGCTCACCGGCGAGAACGCGTCCTACCGCTGGTATTCGCCCGCGAATGGCTTCGACACGAGCGCCGCCGATGAGTCGAAGCGGGGCCGGGGCGGGCTCGCGCTCGCCGCGCGCTACAACGCCTTCCGCGCCGACGACGACAGCTTCCCCGACTACGCCGCCTCTTCCGCGGTCCAGGAAGCCACCGGGTGGGCCCTCGGGCTCGACTGGACGCTGCAGCGGGGGGTCCGCCTGTTGCTCGACTACGAGGTCACTTCGTTCGACGGCCTGGGCACGCCGCGCCCGGACGAGAAGCTCCTAACCACCCGCGCCCAGGTGTCCTGGTGAGCGCGGCCGCGCACCGCCGGACCGACTCCGAGGAGAAGACCGTCATGCACATCCGCTCGACCTTCCTGATCGCGGCGCTCGCGATCGTCGCCATCTCGGCCCCGGCAGCCGCCGCCGGCCCGAAGCTGCTCAACGTCTCCTACGACCCCACCCGCGAGCTCTACGCCGACTTCAACAAGGCGTTCTCCGCCCACTGGCAGAAGACCCACGGCGCGGCGGTCACCGTCAACCAGTCGCACGGCGGCTCCGGCAAGCAGGCGCGGTCCGTCATCGACGGCCTGCAGGCGGACGTCGTCACCCTCGCCCTCGCCTACGACGTCGACGCCGTCGCCCAGGCCGGCCTCATCGATCGCGCGTGGCAGCGGCGCCTGCCGAACAACTCGGCGCCCTACACCTCGACCATCGTCTTCCTCGTCCGCAAGGGGAACCCGAAGAGGATCCGCGACTGGAACGACCTCGCACGACCGGGCGTGGCGGTGATAACGCCCAACCCGAAGACTTCGGGCGGCGCGCGCTGGAACTACCTCGCGGCCTGGGGGTGGGCGCTGCGCCAGCCGGGCGGCTCGCCGGAGAAGGCGGTGGCCCTCGTGCGCGGCATCTACAAGAACGTGCCGATCCTCGACACCGGGGCGCGCGGTTCGACCATCACCTTCGCCGAGCGCGGGATCGGCGACGTGCTCATCGCGTGGGAGAACGAGGCGATCCTCGCCGTGCGCGAGCTCGCGAAGCGCCCCGGCGCCGGCGGCGGCTTCGAGATCGTGGCGCCGTCGCAGTCGATCCTCGCCGAGCCGCCGGTGGCAGTGGTCGACAAGGTGGCGAAGAAACACGGCACGGTGGCGCTCGCCCAGGCCTACCTGGAGTACCTCTACACGCCTGAGGGCCAGGAGATCGCCGCCCGCAACTACTACCGGCCGCGCAACCCCGCGGTCGCCGCCCGCCACGCCGCGCTGTTCCCTAAGATCACCCTCTTCACGATCGACCAGGTGTTCGGCGGCTGGGCGAAGGCGCAGAAGGAGCACTTCGGCGACGGCGGCACCTTCGACCGCATCTACGGCCAGTGAGCCGCGGGCGGAGCTACAGGCCCTTCAGGATCTCGTCGCGCTTGGCGCGGTACTCGTCATCGCTGAGCAGGCCGCGGCGCTTCATCTCTTCGAGGTCGGCGAGGCGGTCGGCCGACGACCGCGCCGCGGCGGGGGGCGGCAGCGTGGCGACCGCGGCGGCGCCGGCGGGCGCAGCCGCGGCGACCGGAGCCACCGCGCCGCGCACCTCCGCTGCCGACATCATCGCCCGCTTGAAGGCCATGGGTCGCGGCAGGTACTCGAGGCGGTTGATGCCGCTCTCGCTGGCGGTGATGATCTCGAGCGTGCCGTAGCCGAGCAGGCGCCCGGGCACCGTTTGCGTCAGCCGCACGTCGTTGACCTTGGCGAGCCCCGAGTCGAGCGCCTGCTTGCGCAGCACGCCCGCGACGCGGATCACGCGCCGGTCGGTGACGAGGTAGACCTCTGTGGCCCAGCGCACGATCCCGGGCAGGGCGACAAGCACCGCGACGGTCACCAACGCCAGCCCCACCCACGCGCCCACGCTCGCCCCCTGCCAGCCGCCGAAGCCGTAGAGCGAGGCCATGACGAGGCCGAGCGCCGCCAGCACGAGCGCGCTCCCCACCCAGCGCAGCAGCACCACCCAGTGGCGCAAGGTGCGGTGGATGACGGTCTCGCCCGGCGCGAGCAGCCGCTCTACGTAGCTCAATGTTTCGCCTGGGTACTCAACGCTTCGCCTGGATACTCAATGCTCCGCCTGGATACTCAACGCTTCGCCTGGATGCTCACGTGCTTGGATGCTCGATGCTTCGCCTGGATCAGGCGCCCCGCATGCGGAAGAGCGTCAGGTGGTAGCCGTCGGGGTCGGTGACGTGGATGGCCCGCGATCCCCAGGGCGAGTCCTCGGGTCCCTTCAGCGGGACACCCCGACGGCGCAGCCCCGCCGCCACGGTGTCGACGTCCTGCGAGGTCTCGAGGTAGATCCGCATCCCCAGGCCCTTCGAGCGGTCGCGCCCCTTGGCCCAGTCGTCCTGGCTGAGCCCGACCATGCAGGCTCCCGCCATCATCTCCACGCCGAGCAGCCGGCCGTCGCGCTCCCAGCGGTCTTTCACGTGGAATCGGAGCCCGTCGACGTAGAACGCGAGGCTGCGCTCGAGGTCGTCGACCGTCAGGCTCACCGACTGCGAGAGGCAGCGCAGCGTTTCCGGCTGTCGGCGGTCCTTGATCTCGCGCTGCGGAGCCGCTGCCGCAGCTTTCGCCGCCGCGGGCTTCTTGCGCCCGGCGGACGCACGCGGCTTCGCCGCCTTCGCACCCTTCGCCGCCTTCGGCTTCGCAGCGGGCGCCGCGGCCTTGGCCGCTCGCTTCGCGGGTTTCGCGGACTTCGCCGGGGCTTTGCCGGCGCTCTTGCGGCTGGGCTTCTTCGCCATGGGAACTACCTCCTTGCGAATGGCCCTGCGACCATATCGCGGGTCGCTGTGGCGGCCGTTACACCCAACGGACGGACACGCCCGCTAGATGACCGGCACGCCCCGTCGCCGCGGGCCGCGCGGGAAGGCCTCGTCGATCCGCGTCCGCTCTTCGGCCGAGAGGAGGAGGTCGGCGGCGGCGGCATTGCTCTCGACGTGCTCGCGCGTCGCGCTCTTGGGGATGACGAACACGCCGAGGCCGATGAGGAACGCGAGCGCCACCTGGTGGGGCGTGGCGCCGTGCGCCGCGGCCACCTCGGCGAGGACCCTCCCGCCCCGGCTCCCCGGGCGCGGGAAGTGGCCCGAGCCGAACGGGCTGTAAGAGACGAGGGCCATCTCGTGCTCCCTGCAGAACGGCAGCACGGCGTGCTCGATGGCGCGCTCGGCAAGATGGTGCAGCACCTGGTCGCACGCACAGCGCCCCGCGCCGGCGAGCCGCTCGACCTCGGCGAGCTGCTCCTCGTCGCAGTTGGAGACGCCCCAGCTCGCGATCTTGCCCGCCGCCATGAGGGCTTCGAACGCCGCGATGGTATCGGCGAGCGGATGCCGCCCGGGCCAGTGCAGCAGAT
>Ga0075431_100003017_pt1 | contig 16287 bp, 14 predicted proteins | sample RhiMetdeltSRZDD5_FD_75297 | JGI IMG/M metagenome (GOLD analysis project Ga0075431, IMG submission 75297) | Populus rhizosphere microbial communities from Tennessee, USA - Rhizosphere MetaG P. deltoides SRZDD5 | ecosystem: Host-associated > Plants > Roots > Rhizosphere > Soil | place: USA... | reverse complement strand
GTGGTGCTGTTGACGGAGTTCGAGGGCCGCAGGATTCTCGGATTCCCGAAGGAGCTGGTGGGCGCGGCGATCTTCGGGCTCGCCTCGATCACCGACTGGCTCGATGGGTATCTCGCGCGGCGTCGGCGACAGGTCACCTGGCTGGGCCAGATGCTCGATCCGATCGCCGACAAGCTGCTCACATCCGCCGCATTCATCTCGCTCGTGCAGCTCGGCCTGGCGCCGGCGTGGATGGTGGCGCTCATCATCGGCCGTGAGTTCGCGATCACGGCGCTGCGCAGCCTGGCGTATACGAAAGGCATCACGATTCCAGCGTCGCCGCTCGGCAAGATCAAGATGGTGTCCCAGGTCACGGCGATCCTGCTGTTGATTCTTGGCTGGGGACCGATGCCGTGGCTGGCGCCGATCGGATACATCACGTTGTGGGCCGTGATGCTGCTCGCAGTGGCATCGGCCGCGGATTACTACCGCCGCTTCCATCGTCTGCTCACCGCGCGCGTCACCGACGTGAACGTCGCCCGTCAGCGCCGAGCGGGCTAGCCGGGTTCGGCTAGAGCCGGGAAGCACTGTCCGGCTAAGCCGGACACTACGAATGCCGTACCCATTCCTTGCGTAGCGAGTCGGGCTTCGCTACACTGCCTTCCTCTTCTTCGACATTCCTGGAGCATCGGATGCAGCGTGCGCGATATCTGTGTGGGTTTGCTGTTTTCTGCTTCCTCACAACGAGCACGCGACCGGCTTCCGCTCAATCGACGCAGACGGGTCTGACACCGCGCGCAGTCCTGCTCGGGCTGACCAATTCCGCGGGTGAAGGCAGCGGCGTCTCGAACGTCGGGGCGGTCATCGCCGATCTCGTCGGCCTCGAAGTCTCCACGGCGCCGATCGGATCGTCTGCTGGTGGTTTCACGTTTACCTTCGACCCGGTGACTCGCGCGTTCCAGCGCGCCGCGCCGTCGTTCGGCCCGATGTTCGGCGAGCGTGCGATCACCGCCGGAGAAGGGCGAGCGAGCTTCGGATTCAACTACATCCGCAGTACCTACGATGCCTTCGACGGCGTCAACATCACGGATGGATCGCTGCAGACGGTCACGTTGCGTTCGGGCACGACGGCGCGTGCGGCCGGCACCGCGGAGTTGACGATTACGACCGACACCTTCGTCGTGTTCGCGAACGTGGCGCTCAATCGCTGGTTCGATGCGGCGATCGCCGTGCCGCTCGTCAACCTGCGCCTCGAGGGCACGCATCAGATCGCCGACCAGCTCTCGGAAGGCAGCGCCTCCGCGGCAGGCGTGGGCGACATCGCGCTGCGCTCGAAGATCCGTCTCTATCAGCGCGATCAGGGAGGTGTCGCGCTCGGCGTCGATCTCCGTCTTCCAACTGGAGATCCAGAGGCGATGCTCGGCGCGGGCGTGTCGCGGACGCTGGTCAGCGGCATCTGGTCCACGACGGCCGGACCATTCGCACCACATGCCTCGTTCGGCTTCGAATATTGGGGTGACGCGTTCCAGGTGTACGACCCGCTGCAGCAGTCGCGCATCGACGCCGGCCGGCATGGCGTGGCCTATGAAGCGGGCGTCGAGTGGGCGGCGAACGATCGCCTGACCGTCAACGGTGAGCTGGTCGGCCGGACGCTGAACGACGGCGGCCGTCTGGCGTATCGCGATCTCCCGATGGTGCCGAATCCGTTTGGCATCACCACCGCGTCGGTGGCAACCGTCGATCCACGCGGGCTCCATCGCGTATACGGCGCAGCCGGCGTCAAATGGAACTTCAGCGGCACGGCACTGCTCACGGCCAATATTCTCGTGCCCGTGAACGATCAGGGCCTTCGCGATCATCTGACGCCCGTCCTCGGGCTGGATTGGGGGTTCTGATGAAACGATGGTGGCGGGCGGCGCTGTGCCTGGCGGGGCTGCTGGTGATTCCCACCCGGGCCGATGCGCAGATCGACGACACGTCCTGGGGAATTACCGGCGGCGTGAGCCCGCGCTGGAGCATGCCGGGTACGCTGCTCGCCGATCTCTTCGACGCGACGACGCTCGACGTCAAAGGGCCGGAGTTCCGCGTCGGCGTCATTCGCGGTACCACGAACGGCGGTGAATGGGGCGTGTCGCTCATTCACAAGCGCCTGTCGAAGGAATCGACGCTCGAGATCGAGGGCAGCCGGAATGTGTTGACGGTGGTCGCCGACGACGCGGAGTTGATTGGCGTCGAGGTCCACCGCTTCTTTCCGTTCGCGCGCAGCGGCCGCGTGCAGATTGGCGCCAATCTCGGTGGCGGCATCGCGCAGCTGCGCGGCTTTGTCACCGGCGTGCAGCTCGGTACGACGTCCACGAGCTTCGAGTTGCCGTTTCCTGAAGCGTTCGTCGTCGCCGGCCGCGAGATCGACTGGTTGCCGGTTGGACGTGCCGAAATCGGCGCCGCCACGTTGATCGGCGAGCGGTTGAAGGTTCGCGTCAGCGGTGGCTTCAACATGCCAGGCTTTCAGGTGGTCAGCCTGTCGTTCTCCTATCTGCTTGGACAGGACCGATAGTCATGCGATCCGTCGTGACACGCAGTCGTGCATTCTTCTTCCTGGCTCTCGCGCTTGGCGCGATGGCCTGCAGCCCCGGGACGCTGCCCGGCACGCCGTCCGCCCTCGCCGTCGGCGGCGGCGGTGCGCGATACAACGGGACGATCACGACGCGGCGCCTCGGCGGCACCTACACGATCAATGAGCTGGCGCAGGGGTTGACGTTGTCGTTGACGCTGCGCGGCGCGGATCAAATCTCCGGCCGTCTCGATGCCGGTGGCAATGCCGGCACGTTGACAGGCACGCTCACCGGGAACCTGGCGTCTGGTACGTTTCAGGCGACGATCCTGATCCCGACGTCGGCGCAGGCGGGCGCCACCACCACAGTCTGCGATGGACGCGGCACCGTGACCGGAACGCTGGCTGGATTGAATCTGACGCTGACCGCGACATCGGTGACCTATGACAACTGTCCGGGCCTGACGACCAGTTCGCAAGCCCAGGCGATTGCGGTCAGCCCGATTCCGGGAGTCACTGGGAATCGCGCGAACGTGGTGATCTCGATCCTCGGCGGCACGCGCGTCGCCGCTGGCATCTGCGCGGCCGGCATTCCAGGGTTTCCATTCACCGTCGAGATCGCCGAAACCGCAGGCATCAACGTCACGCTCGATTCGACCTTCACCGCCGAAGAGCGTCGCGGCGGCGGAGCCGTCTCCGTCAACACGCTCGACATGCCGTTCACCGACCTGCAGGGAGGAACGCGACGTACCTACGGTGCGTGCAGTCTCGCCGCGGGAACGTATCAGGCTTTTGTCAGCGGGACGGATGCGAATGGCAACCGCATTCGCGCGGCGTCGCCACTCGTGTCGCTCGGCTCGTAGCTCCCGTAGTGTCCGGCTTCAGCCGGACTCTTACCGACGACGGTTCGAGTCCGCCGTCGAAGTGCCGTCGATGAGCCAATCGCCGGCAAACTTGCGTAGCCGGAAGCTCTCCTGAATGGTCTGCGGCTGTGGTGGTTGACGCGTCTTCGGCTGGCACGTGTAAGTGGTCCGCGCGTTCACCGTCGCCGAATTCGGATCTTCGCCCATCAGCACCTCGGTGCTGAGGAATGTCGCGTCATACGATTGGCAGTCACGGAACTGTCTGCCGATCGCCTGGCCGGTTTCGCGTGGCAGCGAGGGGTAGACCTTCTTCAGCGCCTCGACGTCCCTCTCGCGATAGGCGTCCAGATAGCGGTTCAGGGCACGCATGATCAAGGGCCGTTCCGTGTCCAGGACGCTCACACGCGGAGCTGTCGTAGGCGCCGGAGTCGGCGCGGCCGGATTCGGCGACGCGGTCGGATTGGGCGACGCAGCCGGTGCCTCTGCGCGCGGTGACGGCGGCGGCGCGGTCGGAGTCGGGTTGATTGGCGTCGGAGCCGGCGTCTTGGCCGCCAGCGCTGCTGCTGCGCGTGCGTCGGACTCGGCCTTGCGATAGGCGGCCGCCGCCTTCAGCGCCTGCGTCCCCGCGCTCACGAAATCGCCGCGGCTGGAAGCGGCATCGGCGACACGGCGTTCCGCTTCCGCAGCCGTGAACGACGTCGATGCCAGATCCGACGCCTTCTGACCGACTGCCGCCGCGAGCGCGGCATCCATCGATCGAAACGCGGATTGCGCGACCGTTCGCGCCAGTGTGGGCACGCGGTTGTCGTTCGTCGCACCGACGCGTGTCAACTCCGATAGGGCGCCGGCAACGTCGCCGGACTGATTCAGCTGTGCGATGCGTGCGAGCGCCGGCCCGAGGGAATCCGCGGCAGCGGGCGGCGTCGTCTCGGGCCGAGCAGGAGTTGGAGTTGGCGTTGCCGCCGGCGCAGGTGTTACGGGCGCAGGTGTTACGGGCGCGGGCGTCGTGGCCGCGGGGTCGGCCACCACGGACGGCGGTGCTTGAGGAGCAGGGTTGTTTGTGACCGTCGCCGGTGTGTTCGCTTCGTTCGACATGAACCACACGACACCGCCGCCGATGGCGATGAGGATGAGCGCCGCCGCGGCGTAGATCGGCAGCCGGCTTCGCTCGGGCTCGGCCGGCGGTGGGGACGTTGTCCGCTGCGCGAGCCTGGTCACTTCCACAGGCGCCTGGGCCCGTGCACGTATCGTGGCGCTGTTGAGCGTGTCCGACAGCGTCACGCCCGCGGCCGTCGCTGCGTCGCGTACTCGATCGAGCAGCGCCAGAGCCGCGGGGTCGCTGGTCTCCTCGTGGAACACGTCGTCGAGCAGCCGCGCCGCGCTTGCTACGTCTCCGCGGCCAAGCGTCACTTCGGCATCGGCGACCCGCTGTCGAATCGAGCGCTCGCGCTCACGACGCGCCTTCGATTCCTGATCCTGCTGCTCCTTGGCGCGCTGGATTTCAGCGAGAAGTTGCGTGGACTCCCTGTCATCCGGATCCAGCGTCAGCGCGTCGTCGCACGCCGCCGCCGCGCTGTCGAGATCGCCTCTGACCAATGCCGCGCGGGCGGCGTCGCGATGGACCGCGATTTGACGTGCGCGCCGCTCGAGCAGCCCTCGCCGCTCGGCCGACGACGAGCCGGGCATCGAGGACTTCGCCTTGTCACGAGACGGGATGACGATCGTCTCGAGCTCGAGCCGTGGATCGACGCCGGCACGCAGGTGGCGAACGGCGCCGCGCATCTCGTCGAGATCCGCGAAGCGCTCGAGCGGCGCCTTGGCCAGCGCGCGCATGACGAGCTCTTCCAGACCGGGCGGCAGCCCTGGACACACGGATGCGAGCGCTGCCGGTGGCATCTGCGGGAGGCGCTGGAGCAGTCCGTCGTCCAACGAACCAGGGAACGCCTGCTGGTAGGAGAGCAGCTCGTAGGCGACCGCGCCGAGCGAGAAGATGTCGCTGCGGAAGTCGACCGGCTGTCCGAGCATCTGCTCGGGCGACATGTAGTTGAGCGTGCCGATCAAGGCGCCGTCGGACGTCATGCCCGAGTTGGCGACGCGCGCGATGCCGAAATCGAGGATGCGAATCACGCCGTGCGCATCGACCATCACGTTCGCCGGCTTGATGTCTCGATGGACGATGCCGACACGATGCGCGTGATGGAGACCGGCGCAGATCTGCTCGAGGTAGGACAGTTTCTGCACGAGCGGCAGCGCCTGCCGGCGTTTGATCAACTCGCCGAGCGTCGAGCCGTCGACGTACTCCATCGCGATGAACGGCTGCTGGTCGTAGCTGCCGACTTCGTAGATGGTGATGAGATTCTCGTGGCGGAGATTGGCAGCGGCGCGCGCCTCGCGCAGGAACCGCTGCAGCAGTTCCTCGTCGGCCATCGGCTCGCGGAGCACTTTGATGGCGACGCCGCGATCGAGATCAGGATCGCGACCGAGATAGACCGCGCCCATGCCGCCGTGCCCGAGACGGCGAACGATCTCGTACTTGGCGATCTTCGCGGGTAGAGAAGCCACGTCAGTTCTGAGTGCCGGAGGCGATATTATACCGGGGCACCCGACCTCTTATGACTCGACGATGCTCGATGCGACGAGTGTGGCTGCTGCTCGCCGCGCTGACTGCGGGCTGCGTCGAGCAGGCGCCAACGCTGTCGACCACGACCGTGACGCCGCCGCCATCGTTGGGCGTGGATCCGTGTCCGCTCAACGTGCCGACGGAGACGACTGCCGTCGTGCCTGCGGGTGGCGAGTCGAGAACGGTCGACGTCATCACCGGCGAATCATGCAGCTGGATGGCCGAGAGCAGGGCATCGTTCATCGCGATCACACCGGCGAGCGGACGTGGCAGCGGCACGGTCACGGTCACCGTCCAGGCGAATACCGGCGCCGCGCGAACCGGATCCGTCGTGGTCAACAACCTCACGTTGACCGTCTCGCAAGCGGCGCTGCCCTGCGCCTTTGCGCTGAGCCCGACGAGCCAGTCGTTCAGTCGGGATGGCGGCAGCGGAACGGTCGGCGTCATCGTGACGCAAGGTGTGGATTGTCAGTGGACGGCGGCCAGCAATGCGTCGTTCATCAGCCTGGCATCGGGATCGGGTGGAACCGGCAGCGGCTCGGTCACCTACAGAGTGGAGTCGAATGGCGGCCCGGCGCGGTCTGGAACACTGACGATTGCCGGAATCACGTTTGCGGTGAACCAGGCAGAATTTCCGCCCGATCCACCACCGCCACCGAATCCGCCTGACCCCGACGGGCTGACAATCGCTCGCGCGCGGCCTTGGATCTACTTCTTGGGTTCCCGTCTGAGCGCGACGTAGTCGCCTGACTGGATCGCATCGAGCGACAGAGTGACCAGCACCGTGGTCATGTCGGGCTTCACCTCGGTGGCGATCCCTTCGCCGATCTCGAACAGGAAGTTCTCGGCCATCTTCTTGTCGCGATAGAGCACGAACTGGGAGCCGACCTCGATGCCGAAATCGCTGCCGCGATTGATCACGAAATAGTCACCCTTGCCGAAGCTCCGGCGCCGGTCGGATCCGCCGATCACTTTCGCGTAGTTGTCGCGCTCGGCCTTCGGACGATCCTTCGAGACGGTCGGGACGACGGGCAGCTTGAGCGGTTCGAGGTAGTCGCCAATCTCGATCGGGTCGCAGGCATGCGTAATCGTCGCCAGCGACCACTCATCGTCGACGGCGTACACCTTGATCCAGCCGGCAGTGCGGATGACGCCCGGTGTGTCCCTGGTGATCACCTGAAGATTGGACACCTGCAAGCGGCGAACAAAATACTCCTGGCCGACCTCGATGCCATTCTTGATGCCCGCGTTGATCGTCACCAGGTCGCCAGGTGCGTAGTTGCGCCGCACGAATGAGTCCTGTCCACCGGTGATGCGCAGCGGCGTCATGGGCGGCTCCAGCACCGCGCTCGGCGAGCAGGCCAGTGACAGCACTTCAGGGCTGAGATGGGTGTACGCCGCGGCGGGTCCGCGCTGCGCGCGGGCCGTTGCGCTGGCGGCCAGCAGTCCAACAGCGATCAGGACTGCGATTTTTGATCTGGACGTCATCGGTCACTCTCCCTGGCGGGCGGACCGGACGTCCGCCTGCTACTGAGCCTTCAATTCATCGAGGCGCTTCTTCGCATCCTCCGCATGCTCGCTCTGGCTGAACTCGGTCAGCAGCCGTTCGAGCAAGGGGATGGCCTCTGCTCTCCCCGTTTCTTTATCGGTCCGGGCGAGGCATTCCGCCAGATAGAAATAGACTTCGTCCCGGCCGCTGAACTGAGGGTCGTCCTTGAGAACGCCGCGGAATCGCGGAATGGCTCCAGGGCACCAGCGCACGCGGAAATAGTGCAACCCGACGCGAAATTCCGCGCGGCTCAAACGGTCGCGCGCTTCACGCCATTTCATGCGCACTTCTCCAGCCAGCTTGCTGTTGGGGTAGGTGGCGAAGAAGGTCTGGAACTCTTTGAGCGCCGAGACGGTTTCGGTCTGATCCCGCTCCGGTGCGCGCATCTGCATGAAGTGGCTCATCGCCAGTTTGTATTGGGCGTAGTCCGCGCGATCGTGCCTGGGGTAGAACGTCAGGAACTCTCGATACTCGTTCGCGGCCAGCACGAGAGACTCCGTGCTCTTCTCGCCGAGAAAGCTGTCGCCAACGCCCAACTTGGCGTCGGGACGCACCGGGCTCTGCGGGTAGTTGTCCACGACCTGACGGAAGTACTCGCGGGCATCGAGCCATTTGCCGTCTTTGAGGGCGGCATTGCCGCGGTCGAAGAGAAAGCGGTCGGGGTTGGCGGTATTCGCAGGGATTCCAGACCGTTTGCCGCCACAGGCGGTGGACGCGGCCAGGACCAGCACAAGCGCGACAGGCCAGAGGCGTGTCCAGAAGCGAGCCATCAGATCAATCATGCAGTCGTATCGAACCATCCCCAACCTTTTATTCTATAGACGTTCCGACCTCGTCTGACAGCCGGGTCAGGCGAGGATCTCGAGCACGCGGCCGGGGAGCCGTCGGGGCCGCCCGTCGCGGCCGAGCGCGGCATGAACCGTGTGGCCGACGGCCGCGAGCGTGTCGTCGGCGGTCTTTCGCGCCTCGTAGTCGAACCGGATCCGTACCGGCGTCAGCGCCTTCGCGACCGTGCGAATCTCGATTTCGTCGTCGTAGCGGGCCGACTGCCGGTACTCGCAGTGGGCTTCGATGACCGGCAGCGAAATGCCGTCGGCCTCCATCTCGCGATAGCTCCATCCGCCCTCGCGGAGCCATTCGGTTCGGCCAACTTCGAACCAGACGAGATAGTTGGCGTAGTAGACCACGCCCATCTGATCGGTGTCGGCGTAGCGGACGCGAACGCAGGTTCGACGCGCGGTGTTAACCACCCGGGTTCCTGTTGGCCGCGGCGCGCAACGTGCGCGTCGCGCCTTCGGGATCGGAGGTGCCGAAAATTGCCTGGCCGGCGACGAGGATGTTGGCGCCGGCGGCGACGACCTCGGCCACGTTCTCGAGACCGATGCCGCCGTCGATCTCGATCGGGACCGACGAGCCCGCCGCGGCGAGCACGGCCCTCACCCGCCGGAGCTTCTGCAATGTGTGGGGAATGAACGACTGTCCGCCGAAGCCGGGATTCACCGACATCACCAGGACGAAATCGACGTCCCCGGCAATGTCCTCGAGCATCGCCGCGGGCGTGGACGGATTGAGCACGACACCGGCTTTCGCCCCAAGCTTCTTGATGTGAGTGACCGAGCGGTGCAGGTGCGGCACCGCCTCGACGTGCACCGAGATCATGCTCGCGCCCGCGCCGATGAACTCTTCGACGTAGCGATCGGGTTCTTCGATCATCAGGTGGACGTCGAGCGGCCGCGTCGCGATCCGCTTGATGGCGCGCACGACCGGCGGACCGATGGTGATGTTGGGGACGAAGTGGCCATCCATCACGTCCACGTGGATCAGATCGGCCCCGCCCCGCTCGGCGGCAGCGATGTCGCGTCCGAGGGCGGCAAAATCCGCCGACAGGATCGACGGCGCGACCTGCACGGCCGCTGGCTTCGTCGTCACCGGCTGACCTCGAGCGAAATCGGATCGTCTTCGGCCACCTTGTATCCGCCCTCGGGATTCTGTTTGACGATCGTGCCGGGAGGAATGCCTGGCATGGTCTGCGAACCGACGATCGTGACGCGGAAACGACGGCTGCGCAGCGCCTCGGCGGCACGTTCACCGTCCATGCCGATCACGTCGGGCATCACGAACGTCGTCGACTGTTCGCCGCGATTGAGCAGGAGCGACACTTCCGGCGCGCGAGCGGCCGGCGGCGGGTTCTGCGCGACGACGGCATCGGCCAGATAGTCGGCGGATCGAATCTCGGAGAGCGTGCCGATCTGAATGCCGTCCTGGTTGAGACGGATTTTCGCGGTGCGCTCGGTTTGACCCACGAGCGTCGGTATCGTCGTCACGCGCGGCCCGGAGCTGACCCACACACGAATCGTTCGCTGCCGGCGCGCGCGCATGCCGGCGCCCGGATCCTGCTGCATCACGTGGCCGACCGGCACCTTGGGATCGGCGCGGCGGTTGTCGTCCACACGAAGGCCGAGACCCAGCGTCGCGAGTTTTTCGGTGGCGTCGTTCACCGTGAGGCCGACGATCACGGGCACCTCGACCTCGCGCGCGCGCAGCGCGACGCGCATCGAGATGCCAAAGAAAATGAGGAATGTCGCGCCGAGCGCGCCGACGAGGAGGAAGAACTTTCCAACGCTCCAGACCCGGGTGCCGAGCCGCATCTATGGGCTGATCGTACCATGAGTGGAGCTAGCGGCCGCGGTGAACCATCGCCGTGGCGAAGAACGCTTCGAGCCCGTGCGCGAAGGGCAGCGTTCGGAGCGCGCCGCGATCGTCCAGCAGCGGGTGGAGACGGGTTGGCGATTCGTTGCGAAGATCCACTCGATCGAACGGCGCTCGCGTGAGAAAGGCCTCGACCACGCCCTCGTTCTCTTCAGGCTCGCTCGAGCACGTCGCGTAGACGAGCCGGCCGCCTGGCCGCAGCGTCTGACCCGCTCGCAGCAACAGATCGATCTGCTGCTTTGCAAAACGAGGCAGATCGTTCGCCGATCGTCGCCATCGAATGTCGGGATCGCGGCGAATGGTCCCGAGCCCCGAGCACGGCGCATCCACCAGCACGCGATCGAACACCGGCGGGAAGGGTAGCGGCCCGGTTGCAGGCACCTGGACGATGCGGGCGAGATGCGCGCCGCTGCGGCGGATCGTGTCGCCGAGCAGGCTGACGCGGCCGGCCCGCACGTCGCACGCCACCAGCGTGCCCTCGTCCCGCATGCTGGCGGCCATCGCGGCGGTCTTGCCCCCGGGCGACGCGCACAAATCGAGCACGCGTTCGCCGGGGCGTGCGTCAACGGTCAGCGGCACCAGTTGCGACGCTTCGTCCTGGACGAAGAACGAGTCGTCTTCCGACGTACGCAGAGGATTACCGGCCGTGACGACAAGACCATCCGGCGCATAGCGGGTGGGTGTGGTCTCGATGTCATGACGCGACAGGAGCGTCTGCAGCTGATCGCGTGGAATCCGCAATGTGTTTGCGCGCAGCGTCAGGGGCGCGGGGTCGTTGTTGAACTGCACCCACGCCTCGACCTGCTCGAATGTGTAGCGACCGAGCCATCGTTCGACGAGCCACTGCGGATGAGAGCACGTGATGCCGAGATAGGCGAGTGCCGCGGCGCGGTCGGTCGGCTCGGCGCGCCGAGCGGACTCGGCGGGCCGCGACGGCAGCGGAAGGCGGTGCCGCTGTCGCAGCATCGATCGCAGGACGGCATTGACGAACCCTGATGCGCTCGACTTGCGTGCGGCCCTCGTCAAGGTCACGGCATCGTCGACGACCGCGGCCGCCGGAACGCGGTCGAGGTGCAGCAGTTGAAAAAGACTCATGCGAAGAATCGCGAGGACCTGTGGGTCGATCTTCGTCAGGGGTCGTTTCGCGAAATGCTCGACGAGGTGGTCGAGCGTTCGCTGCCACCGCAGCGTGCCCGTCACGATCGTGCTGGTCAGGGCGCGGTCGCGCTCGTCGGCGAGCGGTCCGCGGCTGGCCGCGAGCGCGGCGGGAAGATCTGCGCGGTCAGCGGCGATCGCGACGAGCGCATGAAACGCCGCCGCCCGCGCCGGCGCCGTCACGCTTTGGGGTCAGACCCGGGGTCTGACCCCGGGTCTGACCCCGGGTCTGACCCCAAATGAGTGCCGATCGGTGTCGGATGGCCGGCCAGGAAATCGCGGACGCTCATCGCGCGACGACCTTCAGGCTGTAGTTCCAACAGTTTGAGCCTAGTGCCCTGTCCCGCTGCGACGACCAGGCCATCTGTCGAGATATCGACCACCGTGCCGGAGTCTGTCCCCGGGTCTGACCCCGGGTCTGACCCCGGGTCAGACCCCGGGTCAGACTCCACGCGGCTTCTCAGCACGATGACGCGCGAGCCTTTGACATGTGTGTACGCATGCGGCCAGGGATACAACCCCCGCACGCGGTTGTGGATCGCCGACGCCGGCAGCGTCCAATCGATGAGACCTTCGTACTTCGTCAAACGCGGCGCATACGTGGACCGCGAATCGTCCTGGGGTTCCTCGCGCGCCGTGCCGCTCTCCAGTTGCTCGATGACATCGAGGAGTGGCGCCACCCCAAGCCGGGCAAGGTCGCGTTCGACGACATCGCTGGTTTCGTCCGCCGCAATCGGCCGTGTCACCGTCGCCATCATCGCGCCCGCATCCAGCGCGACGACCATCCTCATGATCGTGACGCCTGTCTGCGTCTCCCCATCGATGACGGCGCGATGCACCGGCGCCGCGCCGCGATACTTCGGCAGCAGAGAGGCATGGACGTTGATCATGCCGTGTGTGGGTAGTTGCAGCATCTCGGCGGGGATCAACTTCCCGTACGCGGCGACCACACCCAGATCGGGCGACCACGCCGAGAGCGCCGCCATCGTCTCGGGATCGCGCAGTCGAGTGGGCTGAAGAATGGGTAATCCGTGCGCACGTGCGACGGCCTTCACCGGCGAGTCGCTCACGCGGTGACCGCGGCCGCGCGGCCGATCCGGCTGCGTCACCACGCCCACGACTGTATGCCGAGAGGCGATCAGCGCTTCGAGCGACGGGACCGCAAACTCCGGCGTGCCGAAGAACACGATCCGCACGGGTGCTACCACTTGCCGGCTTTGGCGAGCTTCTTGATCTTCCTGACGATCAGATCCTTCTGCAGACCGCGCAGACGATCGACGAACAGCGTGCCATCGAGGTGATCCATCTCGTGCTGGAAGCAGCGGGCGAGCAGTCCGGAGGCATCGACCGTCTGCGGCTCGCCGTGGCGATCGAGCCCCTTGAGGACGGCACGTGCCGGCCGCGCCACCGTGGCGTTGAAGCCGGGCACGCTCAGGCAGCCTTCCTCTTCGAGCTGCATGCCGTCGCGCTCGACGAACTCGGGATTGATGAAGACGAGCAGATCAGACGGCGTGCGTCCGACTGAAATGTCGCACACGAAGACCCGCTTGCCGACGCCGACCTGCGGCGCCGCCAGCCCGATCCCGGGAGCGGCGTACATGGTTTGAATCATGTCGTCGACGAGCGCATCGATCTCCGGCGTGATCTCGGCAACCGGTTCGGCAGGACGGTGCAGCACCGCCGCCCCGTGACGGACGATGGGACGAAGCATTGGGCGATGGAGAATCGGGCGATGGAGAATCAGCGTGTCTCCGTCGGTTGCGCGCGAGCCGTGAACCGGCGCGCGACGTCCTCGGCCGTGGCTGCGCGATGACGCTCGATCTCGTCGATCGAGTCGCCGCCGAACTTCTCGAGGAACGCGTCGGCGAGCACGAACGACACCATCGCTTCGCCAACGACCGCGGCCGCGGGAACCGCACAGACGTCACTCCGCTCGATGGCGGCAGGCGCGTCCTGCAGCGTGTTCAGATCCACCGACCGCAACGGTTTCATCAGCGTGGCGATCGGCTTCATGAAGCCGCTGACGCGAAGGTCCTGACCGTTGGTCACGCCGCCTTCGAGGCCGCCGGCATTGTTCGACGGTCGCTGTGGAAGACCGGCGTGCAGCTCCGGGTCCGTGTGCGGCGGGAGGATCTCGTCATGCACGCGCGACCCTGGACGGAATGCCACATCGGGTCCGATGCCGATGCCAACCGCCTTGATGGCGTGAATGCACATCATCGCCTGCGCAAGACGGCCATCGAGCTTGCGATCCCACTGGACGTACGAGCCGAGCCCTGGCGGCACGCCGGTCGCAATGACTTCGAAGGCGCCGCCCAGCGTGTCGCCGGCGTCCTTCGCGGCATCGATCGCGGCGATCATCCGCTGCTGGAGATCGGTGTCGGCGCAGCGCAGCGGATCGTCGGGCAGCGCGTACGCCTCGTCGAACGACACCTCGCGGTTGGCCGGCAGCGCCACGCCGCCAATTGCCGACACGTGGCTTGCGAGGCGAATGCCGAAATGGCCGAGCAACTGGCGGGCGAGCGACCCGGCGGCCACGCGTGACGCGGTTTCGCGCGCGCTCGCTCGCTCGAGCACATCGCGAATGTCAGTGTGGCCGTATTTGATCGCACCAGCCAGATCAGCGTGACCGGGCCGCGGCCGCGTCACGGTGGGACGGTTCTCCGGTCCCGTCGCGCCCTCAGGCTTCTCGGACTCCACGTACATCGTCTGCTGCCAATTCACCCAGTCGCGATTGCGGATCAGTAGCGCGATCGGAGCACCCGTGGTCGTGCCGTGACGTACGCCAGAGAGGACCTCGGCGCGATCGCTCTCGATCTGCATGCGGCGGCCGCGCCCATATCCGCCCTGGCGACGCCGCAGCTGCAGGTTGAGCGCGTCGATATCGAGTCGGAGACCCGCGGGCATCCCATCCACGGTGACGACGAGTGCCTGGCCGTGCGATTCGCCCGCGGTCAGAAATCGCAGCATTGTCTCGTCATTCTATACGACCCACCTTCGCCCTTCGGGCTACGGCGGGCAGGCCCATCTTCGCCCCTCGGCTAGTGCGGGCAGGCCCATCAGCGCATCGAGCCGCATTCCAGAAAGCGCCGCGTTTGGCCTCCTGACGATCGGAAGAAACTGCGCACTTCGCGGCGTCTCTTCGCGAATTCATTGAAAGATCGCGCACGTCGTCCTGGTTGCATTTCAGCGCGGACATGAGCCGACTTCTTCGTGACCGCTACTATGCCTATGGACCGTCGCACGCATGGGATCTCGCGACAGGCGAGAGCCTACGTGTGGACGAGATCGCCGACGATGTTGCCGAGCCTCCGGCGCCGGCCTCGCTTCTCGAAGTCCTCGATCACGGGCGCGAGGGTGAGCCTCGCTGGGTGGTGGCCGATACGGCGGCCACCGGACCGCGGTCGTCTGTCGTGGCCAGACGAGTGGCGGCCGCCGCTCGTGCGCGCGGCTACGTCCCGATCAACGCCGACGTCTACCTGCGGCTTCGGGAGGTTCTCGAGGCCGACCTCGCACAGCGTTCGCTGCTGCTGATCGTTCACCCTGGGGCATCGACGAGGGCCGGACGCACGGCGCTCGTGGATGCCTCAGCGCGATGGCCGCGTCCACACGTGCTCTTGACGTTTGCATCGCCCCGTGAATTCGAGGCCGGACGAAGCGGTGTCGTTCGCGAAGCCCGCGCAGTCTATGGTGCCCGGCCGATTCGCCCGCCAGTGACGGCCACGCTCCCTGACGATGTCCTGCGGCATGTGACGCGCGGGTCGCGTGCGTCGGAGTTCATGAGCAGTGGTCGTCACGCGGCCGCGGAGCGTCTGCTCCGCGACGTCGCGGCGGCGCTGGCGAGGCGTCAGGCATTCGCGCCAGCCGCGCAGGCACTCGTCGCGCTTGGACGGCTGCTCATGGAGCGCGGACGGTCCTCCGTCGCAGAACAGGCATTCGACGAAGCGGCCGGTCACGCACAGACGGCCAGGGACGAACCGCTGTCGCTTGGCGCCCGGGTCTGGCAGGCCGCCGCGCGCACCGACGCCGGTCAGTTGACCGCCGCGGAATCGTTGTGTCGTGCGTCGTTGCTGGCGGGGGCATTGGGTGCGAGCGAACGCGCACGTGCCGAAGCCACGCTCGCGCGCATTCTGTTGTGGCAGGGCCGGATCGATGATGCCGCCGAGCGCGAGCTGTCGTGTCCTGAGACCGATCACGAGACAGCCGCGTACGTATCGGCGATGGCGATACGCGTGGCATTGGCCCTCGGCGACGTGTTTGCCGCAGGACAGCGAGCGCGTGACCTGCTCGATATGGTCGGGCCACCTGAAGGTGGCCCCTACGGGCCGCAAGGGAACCGCGGCCTGGCCCGCGTCATTGCGTTGTCTGCCCACGTTCGCGTCCTGATGGCGACGGGAGACGTCGCCTCAGTCGAGGAACGCATGAGACACCTGCAGCACGCGACGCAATACGCGCGCATGCCGCTGCGCCTCAGTCGCATGCGGCTGCTGCTGTACGACGTCTATCGGCGTGCGGGACGAGAACGCGAAGCCGATCGCGAGCTGGGCTACCTGCGCCGCGTGCAGAGCGCGGCTCCACCCTTGTTGCGCGATGCGATCGCCAGGCGAATCAATGGAATCGGACGCCATACGACAACGCCTCGCCGTGGGATCGCGAATCCCAATCGTGCGGCCGTCATGGTCACGATCGTGCAAGAGCAGGAGGACGACCGTACCGCGATCGCCAAGTTGATGACACACGCGGCGGAATTATTGCAGACAAGCCGGATGGAGTTGTGCTCGGCCGATGCCGGACCGGCGACGGCCGTCATCACCGTCGGATCGGGACTGCCAACCGAAATCGGCGCGCGAGTCTTGCAGGC
>Ga0075431_100003015_pt1 | contig 16288 bp, 16 predicted proteins | sample RhiMetdeltSRZDD5_FD_75297 | JGI IMG/M metagenome (GOLD analysis project Ga0075431, IMG submission 75297) | Populus rhizosphere microbial communities from Tennessee, USA - Rhizosphere MetaG P. deltoides SRZDD5 | ecosystem: Host-associated > Plants > Roots > Rhizosphere > Soil | place: USA... | reverse complement strand
GCTTGCGGAAGGTCGTCACCCCGTCCTGCGCGGACCAGCGCCGCATGTGATCGCCGGGCATGTCGCTCCAGAGCAGGAACTTGCCGGTCGGATGCCAGAGCGGGCCCTCGGTGAAGAGAAAGCCGGTGCCGAGCTTCTCGAACGTCGCCGTCACTTCTTGCCGGGATTCCCCGCCACGTACCAGTCGGGCGGCGTCACCTCGTTGAACACGACCCAGACCGCCTCGCGCGGCAGCTTGCAGACGTCGGTGAGGGTGTCGGTCACCCGGCGCGCGATCTCGTCCTTCCGCTCCTTGGGATGCCCTTCGTAGATCGTGATGTTGACGAACGGCATGGCGCGTTCCTCCGTCGACGCTGACGTGGCGAAAGTGGGAGGTAAGGTATCACGCGGGCGGCGGCCGCGACAACGGGCGCCGCCCCGGAAGCGATGGGAACGCTACGCCGCTACGTGCCGAGGAGATCCTCGTGCAGCAGATCGACGCCCCTGTCGAGCACGGCGACCACGGCCGAGCGGTTCCGTCGCGGCCGCCGGCCCAAGATCGGCCCGCAGGGTGGCCAGCAGCGCCACGGACAGCACGGCCCGGCGTCCAAGCATCATGGTTCCTCCATGCGCGTCGCGGTCGGGGCCGCCCCGTCAGAAGAACGTCGCTCGGGGCCAGACAGCAGCGCCAGCGGACAGCGCGCCATCGTGTCTAGACGAACGCGCCGCCCTTCATGACGGCGAGGCGCGAGCGATCCTGCAAGATCGCGATGTCGCGCAGCGGATCCCCGTCGACGATCACGAGGTCGGCCAGCTTGCCGGGCGCGAGCGTGCCGATGCGATCCTGCATCCGCATCAGCTCCGCGCCATTGCGAGTGGCACACGTGATCGCCTCCAGCGGTGTGAAGCCGATCACGTCCACGAAAACCTGGATGTCCTTCGCGTATTGGCCGTGGGGATTCCACGCGAATCCGAAATCGCCGCCTGGACACATCCGGATGCCCATGTCCTTGGCGCGGCGATAGGTATCCGCCGCCTGCTTGATCTCGTCTCTCAGGCCGCTCGGCCCGATGATGTCCTCGTTGATGCCGAAGCGCGGCCCGTTCTCGATGATCGAATAGAGATAGCGCAGGCCGGGCACCAGCGTCAGCCCGCGATCGCGGATCAACTTCAGCGTCTCGTCATTGGCGTAGGTCGCGTGCTCGATGGAGTCCACGCCCGCGCGCGCGGCCACCTCGCTGGAGCGCTCGCCGCGGACGTGCGCGGAGACCATGCGGCCGCGCATGTGCGCCTCGTCGACCAGCGCGCGCACCTCCTCGAGCGTGTAGGTGCAGTCGGCGATCGGCGTGTGGGGCAGCAGTGCGTCGCCGCCCACGTAGCACTTGACGACGTCGGCGCCGTCCTTGATAACGCGCCGGACAGCGGCGCGGACCTGCTCCGGCCCGTCGGCGATGAGCGCCAGCCCGTCCATTCCGAGCTTGAGGTATGACGGGTTCCAGTCGGCCATCCCGCCGGTGGCACAGATGTCGCGGCCGGCGGCCAGAAGGCGCGGCCCGGGGTAGAGTCCCTCGTTGATGGCGCGCTTGAGCGCCACGTCGACGGCATGCACTGATCCTGCCGATCGCGCGGCCGTGTAGCCACACTTCAGTGCCAGCTCCGCGTTTTTCGCCGACACGAGCGTGGAGTACTCGGGCGGGCAGTTCAGGTCGAGGTCCGCGATGGCCTTCACGTTGTTGTAGGAGAGGTGTAGGTGCGCCTCGATGAGGCCGGGAATGACAGTCTTGCCTGCGATGTCGATGACCGGCGTGTCGGTGGGCGCGTCGCCGGGGGCGAGCGCGCCGGCGTGCACGATCGTGTCGCGTTCGATGATGAGGCTCGCGCCGTCGATCGGGCGCGTGCCGGTGCCGTCGATGAGCCGCGCGTTCTTGAGATGGGTTCGCATGCCGCGCCTCCTGCGACGAGGTGCGGCGATAGTAGCAAAGCTATCCGCGGCGGGGATCGTCGAGTACCATTCGGCGACCTCGCGCACACCGCCTCAGTTCATGGGCGGTGACCACGGGGGCGCCGAAAGCCGCCGCTTGCCGTCGGCAGCCAGGCGCACGTCCGGCCCGTCGGTCTCGACGCGATCCCAGAGCTTGCAGGTGACCTGCTTGTGGTGCTGGTCGAGCCCTTCGCAGTAGTTCGTGAACTCGCAACGGCGTACGAGGTGGCCGTAGCCGAGCTGGATCTTCCTGAACCAGTCGGGATCGGCGAGCGACTGCCGTGCGGCGGCCACGAAATCTGCCTCGCCGCGCGCCAGGATGCCTTCGGCCTGATCGAATGTCCCGATGCCGCCGCTGGTGACGACGGGCGTCTCGAGGCCGACCTCGCGCACGGCGGCGCGGATGCGCGCAGCGAGCGGCACGTTGCGGCCGAAGGGGCCGCGCTCGTCGGAGATGACGGTGGGCATGCACTCGTAGCCGGAGCGCCCGGTGTACGGGTAGACCGCCTCGCCGACGCGCGGCTGCTTGGCGTCCTCGAAGCGGCCGCCCTTCGAGACCGAAAGATAATCAACCCCCGCCTCCGCGAAGCGGGCGCCGAACCACGCGGCGTCCTCCACGTCGCTGCCGCCGCTGACCACGTCGTCCCCGAGGTAACGGATGCCGACGGCGTAATCGGCGCCGACGCAGGCACGTGTGGCCGTCAGCACTTCGAGCGGGAGCCGTGCTCGATGTTCGCGCGGACCGCCGTAGCCGTCCGTGCGGACGTTGAGCCGCGAGAGGAACGACGACATAGTGTAGGCGTGGGCGTAGTGCAGCTCGACGCCGTCGAAGCCCGCCGCCTGCGCCCGGCCCGCGGCGGAGGCGAAGAGCCCGGGCAGCACGCGCGGCAGCTCCTCGATCCAGGGCAGGTGCGTGTCCCAGATCCGCTCGCGATAGCCGAAGTCGAGCGCCTCCAGCTGGCGGTCGGTCAGCACGCGCTCGACGAACGGGCGATCGTCCATGAGCGAGGCCAGGAGGTGCTGCCGGATGACGCGCTCGTCGGCGGCCAGCCAGGCGGCATCGTTGGCGGCGGCCGCCATCCGGCGGCGCAGTGACTCGTCGATGCCGAGGTGACGACCGAAGTACTTCTCGGGCTCCGGCCGGCGCCGCACGGCGACGAAATCGATCAGCTGGATGAAGAGGCGCGTATGGCGGGCGCTGTGCTCGCGGACCGTGTCGACGAGCCGGCGTAGCCCGGGGATGAAGCGGTCATCGCCGATGCGCAGCAGCGGGCCGCTCGCCACGTCCCGGATGCCGGTGGCTTCCACCACCAGCACGCCGGGGCGGCCGTCGGCGAAGCGCGCGTACCAGGCCAGTACGTCGTCGGTGACGAAGCCGTCCTCGGTGGCGCGCCACGGCACCATCGCGGGAACCCACGTGCGTTGCTCGGCCACCGTGCGGCGGCCGATCGGGGCCGGCTGGAACAGCCGGGCGGCCGCGGCTTCCTCGCGCGTCGGCCAGCGGGCGTCCGGCAGCGCGTGCTTGATCCGCAACCGCTCGGTGACCGTGCTCATCCTACTCCCGGCTCTTCGGATCCCAGGGCAGGACGTCGCTGAGGCGCAGTCGATAGCGCTGGATCTTGCCCGTCTCCGTGCGTGGCAACCGCTCGATGAATTCTATTGTCCGCGGATATTTGTACGGCGCCAGCTCACGCTTGACATGATCTTGAAGCACCGCCACGAGCTCGGCCGACGGTCGCGCGGGGGTCCGCAGCACCACGTAGGCCTTCACGACGAACCCGCGGGTGGCGTCCGGGGCGGCGACCACGGCCGACTCGGCCACGGCGGGATGCTCGTCCAGCACGTGCTCCACCTCCGGGCCGGGGATCTTGTAGCCCCCGGAGACGATCATGTCGTCCGACCGGCACTGGTAGGTGAGATACCCGTCCGTATCCTGAACGTACACGTCGCCCGTGACGTTCCAGCCGCCGAAGCGGACGTACTCGGCCTGACGGTCGGGCTTGCGCCAGTACTTACAGCCGGTGGGCCCCTTGATGGCGATGAGGCCTTCCGTACCCGGCGGCACCTCGCGGCCCTGGTCGTCGACCACCCGGCAGTCGTAGCCGGGGACCGGGATGCCGGTCGCCCCGGGCTTCACGCGCCCGCGCTGCGAGGAGATGAAGATGTGGAACATCTCGGTGGAGCCGATGCCGTCGAGCAGCTCCACTCCGGTTGCGTCGTGCCATGCCTGCCACGTGGCCGCGGGCAGCGGCTCCGCGGCCGAGACGCCGAGGCGGAGGGCGCCAAGGTCGTGGCGCTTGTGCATGTCGGGGACGCCGAGCATCAATCGATAGGACGTCGGCGCGCAGAAGGCCAGCGTCACGCGATCGCGGCTGAGCGTCTCCAGCATCGACTCCGGCGTGAACGGTCCGCTGAGGACGGTGGCGGCGCCAAAGCGAAATGGGAAGACGAGCAGGCCGCCCGTGCCGAAGGTGAACGCAAGCGTGGGATGCCCACCGAAGCGATCATCCTCGGTCGGTGTCAGGACGTGGCGCGCGTAGGAGTCGGCGGAGGCGAGGATGTCGCGATGGACGTGCACGCAGCCCTTGGGCACGCCCGTGGAGCCCGACGTGTACGCGATCATCGCGACGTCGTCACGGTCGGTCGGTGCGGCGGTGAACCGCTCGGACCGTCCACTCATCAGTGCCGCCAGCGTCGTGTCGGAGGATCGGGCCTCTCCGGCCACGACGAGCCGCGCGAGGCCGGGAGTCTGCTCGCGAGCGCGCTCGAGCTCGTCGCGAAGCCCTCCCCACACGATCGCAGCCTTGGCGCCGGAGTCCTCGGCGATGTACGCGAGCTCGCGGGCGCGGAGCATCGGCATGGTGCCGACGGTGATGACGCCGAGCTTCTGGCAGGCGAGCCAGGCGACGACGAAGTCCGGGACGTTCGGCAGGCGCAGCAGCACCCGATCACCGGGTTCGAGGCCGAGGTCGCGCAGGCCGTGACAGAGGCGGTTCACGCGACGGGCAAGGTCGCCATAGGTGAGCGTCGTGCCGCCCGCGATGACCGCGGCACGCCCCGCGCGTCCGCCCTCGGCGTTCGCGTCGAGCAGGTGCTCGGCCACGTTCAGCCGCGGCGGGTAGCGCAGCTCCGGCAGCGTGTAGACGCGCTCGGGCATCAGCGCGGGTGCCGGAAGCGAGTCGGCGAGCTCCGCCGTCATGCCAGCGCGGCCACGCCCTCGATCTCGATCAGCGCGCCGTCGGCGGCATCGAACAGGTCTCGCGCGCCCACGAGCGTCATGGCCGGGAAATGCCGGCCGAAGTACTCGCGGTACACCTCGCCGATGGGCTTGAGGTTCTTCTTGTACTCGGCGACGTCGAGCACGTAGATGGTGAGCTTCACGAGGTCCGTCATCTCGCCGCCGGCGGCGCTGACGACGGCCTGGATGTTCGCGCACGTCTGCCGGAACTGCGCGACGAGATCGCCGCGGCCGACGACGCGGCCCTCGGCGTCGACGGCGACCTGGCCCGCCACGAAGACGAGCCGTCCGCTCTTGACCTCGTAGCCGTACGAGAAGCCGGCGGGCTTGGGCAGCGTGCGTGGCCGGATGGCCGAGATGTGATCTTTCATGTTGTCGCTCCCTTCGGTGCCGGGCTGGTCCCATCGAGCACGATGCACTCGCCATTCGTGGCCGCATCGTCGAGCAGCCGCGCGGCCGCCTCCGCGACTTCTTCGGGCTGGAGCAGCCGCCTCCCCGGGTTCATGTGCGCGAGCGCCTGCACGGCGTCCTCGAACGACTTGCCCGTCTTGTCGACGATGTTACGCGCGCCGCGCCACACCATGTCGGTGGCCACGAAGCCGGGACAGAGCGCGTTGACGGTGACGCCGCGGCCGGCGACCTCCGTGGCCAGCGCGCGCGTGAAGCCGACGAGCGCGTGCTTGGAGGCCGTATAGGCGGTGACGTATGGCGAGCCGTACAGGCCGGCCAGCGACGCCACGTTGATCACGCGTCCCCAGCCGCGCTCGAGCATGCCGGGCAGCACGGCGCGCGTGACGAGATACGGGCCGGTCGCGTTCACGCGGAAGTGGCGTTCCCAGAGCTCCGGCTCGGTGCGGGCGAGGGGCGCCGACTCGGCGACCCCGGCGTTGTTGACGACGACGTCGACGGGACCGAGCTCGCTCTCCGTTCTCTCGACGGCGTCGGCGACCGAGGCGGGATCCGTGACGTCGATGGCCAGCGGCAGCGCGGCTGCCCCGGCGGCGCGCGCCGCCGCCGCCGTCTCCTCGACCTGTGCCGCTGTCCGCGCGGCCACCGCCACTCGCAGCCCGTCCTTGGCGAGGCGGAGGACGATGGCGCGGCCGATGCCGCGGCCGCCGCCGGTGACGAGGGCGACGCGGGAGGTCACGCCCTCAGTCTACGGGCTCTCGATGCAGAAGAGGAAGATGAGCGGGCGAGTCCCGCCCTCGTTCGGGTCCACGAGGCAGCGTGCGCGCGGCGACGTGGTGGCCGTGGACGGCGGGCTCGGCTGACTCGAGGCGCATCCGGACATCGCGAGCACGACGAGAGCGAGGACGAGCAGGCGCCTGGTCATGGCGCGGTATTATACGGGCCGCCCATGCCCCGCGCGTTCGTCCGCGAAAGTCTCGTCGGCGCCGTGGAGCGCTTGCGACCCGGCATGAAGGTCCTGGTCCCCCCCGCGTGCGGCGAGCCGACCGCGCTGCTCGCCGAGATCTGTCGTCAGGCCGATCGACTCCGTGACCTCACCGTCCTCGGCGGCATTCATCTCGGTGACTTCGGTTTTGCCCGGCCGCAGCACGCCCCGCTGGCCGCGGCGACCTGGCACATGTCGCCGCAGCTCGAGGACGCCCGGCGCCGCGGCCGCGTGGAGTTCGTTCCGGTCCGTTACTCCGAGGTGATCACGGAGTTCGCGCGGGGCGGCGCCTGGGCGCCGGACTGCGTGCTGGTGCACACGGCACCGCCCGACGAGCGCGGTTACCTGAGCCTCGGCGTCGCGGTGGGGGTGGCGCTGCCGGCGGCGCGGACGGCGCCGCTCGTGATCGCGCAGGTCAATCCCCGCATGCCCCGGACGCGCGGCAACTGCTGGCTGCACCGCAGTCAGATCGATGCCTGGGTCGAGGTCGACGCGCCGCTGGTCGAGTACCCGCCGCCCGTCGTCGGCGACGTCGAGCGCGCCATCGGCCGGCACGTCGCCGGCCTCGTTCCCGACGGCGCCACCGTGCAGGTCGGCGTGGGCGCCATTCCCCAGGCGGTGCTCGAATCGCTGGGCGACCATCGCGATCTCGCGCTCCACTCGCTGCTCGTCGACGCCTCGGTGGCGCTGGTGGAGCGCGGCGTCGTCACGGCGGCGCGCAAGCCGTTTCATCGCGGGCGCCTCGACATCGCCGAGGCCATGGGCACCCGCCGGCTCTTCGACTTCCTGCACGAAAACCCGCGCGTCAACATGGAATCGTCCGCCTTCGTGCACGATCCCGACGTGGTGGCGCGGCTCGACCGCTTCGTGTCGATCAACTCCGCGCTCGAGATCGATCTGACCGGACAGGTCAATGCGGAGAGCCTGGGGGCACGACAGGTGGCGGGGATCGGGGGTCAGTTCGATTTCGTCATCGGCGCCTCGCGCGCGCGGGACGGCGCGTCCATCATCGCTATGCCGTCGACGGGCGGCCGCGACGGCGGCGTCTCACGGATCGTGCCGCAGCTGGCGGCGGGGGCGGCCGTGACGACCCCGCGATATCTCGCGGACTGGGTGGTGACGGAGCACGGAGCGGCCCGACTACGGGGACTGGGAGTGCGACAGCGGGCCGCGGCGCTGACCGCCGTGGCCCACCCGCGCTATCGGGAAGAGCTGGAGCGTGTACTCACTTCCTAGCGGCGTCGATCTTGGTGAAGATCTCCTCGTTCTCAGGGAAGCGGTACGTCTCCTGGTTCGAGTACGCCATGCTGCCGTTGATGGAGACCTCGAAGATGCCCCCTGCGCCCTCGCGCAGCTGGGCGGTGATGCCGTACTTGTCCTTGATGGCGGCCTGCAAACTGGAGGCCTGGGGAAGGTAGTTTCACTCCCCGCAATAGAGGATCTCGATATCCATCCGCGCACCTCCTCCCGGACGTTGTCGCCTTCATTGTATAAGAGTTGGGCAGTCGGCCTGAGGATTCCATGCCGCCCGTGCTGATCGACACCGACCCCGGGGTCGACGACGCGCTCGCGCTGCTGCAGGCATGGGGTACGCCGTCGCTGGCCACCGAGGTGATCACCACGGTGGCCGGAAACGTGCCGGTGGCCAGCGGAACCCTCAACGTCTTCCGGTTACTCGCACTGCGAGGCCCCCGGCGGGAACCGCTCGTCGCCCAGGGGGCCGCCGCGCCGCTCTCCCGTCCGCTGCGCACCGCCACCGACTACCACGGTCAGGACGGGCTCGGCGACCTCGGCGACTGGCCGGCGGCGGAGCCGAGGCTGGCGGCCGAGGGTGCCGTCGCCCTCATCGTGGCCACCGCCCGCCGCCACGGCGCACGGCTGACGCTCATCGCGCTCGGGCCGCTGACGAACATCGCGCTCGCCGTGGCCGCCGACGGGGCGGCCATGCGAGGCGTCGGGCGCGTGGTGGTCATGGGCGGCGCCGTCGACGTCCCCGGCAACGTCACACCGGAGGCGGAGTTCAACATCCACGTCGATCCGGAGGCGGCTGCGGCCGTAGTCGCGGCCGGTCTGGCCCTCGACCTCGTGCCGCTGGACGCCACCCGGCAGGCGGTGCTCGAGCGGCCCGCGCTCCACGCCGCCCTGGTGGCCGCGCCGCCCGGCCTGGCCGCGCGTGTCGCGCGCTTCACCGAGCCGTCGTTCGGCGCGGACGGCAAGGGGCGCCTCACGCTGCACGATCCGCTCGCGGTCGGGGTCGCCGCCGATCCGTCGCTGACCACGTGGGAGGCGGCACGCCTCGAGGTGGGACGTGAGGGCCAGACGCGTCGGGTCACCGGCACGCCCAACGTGCGCATCGCGCGTACCGTCGACGCGCGACGGTTCCTCCGCACGTTCCTCGACGCGCTGTGCCGCGCGTCCTCGTAGTCGGCTCCGCGAACGTCGACTTCACCCTGGCGCTGTCGCGTCTGCCGACAGCCGGCGAGACGGTCACCGACGGAACGCTGCTGGTGAACCATGGCGGCAAGGGCGCCAACCAGGCGGTGGCCGCGCGCCGGCTCGGCGCCGACGTGCGGCTCATCGGCTGCGTCGGCGACGACGCCTCCGGCCGCGCGGTGCGCGCCGCGCTGGTGGCCGAGGGGGTCGGTACGGCCGGGGTGGCGACGAGCGGAGCGGCCGCGACCGGCACCGCGCTCATCCTGGTGGACCGCGAGGGGCGCAATCAGATCGCGGTGGCCCCGGGCGCCAACCGCGCCCTCACCGTCGAGCACGTACGCGAGCGCATCGACGACATCGCCTGGGCGGACATCGTCCTCGCGTCGTGCGAGGTGCCGCTGGAGGCCGTGCGCTGTGCGCTCGAGCTCGCGCGCCGGCGTGGGATCGCGACCGTGCTGAACCCGGCCCCCGTCCCCGACGTGGGCCTGGACTTTCTCCAGCTCGTCGACCACCTGACACCGAACGCCGGAGAGGCGGCACGACTCGCGGGCGTCGACGGCGACGCGGCGGCGGCGGAAATACTGATGGCGCGGGGCGCGCGGTCCGTGGTGGTCACGCTCGGCGAGCGCGGCGTGCTGGCGTGCGGCGATGGGCCGCCGTACCGCGTCCCGGCCTTCGGCGTCGAGGTCGTCGATACCACCGCCGCCGGCGACGCGTTCAACGGGGCCCTGGCGGTGGCGTTGACCGAGGGGCGCGAGCGGCCGGCGGCGCTTCGATTCGCCAGCGCGGCGGCGGCCCTGACATGTACGCGGCGTGGCGCCCAGGCGTCGCTGCCGACGCGGGCCGAGGTCGAGCGGCTGGTGGGCTAACGCGCCTTGCGGCGCTCGAGCGCCTCCAGCAGACGCTCGGCCTGCTCGATGTTCCGGCGGGCGTTCGGGTGGTGCGGCTCCATGTCGAGCACCAAGCGCCACTCGGCGATGGACTCCTGCAGGCGTTCTTCGCGGAAGTGCCGGATGCCTTCCTGGTAGTGATGATCGATGACCTGGCGACGGGCCTGCTGCACGAGGCTGGCGATGTCGAGGTAATCCGGCTGCAGGCGTGCCAGCTGCCGCAGCGTCTTGTACCCGTCGTCGTAGCTCTTCTGCTCGATGAGCGTGTAGCCCTGCCGATAGAGCGTCAGCTTCTTCAGCTCCATGAGCTCGCGATCGCTGGGATTGAGCGCGATGTAGCGGTCGATGTCGGCGAGCGCGACGCTGTACTCTTTGCGGTCGATGGCGTCACGAATGTCCGCCAGCATCGGATCGACCTCCGGCGGCTCTTCCGTTCCCGCCGAGCGGTCGGGCGCTGGGCGTGACGGAGCCGGTGGAGCCGTGGCCGCCCGTGCGCCCGCCGCCGCCGCGAACGGCAGTCCCGGAATCTCCGGGATCTTCAGGGTCGTTCCGACCACCAGCGGACGGCCGGCGGGCAGCCGGTTCGTCTCCCAGATCACCTCGCCGCGCGAACGGTCACCATAGTAGCGCTCGGCGATCGATCCCAGCGTCTCGCCCGCCCGCACGGTGTGGGTGACCGAGTCGACCTCGCGCACCGAGCCGCGGAGCAGCGCCGCCGCCGCCGTATTGTCGGGCTCGAGCGCCAGCACGGACAGGAGCTTGCGGCGTGCCTCGACGTGCGCGCCCCGACCGAGGGCCGCACGCGCCTCGGCCAGGCGCTCGCTCGCGCGGCGCTGGATGCGGCCCTCGAGCTTCGTCTGCTCGGTGCGCGCCTCCGCATCCTCGGGGTCGATGGCGCGGGCGACCTTCCACTCGAGGAGGGCGGCGCGGAGCTGGCCGTCGCGCTCGAGGAGTCGCGCCCGCTGGTGGTGCGTGGAGACCATCTCCGCGCGTGGCGGGATGGTGGCGCAGCCGGCGAGCAGCAGGGCGCCGGCCACGAGTGCGGCCGCCCTTCTCACCGCAGATTCTCGGGATGGAACACGTTCAGGTTCCTCGCGAACTGCTCGAGCGTCATCTCCGCGTAAATCTGGCTGCGGCTGATGCGGAGCATGTCGACGAACGCGGCGTTGCTCTCGCGTCGCACGGTGAAGGCGGCCTGGTAGCCCTGCTCCTTCACCTTGACGAGAACGGCCTCGTCGAAGCGCCCGTAAGGGTAGGCGAGGAAGCTGATCGGCCGGCCGATGTGCTTGGCGAGCACCCGCGGCGGCTCGATGAGCTCGGTGTGCATCCGGCGACCGTAGGTGGTCTCGCTCTCCTGATCGCCGCGGCGCAGATCGTTGTGGGACTTCGAGTGCGCCTGCACGTCGAATCCCTCGGCGGCCAGGGCCTTCAGGTCGTCCCAGTTGAGCGCGTTCCGCCCGGCGCCGACGTAGTCGGTGTACACGAAGAGAGTGGCGGTGAATCCCAGCTCTTTCAGGACGGGGTAGGCATGCTCACGGAACGAGCGGTATCCGTCGTCGAACGTCAGCACCACCGTCTTCCTGGGAAGCTGGCGCCGGAGGTGGAGCCACTCGACGAACTCGGCGGCGCTGACGACGCGGAAGCCATGGGCCTTCAGATATTTCATCTGCTCGGTGAAGGCGTCGACGCCGAGCACGAGCCGGCCTCGCGGATTCTTGCCGAAGTTGTGATAGACGAGGACGGGCACGAGCTGATAGCCGGTGGCGTCGACACCCGACACATTCCACGGCCTCTTCGGGATCACCACCTGCTGACCACGCGCGAACGTCCGCGTGCCCATGAAATCCTCGATCATCCAGCTCTTGCCGGCATCACCGAGATGTGTCCGGGCGAGGTCGTCCGCTGTCTCGCCAGCCTTGGCGACGACCACGAGGAAGTCGTCCGATTCGCCGACGGTCGTGCTCGTTCCCACGACCGCCGCCATCGCCCGCTGCTGCAGGGCAGTCAGCGTTGCGCACCCGCTCAGCAGCAGGGCGGCCGCCAGCGCCAGGGCGGGCGTCAACGCCGGAACCCCAGCACTTCGTAGACTTCGACTTCTTCTTCCTTGCCCTTGACCTTGAGCGGCCCGCGCGACAGCGCCTCGACCATATCGTGGACCGCCTCGTACGTCCGGCGCGACAACAGGATCGAGCCCGGCTTGGCGTGGCCCTGCAGGCGGGCCGCCACGTTCACGCTGTCGCCGATGACGGTGTACTCCATGCGCTCCTCGGTGCCGACGGTGCCGGCCACCACCTCGCCGAGGGCGACGCCGATCCCGACCTCGAAGGGATCGAGCCCGCGCATCGAGCGCGCCTTGCTCAGCTCGGTGAGCGCGGTGCGCATATCGATGGCCGTCTTCACGGCGCGGGCGGTGTGGTCGGGGTGGGCAATCGGCGCGCCGAAGACGCACATGACGGCGTCGCCGAGGAACTTGTCGAGGGTGCCGTCGTACCGGAACGTGGTCTCGATGGCCGTCGTGTAGAACTCGTTGAGAAGGCTGACGACCTGCTCCGGCGACAGCCGCTCGGAGATGGCGGTGAAGCCGCGGATGTCGCAGAAGACGACGGTGGCCTCCCGCCGCTCGCCCGACAGCATCAGATGCTCCGGATCCTTGAGCACCTCCTCGACGACCTCGCGGGCGACGTAGCGCGTGAATGCGCGCTTGATCATCTCCTTCTCGCGCAGGCTGCGCACCATGCGATTGAACGAGGCGGTCAGCACCCCCAGCTCGTCGTGCGTGGTGACCGGGATCTGGACGGCGAGATTCCCGCCGGCGATGAGCTGCGTCGCCTCGACGAGGCGGAAGATCGGCCGCGACAGCACGGTGGCCAGGGTGACCGCGCCCGCCACGCCGAGCACGATCATGAATGCCGTCACGTAGATCGCCTGCTGACGCGCCTCGGTCACGGCGTGGGTGACCGCGAGCTTGCTGAAGCCGATGTAGAGCGTGCCGACCGGTGTCTTGCTGAAGGCGAGCGGCGTCGCGAAGTCGATGATCTCCGCCTCGCCGTCCTCCGGGCGGTACGTCTGGATCACCGCGCGATCGGTGGGGACGGCGAGCGAGGCCGGACGCGTGAGACGCTTGCCGATCATCGACACGTTCGAGTGCGCGCGCACGACGCCGTCCTCGTCGGCGAAGATCACGTAGGCGACGTCCTTGTCGTGCATCGCCTCCTTCACGAGGATGTTGAGGGTGAGGTCGTCGTTGGAGACGAGCGCGCTCTTGGCGCCGCCGGCGAGGTTGGCGGCGATGGTGAGGCCCCGCTTGGTCACCGCGTCGGTGAGGGTCTGCGCTTGCTTGCGGAGCAGGGAGGCGCTGACGAGCAGCACGGCCAGAACCACGAGACCGGTGATGAGAAGGCTGAGCTTGACCTTGAGGGGCAGCCGGAACTTCACCGGTGAGTTCTCACAGAAAATGAGCGTATCGTCCGGGCCCGGCGCTGGTCAATTTTCTACGGCGGGCCAGAAATCCTTTGGTTACGGGATCTTCGCGCGCATCACCCCGATCCGAACGAGAGCTTCCTCCACCCGCCGAGGCGAGATGCGTCCGCGGCGGACCGCGGTACCAAGACCCTCCATGACGACGGCGGCGGCGGAAACTCCGCCGGGCAGCCGATCGTCGGCGATGAGCACCACGTCAACGCCGGCCCGGAGGGTTCGCAGGGCGGCGTCGGCGAGACCGTAGTGCTTGTCGATGGCGCCCATTCGCAAGTCATCGCTGACGACGACGCCGCGCCAGCCCAGATCGCGCCGCAGGAGGCCGGTGATCGTGCGCTCGGACAGCGTGGCCGGGTAGCGTCGATCCAGCCGGCGATTGAAGACGTGCGCGGTCATCACGCTGTCCACCACGCCCTCCGCCAGCAGCATGCGATAGGGCGCGAGCTCGACGGTCGGGTTGGCGGTGTCGGTGACGTCGACGAAGCCATGATGCGAGTCGGCGACACTGGAGCCGTGGCCCGGGAAGTGCTTGAGGGCGGTGATCAGCCCCGCGGCGTGCATGCCGGAGATGAATGCCCTCGCCTGCGCGGCCACCAGCGCCGGATTGGCGCCGAACGAGCGGCCCACGCCGACGATGACGGGATTCGCCGGGTTGTAGCCGACGTCGACCACGGGCGCGAGATTCCAGTTGATGCCGGCCTCGCGCAGCATGGTGCCGATGCGCCGCGCCTCCAGCTCCGTCTGCGCGAGATCGTTGGCGTCGCCGAGGTCTTGATGCGAGAGCGTCGCCGTATAGCCGGCGCCCGGACCGAGGCGCATCACGCGCCCGCCCTCGGCGTCGACGGCGATCAGCAGCGTGCGTCCAGTACACGCGCGGGCGCGGTCGCTGAGGGCGCGCGTCAGGCGGCCGACCTGGTCGGCATCGACGATGTTCCGGGCGAAGAGGATGACGCCGCCCACCCGCACCTGGCACAGGAGGCGTTCGAGGTCGGCGTTGTCGTCGAGCGTGGTGCCGTGAAACCCCACGAGCAGCAGCTCGCCGAGCCGGGGTACCAGGCGAGCCGCGCGCTCGTTCCGCGCGGCGTCCGCGCCGGTGCGACAGCCGGAGACGACGAGCAGAAGGACGGCGAGGAGGGCGGCGCGCCGGAGGCTAGCGACCACCGACGGCGTCGACGAGTCGACGCACGCGCGCCGGATCCACGGGCTGGCTGACGTCGCCGCCCTGCTTCAGCGCGGTGCCGACGATCAGCGCGTCGGCCACGGAGAGGAGCTCGGCGGCCGTCTCCGGGGTCACGCCGCTGCCCACGAGAATCGGCACATCGGGGACGGCACTCCGCACGCGCTTGACGTCCTCGAGCGGTGTCACCTCGCCGGTGGCGCGACCGGAGACGACGAGCCCGTCCGCCAGCGCGCGGTGCGTGAGATCGCGGGCCTGCTGCTCGAGCTCCACCGGCACCAGCGGCACCGCGTGCTTGCCCTGCACGTCGGCGAAGATCGCGATCTCGCCGCCGAGCAGGCGACGGTCGCGCAGCAGGTCGAAGGCCTCCGTCTGCACCAGACCCTGGTCCGCCACCACGGTGCCGGCGAGGACGTTGACGCGCACGAACGTCGCACCGACGGCGCGGGCGATGGCGAGGGCGGAGCGCGCGTCGTTCTTCAGCACGTTCACGCCGAGCGGTGTGGCGGGGAGGGCGCGCCGGATCTCGGCGGCGATGACGGCCATGGCCGCCACCGTCGAGGGCGGCACGCGGCCGGGCGTGAACGGCGCGTCACCGTAATTCTCGACGATGAGCGCATCCATCCCGCCATCGACGAGCGTCTGCGCGTCGGCGAGGGCGGTGGCGATGGTGCGTTCCATGGAGCCCTCCCAGCGCGGGCTGCCGGGGAGCGGCGGGAGGTGGACCATGCCGATCAGGCGCATGACAGTCGAGCGAAATTGTAGCATCATCCGCGTCAAGCGCCCCTCGTTCCTGATCGACGCCCTCGTCGCCGAAAGGAGTACCCGTGGGTTACCAGACGCTGTTTCAGAGTCGCAGCGGCGCCGTCACCACCGTCACGCTCAACCGACCGGCGGCGCGCAACGCGCTCGACCTCGTCATGCGGCGCGAGCTGACGGCCGTCCTCGACGAGATCGAGGCGGACGCGGAGGCGCGCGTCCTGATTCTCACCGGCGCCGGCGGACACTTCTGCTCCGGCGGCGATGTGAAGACGATGCGCGAGAAGCGACACACGGCGGCCGAAGGGCGCGGGCGGGTGGAGCTCCTCAACGCGATGGTGCAGCGCCTCGTGAGCTTCCCGAAGCCGACCATCGCCATGGTCGACGGCTATGCCGTTGGCGCCGGGTCGAACCTCGCCCTCTGCTGCGACCTCATCGTGGCCTCCGAGCGGGCGAAGTTCGGCGAGCTGTTCTGGAAGATCGGCCTGGTTCCCGACGGCGGCGGCACCTGGCTCCTGCCGCGGGTGGTCGGCCTGGCCCGGGCCAAGGAGCTGATCTTCACCGCGGACATCATCGACGCCGCCGAGGCGGCGCGGATCGGCCTGGTGAACCGCGTGGTGCCGCTCGCGGACCTCGAGCGCACGACGCAGGCGCTGGCGGCGAAGATCGCGGCCGGTCCTCCGGCAGTGCTGAAGATGGCCAAGCACATGGTCAATCGTGCGGCCACGTCCGATCTCGCCTCGGCGCTCGATCTCGAGGCGTTTTCGCAGGGGATCGCGATCGCGTCCGAGGACCACCAGGAAGGGCTGGCGGCGTTCTTCGAGAAACGCGCGCCGAGATTTACCGGGGCGTAGAACCCTCTAGCGAGGCTGCGAGGGTGCGGGCGGGATCGGCGGGACACCGCTCGGCGCAGGGTCGGGCACCGGCGGGGCGAGCGAGGGCGGCGCTGGCGGTGTCGACA
>Ga0075431_100003014_pt1 | contig 16292 bp, 13 predicted proteins | sample RhiMetdeltSRZDD5_FD_75297 | JGI IMG/M metagenome (GOLD analysis project Ga0075431, IMG submission 75297) | Populus rhizosphere microbial communities from Tennessee, USA - Rhizosphere MetaG P. deltoides SRZDD5 | ecosystem: Host-associated > Plants > Roots > Rhizosphere > Soil | place: USA... | reverse complement strand
CCCGTGATGCTGGCGGCGCCGGTGCTCTCGCGGCCCTCGGTGTTGGTGCGCGCGCCGAGCACGGCGTTGCAGTAGACGACGGCGGAGGATTCCATCCAGGCGCAGTGCTCGCCGCGTACCGGCACGTTGCCGACCTGGTAGGGCGTGCAGGTGGCGAGCTGCTGGATGCCGCGCGCCCCGAAGAAGGCCTCCGCGCGCGCCTGGGCCTGCGCCGCCTCCTCGGGCACGCCCTGGATGCGCCAGTTGCGGTGGTCGACGCCGGCGATCAGCTGGCAGGAGGAGACCGCCGCGTGCGGTGTGGCCACCACCTCGTCGCTGTCGAGGTTGAACTCGGAGTAGACCGCGTCCATGCCCCGCGCGACGAAGTCCGTCATGAAGCGCGAGGTGGCCCAGGTGCCGGCGACGTTCCTCGTCTCCACCAGCCGCTCGGCGCCGAGCGCCTCGCCGTAGCGCACCAGGAGCTCCATGGCCTTCGCCTTGGCGCGCCCGTCGCGCCCGTCGAGCATGGCTTTCTCGGGGTCGGTGAGCTTCATGGCGCGTCTCCCTCCCCCCGCATCGCTGCGCGCAGCGGGCCGGGGCGGAGGACCGGGCGCAGGCCGGCCCCGCCGTCTTCTCCTAGAGGCTGGTCTCGGCCCCGCCCTTGCCCTTGGGCTGGCTCGGGGGCTGGTCCGGAGGCCGGCCCGGAGGCGGACCCGGAGGCGGCCCCTGGCCCGGCCCAGGCGGGGGCCGATCGTATCCGGGGGGCGGGCCACGATCGTAGTTGGGGGGCGGGCCACGATCGTAGCCGGGAGGTGGACCGCGATCGTAGCCGGGGGGCGGGCTGCTGCCGGCGGAGTGGCGCTGCACGCAATCGTAGACCGCGTCGAGGGCCTTGGACGAGTTGGCGAGGTCGAAGCCGAACTTTTCCCTCGCATCCACCACGAACAGGCGGCGCCCTTTCTTGAACTTCTCGAACAGCGCCCGGCTGTCGGCGAGGGGGACGCTCACCACGCCCAGGTTGTTGACCCTGGCCTGGGCGCGGATCTGGGGGCCGTTGTCGATGTAGTACACCAAGTTGATGAAGGCGCCCGGGGTGTTGCGCCACGCCGGATTGTGGAGCCCCATCGACCACTGGTAGCTCCTCGAGAGATGGAAGAGCAGCGTGGTGCCGCTGCGGTAGGGAACGCTGGTGGCGCAGTGGGTGAACAGCCCGGTGCGATTGTCGGAGTAGGCGCCGACGATCCAGCCCTGGACGTTGAACTCCTCAAGGGTCGCGGCCCGCGCTGCGGAGACGGAAGCGCACAGGCCGATCACGGCAAGCAGACGAATACCCTTCATCGCACAATCTCCCCGAATCCTCCGAACGCTAGCAGCGCACGACGCCGTGTAGCAAGCGCAGATACGGGGATTGCGACGGCGCGGGTGGCACGCGTCCGCCAGGCCGCATGCCAGATGCCGCCGCCGCCCGGACGGGGCAGCAAGCGTCAGTCGTGTCCGCCGGCGACCGTCTGCCCGTTCGCCAGCGCGGGCCGGCTGCCGTTGGACGTGCCATGCCCCGCGTGAATGCCCGGCCGGCGCGCGGAGAGCATGCGGTCGAAATGCTCGATGGTGTGGACGAGCCCCTCGCGGAGCGGCACGGCGGGCTGCCAGCCGAGGTGCTGCCTGGCCCGCGAGATGTCCGGGCGGCGCTGCTTGGGATCGTCCTGGGGCAGGGGCAGGTAGACGAGCTTGGACTTCGACCCGGTCATCTCGACCACGAGCTCGGCCAGCTCGTTGATCGTGAACTCGCCGGGGTTGCCGAGATTGATGGGTCCCGTCACGTCCGCGGGGCTGTTCATGAGCAGCACGAAGGCGTCGATCAGGTCGTCGACGTAGCAGAACGACCGGGTCTGCGTGCCGTCGCCGTAGACCGTGATCGGCTTGCCTTGCAGCGCGTGCACGATGAAATTCGAGACCACGCGGCCGTCGTTGGGGTCCATGCGCGGCCCGTAGGTGTTGAAGATGCGCGCCACCTTGATCTCGAGGCCGTGCTGGCGGCGGTAGTCGAAGAACAGCGTCTCGGCGCAGCGCTTGCCTTCGTCGTAGCACGCCCTGGGCCCCACCGGGTTGACGTTGCCCCAGTAGTCCTCGGTCTGCGGATGCACGGAGGGGTCGCCGTAGACCTCGGAGGTCGACGCCTGGAAGATGCGGCACTTGAGTCGCCTGGCGAGCCCCAGCATGTTGATGGCGCCCAGCACGCTCGTCTTGGTCGTCTGCTCGGGGTCGCGCTGGTAGTGCACCGGCGAGGCCGGGCAGGCGAGATTGTAGATCTCGTCCGCCTCGACGGAGAGCGGCATCGTCACGTCGTGGCGCATCAGCTCGAAGCGCGGATGGCCCATCAGGTGCTCGATGTTCTGCTTGCGCCCGGTGAAGAAGCTGTCGACGCAGATGACATCGTGGCCGTCCGCCAGCAGCCGGTCGACGAGGTGCGAGCCGAGAAAGCCGGCGCCGCCGGTGACGAGGATGCGCCTAGGACCGACCATGTTGCCCCCAGTCGAAAGCGGTGCGAAATCGCGCATGACAATGAACCTCGACCGTCAGAAGGCGGCGCGGTTCTGCGCCACCCAGTCTGTGAGTTGCGTGATGCCGGACCCGACGTCGATCTCGGGCCTCCAGCCCAGGACCGTGTCGAGCTTGCGAATGTCGCTGACGTAGATGCGCTGGTCGCCCGGGCGCCACTCGTCCCACCCGAGCGGGATGCGGCGCTGGAAGCGCTTCTCGAGCATGGCGATCAGATCGAGCAGGGAAAGGACCCGCTCGGGCCCCCCGCCGACGTTGAAGGCCTGTGCAGCCACCTTGTCCGGGGAGCGGATCGCCGCCTCGTAGGCCCGGACGAGGTCCTCAACGTGCAGGACATCGCGCACCTGCTTGCCGTCGCCGTAGATGGTGATGTCGCGGCCGAGCAGCGAGGCGATGGCGAACCACGCTACCCAGCCCTGGTCCTCCACCCCGAACTGCCGCGGCCCGTAGATGCACGACTGGCGGAACGAGGTTGCGGGGATCTGGTAGATGCGCGCGAAATCGAGCGCGTACTGATCGGCGGCCCCCTTCGAGCAGCCGTAGGGCGAGAGGAAGTCGAGCGCCTCGCTCTCGCCGATGCCGAAGGGACGGTTGAGGTAGGCGTAGCGGCTGCCGGCGAGCTCGTACTCGGCGCCGGCGATCTTGCCGTAGACCTTGTTGGTCGATGCGTTGATGAAGACGGCCTCGGGGCAGTAGCGGCGGATCGCGTCGAGCACGTTGAAGGTGCCCATGGCGTTCACCGCGAAGTCGGTGCCCGGATCGACCACCGATGTCGTGACGGCCACCTGCGCAGCCAGGTGCAGCACTGCATCGAAGCGGCCCTGCGACAGGATACGGTCCATAGCGGCGCGATCGCGTATGTCGGCCTGCTCGAAGTCGAATGCCGTGTTGTCGCGCAGCCAGCCGAGGTTCTTGTCGGTCCCCTGCCGGGAGAGGTTGTCGAGAACGGTGACGCTCCAATTCCGCGCACGGAAGAAGCGCGCGGCATTGCAGCCGATGAAGCCTGCACCACCAGTGATCAGTATTCGCTTAGTAGGCATAGCCCCATTTGCTCACGGTTCTTCGTCACGGGTTGCCAATGCGTGGAAGAGTGTCGGAGGCGCCATGAACCGCCGATGAACGTTTCCCGAGGCCCTCATTGCCGCAGAGCGACGCACATGCGCGTCGCGCCCGGACGCTCGCAAGAGCGGAGCCGTCGACCGATTCTCCTCTGCAAACGACGCGCGCGCGGAATGGAACGCTCGCATTCGAATCGCAGCGACAGATCGACTTGCGGCGCACCCGCGACGCGCCGGACCAAAGGCTTGCCCGGACGCCTCCGTCTCGCGTCCGTCCAGCTCCATTGTGCAACGGCTTTGCCAACGGGCGTCCGCTCCATCGACCACACGTGCGACGGATAGCATCGGCGCCCTGGTTGACAAGGTGTAGCGCGATTGGCCCAGGTCGAGCGTGGAGGCGGAGTGGCGCGGGGGCCACGGGCCGCCGGCCCGTTCATGCGGCATTCAGCGGTGACAGACGATCCCTCGCATCCGCGTGGACAGCATCCGCCCCCTATGGCAGTGGAACCGCTCGGTCCTTCGTGGCCTTCCGGCGGGCAACGGACAGCACACAATCGCCGCAGCGGAACGGAGCGTGGAGTGAGGGTGGTGGAATGAGGGTACTGGTTACGGGTGGCGCCGGCTTCATCGGCACGCACCTTTGCCGCCGCCTGCTGGCGGACGGGCACGCCGTCTCGGTCGTGGACAACGAGTCGACCGGGCGGCGGTCCAATCTGCCCGCCGAGGTGCGGTTCGCGCACGGCGACGTGGCCAAGGTCGCGGAGGTCGAGCCGGCATTTGCCCGCGGTTTGGACGCGATCTGCCACATCGCCGGGCAGGTCTCGATCATCCGCTCCTTCACCGACCCCACCGTGGATCTGCGCACCAACGTCGAAGGCACGCTCAACGTGCTGCAGCTGTGCCTCAAGTACAAAGTGCCGCGGCTCGTCTACGCCAGCTCGATGACGATCTACGGGAACGGCGGGGCGGTACCGACGCCCGAGACCGAGCGGTGCTGGCCGGACTCCTACTACGGGATCACCAAGCTCGCGGGCGAGCGCTACGTGCACGCGACGGCGGAGCGGCCCGACCTGGGGTTCGACCTCAATGTGACGTCGCTGCGCATGTACAGCGTCTACGGCCCGGGCCAGGCCTTCGACAATCCCTATCAGGGGGTGCTGGGCATCTTCCTCGGCAACCTCCTGCGCGGCGAGCCGATCACCATCTTCGGCGACGGCGAGCAGACGCGCGACTTCGTCTACATCGGCGACATCGTCGAGGGCTGGGTGCGCGCGCTGCAGACGCCTGCGGCGAACGGCCGCGTCATCAACCTCGGCAGCGGGCGGTCGCTGTCCATCAACCAGCTCGCCGAGGCTGCAGTCGCTGCGTTCGGCGATCCGGGGGGGACGCGCAAGATCGTGCGCGCGCCCGCGCGGCCGGGCGAGCAGCGCTCGGTGCGCGCGAACGTGGCGCAGGCCAAGTCGATCCTCGGCTGGGAGCCGCGCACCGGCTTCGAGACCGGCCTCGTCGAGACCCTGCGCTGGGCTCGCGCCGAGTTCGCCGCCAACCCGCCGGCCCCGCGGAGCGCCGCTCGATGAAAATCCTGCTCGTGACGTACGTGGACCCGTGGGTGCGCAGCGTGTCCACGGTCCACAGGTGGGCAGCTGCGGGCCGCGCGCTCGGCCACGACGTTGCCGTGTATGGCGATCCCAATCCCGAGCTCCCGTCGCTCGCCTTCACCACCGACCTGAGCGGCGTCGATGTCGCGCTGTTCGCGATCCAGGTCGTCTCGGACTTCCCGGAGATGCCGCGCCTCGCCCGGCTGCTCGACGGCACGCCGCGCGAGCGGCGCCTCGTCGTGGACCTCTGGGGCCACTACAACGACACCATCCGGCCGGAGCACGATTTCAACCACCTCGAGAAGCTCGACGGCCACCAGGGCTGGGAGTGGGAGGAGGCGATCGCCGCGGTCTCCGATACGATCCTGCAGCCGACGCTGCAGCCGCTGCGCAAGAACGCCGGCTCGTTCCTGTTTCACGGCTACGACGCCAGCGCGGTTGCCAGACCCTACGCGACGGCCCGCGAGGCAGCCGCCGCATGGCTCGAGGCCGCGCCCGCCGAGCGGCCCTACGGCGTCATGTACGTGGGCAACAACTGGCAGCGCTGGGAGCAGGTGCGCCGCTTCCTCGAGCAGTACAAATCCGTGGGCGACGAGGTGGGCAAGGTATGCCTCGTCGGCTGGGACTGGGGCGAGCGCCCGGAGTGGGCGATCAAGCAGGGCATCGCGGGCATCGACAGCGATCCGGCCCTGCTGGCCGGGCTCGGCGTGGAGGTGCGCTCCGCCGTCCGCTTCGACGAGGTGACGGGTCTGATCGGCAAGGCGCGCTTTACCCCGGTCTGGCACCGCCCGCTGTTCCGCGAGCTGGGCTACGTGACGATCCGTACCTTCGAGACCTTCTACGGCGACGCCCTGCCGATCCTGATGCTGCCGCGCGATTTCGTCCCGGCGATCTACGGTCCGGCCGCGGCCACCCTGGTGCCCGGCGACGATGTGGGCGCCTTCATGAAGGATGCCCTGCGCCGGCCAGAGGTCTATTGGGATGCGGTCTTGCAGACGCGCGCCCACCTCGCCCGCCACCACTCCTACGAGCGCCGCTTCCAGGAGCTGGCGGCGCTCCTCGAGGAAAGTGTGCGAGCGGCGAAATGAACATCCTGTTCGTGATCGAGTACCGGGCCAACGCGGGCAACACGCACGCGATCGCCAACTACTGCCGCGTGGCGGCGGAGCTCGGCCACACCATCGCCTTTCACGGCCCGCCGCAGCCGCAGGTCGTTGCCGGGTTCTACCTGCCGCCGGAAACGCAGATCGCGCGGTTCTCGACCGACCCCCGCGCCTTCGACCGCGTGATCTACCTGTTCGAGTCGAAGCTGCACCGCCCCAAGAAGCTGCAGGAGGTGGCGCTCCTCGGCACCATTCCGCGGCACCGCCGCTACATCCTGGACGCCGACGCCAGGTTCAACCCGTTCACCATCGTGGACGGCTACGACCGCAGCCACCTCGACGACGCCGAGCGCGAGGAATGGTTCGACTTCTACGATGCGCTCACGGACCAGATCATCAAGCCCACCATCGCGCCTTCCAGCGACCCTAAGGTGAGCACGCTGCCCATCTTCGGATTCAACCCGGACGAGGTGATCGATCCGGCCAAGGTGCCGCCGAAGAAGTGGGACATCCTGCACGTCGGCCACAACTGGTGGCGCTGGAAGGAGGTCTCGGGCGAGATTCTGCCCGCCATCGAGGAGATCCGCGACGAGGTCGGCGAGATCGCCTTCCAGGGCATGTGGTGGGACGCGCTGCCAGAGTGGGCGGGCCGCATGGGGCTCGAGCCCGCCTTCCGCAACGAGGCGGAGCGATTCCGCAAGCTGCGCATCCGCATCGAGCGGCCGGTGCCCTATACCGACGTGATCGGCGCCATGAGCGCGGGGCGCATCAACATCTTCACGCAGCGGCCGTTCCTGGCGCACGTGCGGCACCTGACGCTGCGCTATTTCGAGGAGTTCTGCGCCGACACGATTCCTCTCCTGATGCTCGACCGGGACCTGGCGGAGGCGGTCTACGGCCCGGCGGCGCGGGAGCTGACGCTCAAGGGCCGCGTGGCCGAGAAGCTCATCGACGCGCTGCGCCGGCCGGACCACTACCGCGGTGTCGTGGAGGACGTGCGCAAGCACCTGCTCGCGCACCATTCCTACCGCCGCCGTGTCGAGGAGCTGGTCACGGCCGTCTCCCGCTGAACCTTGCGACCTCCGCCGTGCGAGACAAGCCATGAAACTCGTCTTCGTCTATTACGCCTACGAGAACCAGGGGAGCAGCCTCGATCTCCAGGCGTATGCCCGTGCCGCCAGGGAGATGGGCCACGAGACGACGGTCTACGGGTTGCCGACCCCGAAGATCCCGCTGAACTACTCGATAGATCTCAGCGGCGCCGATGCCGTCGTTTTCGTGTTCGAATGGACGACGGATCTGCTCTACGGCGACCGTTTGGACTGGTTGCGCCTGATTCAGGCCGTGCCGCGCCGGCGGCGGGTCCTGATCGACTGCGACGGTCGCTACAACGACCCGGTTGAAATCCATGGCGATTTCAACCATCGCACGACGGAGGAGGGGAGGGCCTACGTGGATTTCTGCGACGCGGTGGCAGACAAGATCTACCAGCCGACGCCGCATCCGCTGCGGGCGAACGTCAAGACCTTCCTGTTTCACGTCTACGACCCGACCTGGGAGGCGCCCCTGGACTTCTCGGCCAAGGAGTTCGGGATCGCCTACGTCGGGCACTCCAAGTTCCGCTGGCACGGCATGGCGCAGGTCCTGCGCGCGGCGGAGCCGGTGCGCCGGGAGGTGGGCCGCATCGGCCTCTACGGCTACGGCTGGGACCAGCTCCCCGACTGGGCGCCGACCATGCAGATGGAGGATGTCTACCACGTCGACTACGGCTACATGAAAAAGCTGGGCGTGGAGGCCATCGCGCCGGTTCCGTTCGCGCAGGTCATCTCCGCCATGAGCAGCGGAGTGCTCAACCCGGTGGTTTATCGGCCTCTTTTCGAGAAGCTCGGCTACGTGACGTGCCGCACCTTCGAGACGCCGGCGGCCGGCACCATTCCGGTGTTCGTCCTGAACCGCGACTATGTGCGCGCGATCTTCGGGGATGCGGCCGCCGAAGAGCTGGTGTTGCCCGAGGAGCGGCCGCAGGACAAGATAGCCGACGTGCTGCGCCGCCCGGAGCACTATGCCGAGATCGTGCGCGCGATACGCGCTGAGTTCCGCCGGCGGCACAGCCCAGAGGCGCGCCTGCGCCAGCTGATGGAGATCGTCCGGGAATGAAGTCCGGGAATGAGGCATGACCCGACCGGTGGGTAGCAGGGAGTTTCCGACCGAGACTGGAACTGAGCCCGCAACCGTGCGCCTTGCGGGCGCCCAGCGCATGCAGATGCGCTACGGCTTCAACGAGGTGGACGGCTGGTGGCATATCGGCCTCGGCCCCCATCGCGAGAGGATCCGCCGCCACCACCGGCTGATGGGCACCCAGGTCGTGCGCATCTTCGTGTTCGACAAGCCGGTGCCCGACCCGGCGACCGAATGGGACCTGTTCGCCGGCTACGTGCAGGCGGTGCTCGACATGGGCGCGCTGCCCATGATCACCTTCGCCAAGTACCACCCGCCCCACGACGAGCCGCGCAACCTGCGCACCTACGTGGCGCGCTGCGCCGAGGTGGTCTGGGGATGCCTCGAGCAGTGGGGCGGCGAGAAGGTGCGCGACTGGTACTGGTGCGTCTGGAACGAGCCCAACAACTACCAGGTCGGCGGCGCGCTCAGCTACCCGCAGTACCGGCAGATCTACGAGGAGGTGGCGCGGACGGTGCACCGCCTCGTGGCGCCGCATCTGGCGGGGCAGAAGCTGCGCGTCGGCGGGCCGGCGCTCTGTGGCTTCCAGACCTACTGGCTCGACTGGATCTCGAGGCTCGTCAACGAGGTCGACGAGAGCCTCCTGGGGTTCGTGTCCTGGCACCACTACGGCGACTGGCGCCCGGTGGTGCCGAGCACCACGCTCGGCTTCGACCTCAAGGGCGATCCGGAGGCGCCGCCCGGGGCGGCCTACCAGGCCCTGCTGATGGCGCAGACCCCGCAGTACGAGACGCGCGCGCGGGCGGTGGCGCGCATCCTGGAGGGGCGCAACATCCTCAACGTCTGCGGCGAGCTCAACACCGTGGTGCACCACGACCACCGCTTTGTCGGCGGGCTCAACCAGAACGCCTTCGGAGCGGCCTATTATGCCTCGGCGCTCGTGCATCTGATCCGCGGCGGCGCGGACCTGGAGATGCGCTGGACGGCAACCGCCCACGACGACGCCTACGGCCTCGTAACCATGGAGGGCGAGGCGACGCCCGCGTGCCTGGCGAAACAGATGTTCGCCCAGCACGTGCGCTTCGGCGACTGGGTGAGCTTCCCCGATGTGTCGCCCGACAACCCCGACGTCGACGCGGTGCTCGTGTGGGGGGACGGCGGCCGCCGCAGCGGCGTGTTCGTTAACACGGGACCGCGGCAGCGCGCCCTCATCCCCTCCGACTGGGTGGCCGGGCCGAAGGACTGCCGGCAGGTGCTGCGGCTGGACGCGGGCACCGGCGGCAAGGTGGTGCGGGAGCCGTTCAACGGAACCGTCACATTGGACGGCTATGGCGTTGCCGTGCTGTCGAATGCGGCAGAGGACACCGTGATCGCCTGACGGCGATCGACTGACACCGCAGCTTCACAATTGGCCTCTACGCCCCCGGGGCGCCGGGGGTATAACGTCTCCCGGATCGGCGCCGGACCCGCGCAAATGGGGGTGTGACCTTTGGAACAAGTGTTCGGCTGGATCGGGCAGATCTTCCAGACTCTGCTCCGGTTCCTGCCTTGGCTCGTGATCGTGCCGGCGACCCAGGCGGGCGTGGCGTTCGTGCACGGCCGCCGCATCAAGGAATGGCAGCCGGGGCTGCACTGGTACTGGCCGCTGGTGACCACCTACAAGCTGATGACGATCGTGCGCCAGACCCAGCGCATCCAGTCCAAGGTGATCATGACCAGGGACCTGAAGACCGTCACCGTGGGCGCGCTCGTCACCTACTATGTGGACGACATCGTCGCGGCGGTGGCCAAGATCGCGGACCTGCCTTCCGACGTCATGGAGCGCTCGCAGGGCGCGATCCTGGCCGAGATCAGCGAGCGCACGCTGGTGGAGGTCCAGGCCGACCGTGTCGGCTTCAACCAGGCGCTCACCTCGAGGGTGGGCGAGGCGCTCAACGGCTATGGCGTGCGCGTGCTGCAGGCCCAGCTCTCCGAGTTCGCGCCCTGCCGCGCCCTCGCCATCAACGGCCACGCCGCCCTGGGCAACTATCAGCTGTGGACGGGGTTCTGAGTAGGGGTCAGACCCTGCGGGTCTGACCCCTAAAGCAGAGTTTCGCTGTTGGCCCAACACAACCGTGCCGGCATGCGAGCAAAGACCGCTATGCCCCGAAACCTGACGGACGCAGACCGGTGGAAGTGTGCCAAAAGCCGAAATGCCTTCGGCTCTAACGGTGAGCGGATCACTGTGGGCCACCTGTCAAATGGGGGGCCGACGAATGCTTAGGGCATGCAGATGATTCCGACGTCGGGCCGTCCATCGCCCTTCAGTACCGTGCGGTAAGCTGCGACGATCGCCTCGGGCCCGCGATGTGTCTCGAACTTCAGCCAGCGCTGAGCATCCGCCACGAACGCCGCTGACGCGGCCCCGACCCGCTTGGTGAACTCCTTGGGTCCCCAGTCCGTCAAGCGCGCCTTTGCGCGATCCGGGGCGAAGAAGAATACCGGTCGCACGCCCGCCAAATCCTTGATCACCGGCTTCGCGTCCTGCCACTGTGTGAACCCAACCCGGCACGCATACTTCAGGTCCTCACCGAGCGTCCCGTAAATCGCGCGCAGCGTCGCCTCTCCTCCGGTCATGTCCACGACCACAGCGCCCTTTGGCGCACGCAGCCCGCCGATCTCGTCATAGGTCACAACGCCGTCATACGTGCCGAGCCCGGCGACGAATGCAGCATTCCCCTTGGACGTCAGCCCGACAATCTGCGGCCGCCCCGCGCTTTGTTGCTTGAGGCAGAAGGCGAGCCCCATCGAGGTCTTGCTCGATGCGCTCGTTATCAGCACGGTCTGCGCGCCGAAGAAACCGCTGTCCGCCAGAAAGTCATCGATCAGGAACGATGTCGTAAACAGCGGCCGGATGAGCGACACGTACGCCTCGCTGCCTGGCCGCATGCTCGGATCGGCCGCCACTCGCACATACGAGTTGTAGACCGCAGCCAGCTCCACACGGCTCGGGCTCGTCTCGGTCAGTGCTGCGGGCGTTGCGCGCCCGATCGACAGCACCACATCGCTTGACATGGGCCAGTAGCCATAGAGCCGCTCGCCCACGGCCACATCCGGCCGGCTGGACTTTGCGACCGTCCCAAATCCCCAGACCGGAATCCGGCCCATACCCGCCGCAGCCGGGTAGAAGTTCCAGTACTTCATCGTCTCGCCCGCGACGCCATACGTGATGTTGTTCGCCGTCAGCGCATACGACTCGATCGACACATGCAGCTGATCGGCCCCGATCGCCACAGGCGATGCGGGGGTCACCCGAACGCTGGTGAGATCGTTGCGACCCACCACGATGTCATACGGTTCAGCAGCCATGACGCACCTCGCTTTAATCGCCGGTACGACCCTGAAACGTTTCGTTCCGACAGTTCAGATGAAGCCTTCCCACATGTGTCAGCCTGCCTTTCCTGATTTCAGGACCCGGCTGCACTGGCCAACTTCAGTGCTGTCTTGCGCTCATGGCGATCTCCACATTGGCAAAGGTTGTCTTAGTCATTGCCCGAAGGAGTGTTCCACCTCCAGTCCAGGAAGTGTACCGAGGCGAGAGGGGCTCGGGCACTCATTCGGTGGCCTCGTCGCGGCCACGTCGCCTTTGGGTCAAAACTCCCCGTGCATCGGGCAACCGTCCGGCAGGAAAGCATCTGAAGCGGACACCTGACAAAGGCAGCCCGATTCGTTGACCAGGCTAGGAAGCTCTGCTTGGGCCCCTAGCGCAGGGCGGAGACGGCGGGGCCGAAGCCGGTGAGGGAGATGGGAATGCCCACGCCCGCCTCCTGGGTGCGGTAGATGATGAAGACCAGGGTCTTGCCCCCGCGCAGCTTGGCGAGCAGGGGCGCCTCCAGGAGCAGCTGGGCCTGGCAACCGACCGCGAGACAGCGGTCGAAGGGGACGTGGCCCTCGTGCTTCTCGTCGATCTGGACGCCGAGCGCTTTGCCGAGGAACACGCCGAGCGGGGCCACCACGCGCATGGTGAGCTTGCCGTCGGAATGCTTCTGCACGATGGCCGTGAGCCCGACGTTCTGGTTGTCCTCCGCCGTGACGCTCTGGACCGCGCCGCAGATCTCGTTCTTCGCGCCGGGCGGCGGCGGCCGGCACACCACCTGCCAGTCGCCGTGCTGCGCCTTGACGGTCCCCCCTTCCATGATCTGCGCCTGCGCCGGCAGCGGCGCCAGGACGCAGAGAAGGAGGGGCACCAGCAGCGCCAGTTCCAGTGTGACAAGTCTGCGGTCAAAAGGCATGGCCAACAGCAGGCCTCCCGGGCCCAAGACGAGCTTCTCGCATACGGCCGACGACGCGGCCCGGTGCGCGGTCTCACCAATGAATCCGGCCAAATTAGGTTTCAGGTTCCAGGTTCCAGGTTTCAGGGTTCCGATCCGGGCCCTGAAACCCGATCCCTGAAACCCGAAACCTGGAACCTTAAACCTGACTTCGCGCGTGGAAATGCCGCAGCGAGCCGCCCTTGAGCGGCTCTCACCGTTTGTGTTTGGTGACGCTGTTGAGCGGACCCGGCGTCCAACCCCCCAGTGCCCCCGGAGGTCCCGGACGGCCTCGCTGCGCTCGGCTTTCGGGACGACGGTAGGGCAGCGAACGAGAAGCTACACGCGATGACAGCAAAGACTTCGAGCCGCAGCGGCGTTGCCCGGCTGCCCGCCGCCGTTGCAGGCCTCTGGGGTGCGGGCCTCTGGACGGTGCCCGCCCTGGCAGGCTCGGGGCAGCCGTCGCCCAAGCAGATGATCTTCCAGGACGCCGTGACGCCGATCGCCGAGCAGATCCACTGGTTCCACGACTACGTCAACGTCATCATCATCCTGATCACGATCTTCGTCCTCACCCTCATGCTGTGGGCGATGTGGCGCTTCAGCGAGAAGCGCAACCCGGTCCCGACGCGCACCACCCACAACACGACGATCGAGGTGCTGTGGACGGTGGTGCCGGTGTTCATCCTCGTGATCATCGCCATCCCTTCGTTCAAGCTGCTCTACGCTCAGTACACCTTCCCGCCGCCCGACCTCACCATCAAGGCGATCGGCAACACGTGGTACTGGCGGCACGAGTTCCTCGACCAGGGATTCGGCGTCGATTCGGTGATGCTGAAGGCGAACGAGGTCAAGGAGGCCAAGGCCGGGGGCATGCCGCCCGATCAGGTGCCGCAGAACCTCGCCGTCAACAACGAGGTGCTGGTGCCCCTCGACAAAGTGGTGCACGTGCTCGTCACCTCCAACGACGTGATCCACTCCTGGACCATTCCCTCCTTCGGGGTCAAGGTGGACGCGGTGCCCGGCCGCACGACGGCCACCTGGTTCAAGGCGACCCGCGAAGGCGTCTATTTCGGTCAGTGCTCGGAGCTGTGCGGCAAGGACCACGCCTTCATGCCGATCGCAATCCGCGTGGTGAAGGAGGACGTGTACAAGGCGTGGGCGGAGGCGACCAAGAAGCGCGATCGCCCGAAGGTGAGGGAGATCATCCTCGAGCAGGCCAGGCAGCACTCGAAGGTGGCAGCTGAGCGCTCCGGCGGCGACAGGCTGGCGGCGAGATGAGGCAAAGGGGAATGGGGAGTAGGGAGTAGGGAGTGGAGAATAGCGAAGAACTCGACTGCTGCTCCCCACTCCCCACTCCCCATTCCCTACTCCCGGTGTCGGACCCGGAGGGTCAGACACCACGAAGCCAATGCGAAGGTAGGCGACGACGATGGCCAGCAACGCTCACGCGCACGGCGAGCACGCCCACGACCACACGCCCTACGGGCCTCTGCGGTGGCTCAACTCCACCAACCACAAAGACATCGGCACGATGTACCTGCTGTTCGCCATCGTGGCGGGCCTGATCGGCGGGTTCCTGTCGGTGGTCATGCGCATGGAGCTGCAGGAGCCCGGCCTGCAGTACTTCGCCGACGGCCACGGCTTCAACACGTTCGTCACCGGGCACGGCCTCATCATGGTGTTCTTCATGGTGATGCCGGCCATGATCGGCGGCTTCGGCAACTGGTTCGTGCCGCTGATGATCGGTGCGCCGGACATGGCCTTCCCGCGCATGAACAACATTTCGTTCTGGCTGCTGCCGGCCTCGTTCGGGCTGCTGCTCCTGTCCATGTTCGTACCCGGCGTGGCCGGTGGCGGGCATGGTGTCGGCGCCGGTTGGACCGTCTATCCGCCGCTCTCCACGTCCGGCCATTCGGGCCCGGCCATGGACTTCGCGATCCTGTCGCTGCACCTCGCCGGTGCCTCCTCGATCCTGGGCGCGATCAACTTCATCACCACCATCTTCAACATGCGCGCGCCGGGCATGACGCTGCACAAGATGCCGCTGTTCGTGTGGTCGGTGCTGGTGACGGCCTTCCTGCTCCTGCTCTCGCTGCCGGTGCTGGCGGGCGCCATCACCATGCTGCTGACGGACCGCAACTTCGGCACCACGTTCTTCGCGGCGGCCGGCGGCGGCGATCCGGTTCTCTACCAGCACCTGTTCTGGTTCTTCGGCCATCCCGAGGTCTACATCCTGATCCTGCCGGGCTTCGGCATGATCAGCCAGGTCGTGTCGACCTTCTCGCGCAAGCCGGTGTTCGGCTATCTCGGCATGGCCTACGCCATGGTGGCCATCGGCTTCATCGGCTTCATCGTGTGGGCGCACCACATGTACACCTCCGGCATGGGGGTGGACGTGCAGGCCTACTTCGTGTTCGCCACCATGGTGATCGCGGTGCCCACGGGCGTGAAGGTCTTCTCCTGGATCGCCACCATGTGGGGCGGCTCGATCCAGTATCGCGTGCCCATGATGTGGGCGCTGGGCTTCATCTTCCTGTTCACGATCGGCGGCGTGACCGGCGTCATGCTGGCCAACGCCGGTATCGATCGCGCGCTGCACGACACCTATTACGTGGTGGCGCATTTCCACTACGTGCTGTCGCTCGGCGCCGTGTTCGCGATCTTCGCCGGCTGGTACTACTGGTTCCCGAAAATGTCGGGCTACATGTACAACGAGGCCCTGGGCAAGCTGCACTTCTGGCTCACCTTCATCGGCGCCAACATCCTGTTCTTCCCGCAGCACTTCCTCGGGTTGGCGGGCATGCCGCGGCGCATCGCCGACTACCCGGACGCCTTCGGCTACTGGAACTGGTGGTCCTCGCTGGGCTCCTACATCACCGCGACGGGCACCGTCGTGTTCGTCGTCGCCATGTTCTACGCCTACTTCGTCGCCCGCCGGCGGGCCGGCGACAACCCCTGGGGTGCAGGCGCCACCACGCTGGAATGGAAGCTGCCCTCGCCGCCGGCGTTCCACTCCTACGAGCGGCTGCCGAGGCTCGAGGAGGGCGGCGGCGCGCACTAGCCGGTGCGCCCGATGGAGAGGCTGAGAGGCCGCGATGGCTGAGCTCGGAGTCGACACACGCACGCTGGAGCGGGCCCCCCTGGCCCCACACTGGGCCGGCGCCAGCGTCGGCGACTTCATCGACCTGATGAAGCCGCGCGTCATGTCGCTAGTGGTCTTCACGGCGCTCACCGGCATGCTGCTGGCGCCGCCGGGCCAGCACCCCGCGCTCGCCGCCATCGCGCTCATTTGCATTGCCGTCGGCGCCGGCGCCGCGGGCGCCCTCAACATGTGGTACGACGCCGACATCGACGCGCTGATGCAACGCACCGCGGCCCGGCCGATTCCGCGGGGCCGCGTGGCACCCGACGAGGCGCTCGCCTTCGGCGTGGTGCTGGCCGTGGGCTCCGTCGCCGTCCTCGGCCTGCTGGTCAACTGGGTGGCCGGCGCCCTGCTGGCGCTCACGATTGCGTTCTACCTCTTCG
>Ga0075431_100003013_pt1 | contig 16293 bp, 8 predicted proteins | sample RhiMetdeltSRZDD5_FD_75297 | JGI IMG/M metagenome (GOLD analysis project Ga0075431, IMG submission 75297) | Populus rhizosphere microbial communities from Tennessee, USA - Rhizosphere MetaG P. deltoides SRZDD5 | ecosystem: Host-associated > Plants > Roots > Rhizosphere > Soil | place: USA... | reverse complement strand
CCTACACACCGCTCGGTGGTTTGGCGAGTACTTGATCGTCTATCTGGCGCTCTGGCTCAGAGCCATAAAGATCATTTACTTTTAGAAGAAGCTGAAACGATTGTTCAGCAGATATGGTCAGGCTCAAATACAAGTAGGCCACTATTGCGTTACTTAGTAGAAGAAGGTGTCCTCATTGAAGATCAAATGCAGGATGGGAGAGAAGATGGGTTTGAAGTAATACGTTTTGCATACGAACGATTTTCGGATCATCAGATCGTCAAGCATTTGCTGGATAACTATCTTGATGCCCAACAACCCGAATTGGCTTTCGCGCCGGGTCAACCCATGGCATTCTTGAGCGAAAACTTAGGGACGAATGCAGGATTGCTGGCAGCTATGTGTGTTCAAGTGCCAGAACGGATCGGGAAGGAATTTCCCGATATTATGCCGTCTCTGGCAGGTAGTTATGCTGTAAGAGATGGTTTTATTGAGAGTCTTATCTGGCGTGACCCGAATTCAATCAGTAGTGCTACTAGGGAGCTTATTAATCGGTATCTGAATCATTCAGATTATGTATTCGAAAGAATTTTTGATGTTTTCTTGACTGTAGCTGCTATCCCGAATCACCCCTATAACGCTGATTTTCTTCATCAGCATCTCTTGAAATTTGAGATGGCCGAGCGTGATACGTGGTGGTCTATTTTTTTGTATAGGCAGCTCGGTAGTCATGGTGCTGTAGATCGGATTATAGATTGGGCTTGGTCGCCAGAGGATAAAGACCATATTGACGACGAGTCCGCTCGTTTATGTGGAATAGCTTTGGCTTGGTTCTTGACTACTTCGAATCGATTTGTGCGTGATAGAGCTACGAAAGCATTGGTTAACCTTTTCACGAGTCGGCTGCGGGTCTTGAAGATTGTAATGCGGCAATTTCAAGAAGTAGATGATTTCTATGTATTGGAACGATTGTTTGCTGTTGCCTATGGATGTGTACTTCGTAGTTTAGATGATGATGAAATTGCATCTCTAGCTCAGGAAGTCTATAAGGAAATATTTGAGAATGGCAATCCTCCGGCCCATATATTATTGCGTGATTATGCTCGGGGAATTATAGAGTATGCAATCCGTCGTAGCCTTTCGTTGGATATTGATCTAAATAAAGTTAAACCGCCTTATCGAAGTGAATGGCCAGAAATTCCGACAGAGGAAGAAACCGAAAAATACAAAATTCCCTATACCTCTTTAGATTCCGGAGATAAGCGTTGGGCACAGAATCATATACACTTCTCGGTTATGGAGGATGATTTTGCTCGCTACGTAATAGGTACAAATAACAATCATCCTGACTGGCTGTCATTGCGAATGGATGAGCCATCTTGGCGTTCTCCAGAAGAAATCAAGGATGACTTTGTAGAGTCGCTCACTGCTTCTGAAAAAGAAAAGTGGGATGCATTACAGATGGCATGTCAGTCATTTTCTAGACGAGGTGAACATTTATTTGCCCATTTAACAGATGGGCAACTTCAATCAATTCTAGAGATGACTGAAGATTCTGCCTCCTTAGAGTCACAAGAAGATTTTCCGTTAGATATACCCGAACTCATTTCTGGTGAGGAGCACATATGGAATGAAAATGCCGATCAAGTCAATGAGATTGCAAAACAACTCTTGGATATTCTCAGTGAGGAAAAAAAGACAATCTTTGAGGCTGAAATTATCCCCCATCTCAAAAACCCTTATAGGCGTATCGATAAACCTCGTTTTGACTTAAAGTTGGCACAACGCTGGATTCTAAAGCGAGTCTTTGATTTAGGCTGGACAGCAGACCGCTTTGGTAATTTTGACCGTTTTTCTGCCGACTCACGTGGGCGTTCAGCTCACAAAGCAGAGCGGATTGGCAAAAAGTACCAGTGGATTGCTTATCATGAATTTTTAGCGAGGCTAGCTGACAATTTCCAGTTTCGCGAGCCTTACTCAGAACATTTGCCAAAGCAATATCTAGGTCCCTGGCAAATCCGTGTTCGTGACATTGATCCATCCTGCATGGTGAGATCCACAGGCCGTGCTTGGCGGTCAATGACATACGCTTGGTGGTCTTCGGAAAGATATGCCTTGTGGGATATGTTGATAGATGATGTTGAATGGATGAAGGAAACATCGGACTTGCCAGATGTAAAGTCGCTGATAGAAGTTACACACCCCCAAGATGGGTCGCGGTGGTTAGCTTTGAATGGGTTTCATATTTGGGAACAGCCTACTCCTTTAGAAGAAGAACCGTTCCATGTTACTCATCGCGAGATGTGGTATTTAGTGCAGGGTTATTTAGTGCACTTATCGGATATTGATGAAGTGTTTAGCTGGGCAGTTCAACAGGATTTTGAGGGGCGGTGGATGCCGGAAACAAGGGAGCTATATGAAGTGTTTTTGGGTGAGTTCTTTTGGTCGCCATCGTATACCTACTATAGCCATCCATATGAAAGAACTGTCGGGTGGCAAGAGGGTCATTTCAATCATCATATGCCGAAGCCAATCATGCCTTTAACTGAACTTTACTCAAATGAGGCCAGTGGTTTTGATTGCTCTGTTGATGAATCGTACACAATCATTTTGCCTAGTAAGTTAATCATTGAACGAATGGGCTTGCAGTGGAAGGGTGTTGAAGGGAGTTACTTTAATTCAAACGGCAAACTCGTTGCCTTTGATCCGTCAGTCAAGGAGTCTGGGCCGGGTGTGCTGCTTGTTGATCGAGAGGCTTTCCTGAGTTTCCTCTCAGATAATAACTATGCAGTTCTGTGGACAATTCTTGGGGAAAAGCAATTGGTTGGCGGTGGGTATGGTCATGATACTTGGAAAGGCAGAATGGTATTGAATGGGGCTTATCGTCTTTTGAATGGTCATATTGAGGGAAAGTGGACGTCAAGATTTAGCCCACCTGCTCATTCAACTGCAAAGTAATAACGATCCGGCTTATATTACGCTTCTAAAAGTAAACCCCTCATGCATTTCCTGGCTTTAGGTGATTCCTACACCATCGGCGAGGGCGTGGCAACTTCCGAGCGTTGGCCGGTGCAATTAGCGCGGTTGCTCCGCGAGCAACAGATCAATATTGACGATCCAACGATCATCGCTCGAACCGGCTGGACGACGGCGGAACTTTCGGCGGGGATTGACCGCGCCAAGCCGCAGGGCATGTATGAACTTGTCTCGCTGCTCATCGGCGTCAACAATCAATATCGCGGACAAAGCGAGGCGGAGTATCGGCGCGAATTTGTTACTCTCCTGCGGCGCGCTGTCGCCTTCGCGGATCAAAGATCGGCGCGAGTCATTGTCCTCTCTATCCCGGATTGGGGTGTGACGCCTTTTGCTAAGGGTCGCGATCAAGCCGCCATCGGCGCGGCGATTGACCGCTTCAACGCGATTAACCGCGAAGAGACAGAGCGGGGTGGGGCGCAGTATGTAGATGTGACGCCAATCTCGCGCCAGGCGGTAAGCGATCCATCACTGATTGCGCGGGATGGGCTGCATCCTTCGGGTAAAATGTATGCGGAGTGGGCGCGGCTGGCGCTGCCGGTGACGTGTAAAGCATTGACGTGAATTTAACCGCTGAGAGCGCGGACCTTCGGCGCAGAGAGAAAGAGAAAGAGAGAAAGAAAAAGACTCAGCGAACTCAGCGTTCTCTGCGGTAAAAAAAGATTTTGGACTGATTAAGGAGCCTTTATGCCAAACAACAACGGACCCAAACAATTGCGTGACCTGCTCGCCAAGCCTGGCATTATCCGCAGCCTGGGCGCACACGATGTCTTCACCGCGCTCATCGTCGAGCAGACGGGCTTTGAAACCGTCTTTATCGGCGGCTTTGGGACGAGCGCCTCGATGCTCGGCCTGCCGGACTTGAACTTCCTGACGATGGCGGAGATGGCGGAGGCGGTGCGGCGCATGGCCGCGCGCGTCTCCATCCCCGTCGTCGCGGATGGCGATACCGGGCACGGCGATCTGCACAACGTGCAGCGCACCATCCAGGCCTTCGAGAACGCCGGGGCCTCGGGGATTCTGATCGAGGATCAAGTGATGCCCAAACGCTGCGGCCACTTCGCGGACAAGCAAGTGATCCCGACCGAGGAAATGGTGCTCAAGATCAAAGCCGCCGTACGCGCGCGCAGCGACCCGAACTTCGTCATCTTCGCCCGCACGGATGCGCGCCAGATGAACGGCTTGGACGACGCGATTGACCGAATCAATCGCTGCTGCGATGCCGGCGCGGACATTGCCTTTATCGAAGCGCCGCAATCGCTCGAGGAACTCGAGACAATTCCTAAACGCGTGCCGCATCCGCTCTTCGTCAACATGCTCACGGGCGGCGCGACACCGATCCTCTCGGTCAAAGATTTGGAACAACTTGGCTACAAAGTCGTCGTCTGTCCGATTGAGTCGCTGATGGTCTGCGCCCGCGCAATGCGCGATCTGTGCGAAACGTGGATGACGACTGGGCGCGTGGATCAGTTCGCGTCGCAGGCGATGAGCTTTGGGGAGGTGAAGGATTTGTTGGGCGTGGAGCGCTTCTTGGAGTTGAGGGAGACGTTAAGCAGTTAAAACGTACACGGATTACACTGAAAAAGCCGGAGAGCACGGAGAACCCCAAAAGAAAATCCGTGCTCTCCGGCTTTCTTTCCGTGCCATCCGTGTACTGCTATTGCGCCGCGAAGCTGCGCGCCACGGCTACGGTCTCGTCGGCGCGCAGGGCCATGCAGTTCACGCCCTGAACTACGCCTTCTTTCGCCGGAACCTCGGCGGCTTGGAAGCGGATGATCTTGCTCAAGCGCGAGATGATGAAAATATCATCGGCCTCGTCCACGGTGACTGCGCCGACGAGATGATCGGTTTTCAGCGCGACCTTGCCGCCTCCGCCGGGTACTTTGTTCGCATTGAACCCGGACATGAGGCGGATGGTGCCGCGCCCGTCTGATCCCAAAAGGAACACGCTGCTCTCTGGCCTCACGGCGGCGAGCGCGACAGGCGCATCATCGGCGTCGAGGCGAATCCCCAATCCACCTTGCAATGGCACTTGTTTTTCCGGAAAACGAATCGCCAGACCGTGGCGCGTGGCGATGAATAAATCGCTATTCCCCGAAGTCCAGCGCGCCGCAATCAGCGGGCCAAGCTCCTCGTATTTATAAACAGTTGTGCCGGGGTTCATCTTTTCTCCAAACAGATGTGCGGGCAGACAGCGCACGTAGCCGCGCTTGGTCAAAAAAGCTGCCGCGCCGCTGCTCTGATCCGGCAAGACGGCGGCCAGTCGCTCATCTGGTAACAGACTAAGTGAGTCGGTCAGCGATTGCCCTCGGCTGCGCACGGGGGACTCCGGGAGATCGCGCACGGGCAGGCGAAAGGCACGAGCCTGGGTGGTGAACAAAATCAGCGCCTGACTTTCGTCGGCGATAATGAGGAAAGCCGGTGGGTCGGCCTCCGTCGTCTCCAAATCGAAGATCCCCATCCCGCCGCGGCGCTGGCGTGAATAGAGAAGGCGCGGCGTGCGTTTGGCAATGCCGCTGTGGCTGATGGTGATCAGATTGAGTGTGGTGGGGGGCTCATTGGGTTCGAGCGGGAGTTCCATCTCGGCGCTTTCTAAAGGCGCTTCGGCCGCGCCGGCGCTGGCGCGTAAGCGCTCATTCTCCGCCTCCAGGGCTTCGATGTAGGCTAGCACGGTCGGGTCCACTTGACTCAGATCAGGGCGTTCGAGGTTCATTGGATTTCCTTCCCGGTGTAGAATGAGGATAGTCTACGTGAGCCGTAGAGAGAAGTCAAAGAGACCTAGACCGGTGAGGTCTACTGATAGGAAAGGGAGTGCATATGCAAATTCAATTGAAAGATTTTACGTTGGCCTATGAGGAACGAGGGGAAGGGAAACCACTGCTCATGATTCATGGCTATCCATTAAGTCGAGCGCTGTGGGAGCCGCAGATGGAAGGCTTGGTGGACGCAGCCCGGCTCATCGCGCCTGATCTGCGCGGTCATGGTCAATCTGATCCAGTGCCAGGGCCCTACCGCATGGAGTTGCTGGCGGATGATTGTGCGGCGCTGCTGGAGGCGCTGAAAGTGACGCAGCCTGTGGTGGTGGCCGGACTCTCGATGGGCGGTTACGTGGCCTTGGCGTTTTATCGCAAGTATGCGGCGCGCGTGGCCGGTCTCATCCTCGCGGCAACGCGCGCGGGCGCCGATTCCCCGGAGGGTCAGGCCAATCGTGACAAATCCGCGGCGCTGGCGCGGGAAAAAGGCGTTGACGCCATCGTGGAGGCAATGCTGCCGAAAATGCTTTCGCCGAAGTCGTACGAGGCCAAACCGAAAGTTGTCGCGTGGGCCAAACAGATCATGGGGACGGCGTCGGTTGAGGGCGTCGTCGGCGCGTTGCTGGCGATGAAGGATCGGCCCGATTCCACGCCGACGCTGGCGCAGATTGATAAACCGACGTTGATCCTGCACGGCGCGGACGATCAACTGATTCCACCCAAGGAGGCGGAGACGCTGCACGCCGGGATCAAAAACTCAACGTTGCAGATTCTCCCGGAAGCAGGACATCTGCTCAACCTGGAGCAGCCGGAGGGGTTCAATCAGGCGGTGAGGAGTTTCTTGCAATCCATCTAAGACGGAGGACGGTAGACGGAGGACGGATGAAAGACAAATATCCGTCCTCCGTCTACCGTCCTCCGTCGTCCGTCTAGAGGAGACAGCCATGGATACCCTAACCCAGATGAAGTGTGTCGCCTGCCGCAAAGGGGAGCCGACTGTTACGGATGCGGAGATCGCCGAACTGCATCCCCAGATTCCAGAGTGGCAAATTGTGGAACGCGAGGGGATCAAGCGCCTGGAGCGCGTGTTCAAGTTCGAGAATTTTGTGCAGGCCTTGGCCTTCACTAACAAAGTCGGTGAGATTGCGGAAGCGGAGGGGCATCACCCCGCGCTGCTGACCGAGTGGGGGAAGGTGACAGTGACGTGGTGGACGCACAAGATCAAAGGTCTGCATCGCAATGATTTCATCATGGCGGCGAAGACGGATCAGTTGGCCTAAAGCGGATCATTTTGCCCATGAACGAATGATGGCCGTCTTTTGCTCTGGGGTAAAGAGCGGTGAGGTGCTTATAAGCTGAGTGGCTTCTGCCGTTTTATCTAAAGCGACGAGGGCTTGCGCCAGGAGCAGCACCGGCTCAGGGGTGATGAATTGTCGCCCTTCAAGCAATTCGACGACCTTGGAGTAATTTTTTTGAGCATCGGCAATGATCGCCCGGTCGTACAGGATCGTGAGGATTAAGTCTGGCCTCCCGGAAGCGAAAACTATACTTTCTGCTAGAAGCCGGTCGGCTGTCTCGTAGTTTTTTTCGGCAGCATAGGTATTGGCAAGATTTATGGTTGTAAGCGCTTGATCAACAAAGGCGATGACTCCCGCATGCGGTCCCAGCGCCGCTTCGTACTCTTGCCGGGCATGCTGGAGGTCGCCCGTTTGGGCGAAATAGTTGCCAAGATAAAAATGGCCTTCCAAAAAATCCGGATCCCGCTGGACCTCGGGTTCAAAGAGCGAGCGATCGTCGTGGTGTAAAAAGCCGGCCGTCACGGTCGAAAGCAGCATCATCACCACCCACACAGCGACAATGGCTTTCGCCACCGCCAGGTTCCGCATGAGATACACAGCTCCGACCGCGACCACGCCGACGGCCAGGTAACCATAGTGAGTAGAGAAAAAGCGTGGCAGGGGAACAAGGTTTAACGCTGGGAAGAGACAGATCGCTAATAAAACGACCCCCTTGCTCAAATCCGATCTCATTCCCTTTTTGAACGTAATGATTAGGACCGCAATGAGAATGAGCGCGGCGAGGAGGACGCTTCCATCGTATGCCTGAACGATTCGGGTGCTATCACTGAGTGGAGAGCGATAGGGACTGATAAGGTAGAAGAGGAGCCGGCTTACGCTTTCGACCCGAATTCCGATATGTTGGCTTAGACTAAGCGCTGGCGGGTCTATTCTCCAAAGCTCTGGTACAGAGATGAACCGCAGGGTTATATAGATACTCACAACGCTGGCGATCCCCCAAATAAACGGCCAGTGGATAGTCCGGGGTTTGTCTTGGAAGAAATGCCAGGCGAAAAGAAAGCCAGGGATCCAGAACAGCGCTGTTTCTTTTGACAAAAGTGCCAGCGCCGCCGCTACCAGCGCCCAACCCGTGTTTCCGGCTGCATACAAGATAAGGGTGAGCATGACAAATAGCGATACGAGCGGCTCCTGAATATATGATATAGCACCCACGGCAACCCAGGTGAGGGGGTGAACCCCGACAATGATGGTTACCAAATATTGTTCCAGGGTGTTAAGTCCCCAAAATTTAGCGACAAATTTACCGGCTATGAGACTGACGGCTACATGAACGAGGATGTTCGTGAGATGGTACCCTGGCGACCACATTCCCCAGACAGCATAATTTAGGGAGTGAATGACCGTCACCAGTGGACGGTAAAACCCAGTATCGCCCAGGCGGGTTACGAAAGCATAGGCCAGCCGGCCCAAGGGGATGACAGCGCTCTTTTGCTCTATATCACCGTGATCGAGCCACGTAAAACCATTCAAGAAATACGAAAAGCGCACTGACACCAAAAACACGACAGTTCCCACTCGCAGCCAATTCTCAGATACCCTCATACCGCGCCCGAGAGTCCGTGTCATTATTTCAGCCTTCCTGGCGATAGGAATAGAAGATAAAGGGAGGTGAGCCGACTAGTAGGCCCACCTCCCGGCGTTAGTTCTACAATGGCCGGTGACGTTGGTCAAGGGTGTTAAGTCCAAAGTCCGAGGTCCTCAGTCCGAAGTCGGTGGCTGGTTACTACGATCCTCGACTTCGGACTTAGGAGTGATGACTTTGGACTTCGGACTGTGAACTTTGGACTTCGGACTTTGAACTTAGTGTGGGGCCTGGACGGCCGATTCTCGTTCGATGAGCTTGACCGGAAAAACCAGATTAATCGGCAGCGAGTAGGGTTGGTTGATCTGGTTGATGAGTGTCCGCACGGCAAAGGCGGCCATTTCACTTTTAGGGATTTGCAGGGTGGTGAGCGGGGGCGAAACATAACTTGCCATTTCGATATCGTCCACACCCACGACCGAGAGTTCTTTGGGAACGCGGACACCCAGTTCTCGGGCGGCCCGGAGCGCGCCAATGGCCACTTCATCACTCGCCGCAAACAGGGCCGTGGGCGGCGTGGGGAGGCTCAACAAGAGGCGTGTTTCTTGCCAGCCTTCGGTCGGGCTGTTGAACTCGACCTTGCGGATAAATTCTTCTTGAATAGAGACCCCGTGCGATTGCATGACGCTGCGATAGCCATTCAGGCGTTCGTCCGGAAAGCCAATGTAGCCGATTTCTCGGTGGCCGAGATTGAAGAGATATTCCACCACCCGGCAGCCAACGTCATAGCGGTCAATGAGCACGGAGGGCAAGTCCGGCCAATTAAAGTCCACACAAATCACATTTTTAATCCGGTCCAGGACTCGGCGCAGCAGTTCGTGCTCATGATGGACGGGCCGGTGCATTAACACGATGCCGGAAATGACCTCCGGGTTGATAAGCCCATTGAAGAGGATCGGGTTCTTTAATTCATCGAAGGGATGGATGAAACGCACCTCATGCTCTTGGGCGGCGGCCTCATCCAGCATGCTGGCAATGAGGGCGCTGTAGTAGGGGCGGGCGATCAGGTTGCGTGAGCCGGCCAGGATGATTCCCAAGACATGCGGCGGCGCATCCACGCCCCAGTTGTGGCGGATGAGGCGTTGCGCATATTCGTTCGGCCGATAGCCTAATTCCTCAATCGCTTGCAGGACGCGTTCGCGCGTCTTGGCTGAAACCGAGCGCGGCCCTTTGTTCAAGACATAGGAAACGCTGGAGATCGCCACGCCCGCGCGTTCGGCGACATCCCGCTGCGTTACCCGGTGAGATCTTTCAGTCTTCGCAGTATAGTTTGTCATAGTGCCTCTCGCATCAAAGATACCATTTTACTTATGGATCAGACCTGTCAGGTCTCCACTTACCCCGTTTGTTTTTCGGTCTCGCTGTAGAAGCAGGTGCGGCGCACTTTCGTTAGTGCGCCGCACCTCGCCTTGAAACTAGTTTGTCACAGCATCGTCAATGTAGAAACTATCGGTGCCGGCAGCAGTCTCGACATACCAGCGAGCCAGGGTGAGCGTCCCACTCCAGGAGACGGTGGCCGTCCCGGAGAGCAGGGTCCAGCCGGTCGAGTTCACCACCGTGTTCGGGGCCAGGGTGACGAAGGTCGTCGTCCCGGCTTCCAATCGCAATATAACGCGCGCGGTGGGCGAGCCGGTGACGGTCCGTACCCAGACATTGGTGGTGTAGCTGCGGCCATTGACCAATTGGGAGGTGACCAGTTGGCTGGGGCCATTCCAGGCGGCGGTGCGGCCGGTCATCTTCAACGATTTCGTGCCGCCGTGGAACACGCTGGTGTCCGCGGTCAGCGTGCCCGCGCCAAAGACGGCCCACCCGGTCGTACCCGCTTCGATATTCCCGTTGGTCAAGATGTTTCCGGAGGAAGGAGTCGGCGTATTTGTCGGCGGCGCTGGCGTATTCGTCGGGGTATTCGTTGGCGGCACCGATGTGTTCGTCGGCGTGTTCGTTGGACCAAGGGGCGTATTGGTCGGGGTGTTGGTCGGCGGGACCGGTGTATTCGTTGGTGTGTTCGTCGGTGGAACTGGCGTATTCGTCGGCGTGTTGGTCGGGGGTACCGTGTTCGTGGGCGTCAACGTCGGGCCGGAAGAGGTCGTCACGGTGAACTTATCCAAATCCACACCGGCGCTGTTCCCACTTGGATTTTGAATCTTGATCGAGTTGCCCGTACCCGCATTGAGCGTAATGGTTACAGGAGCAAGGTCCACGCAGGGACTCGGGGAGGCGCACGTCCAATCACCGGTTGGCAGGAAGGTCACGGTTTGGACGAAGACGTTGTTGACGTACAAGTCCTTGGTGCCGTTGCCAGCAGCGCCGTTGTCGTAGCGGATGATGAGAGTCGCCGAACCGCCGCTCCCGCCGTTGACGTTGTTGATCGTCACCGAGGCGTTGGCCAAATGCATGTTAACGACCTTGCTGCCGCCGGAGGCTGCGGCGTCACCGGAGGCGTTCGCCGCGACGATGGTCCCGCTCTCGGCTTCGTAGACGGTGGAGGAACCCCCCGTGGGCGTGTTGGTGGGCGTATTCGTTGGACCACTCGCCGTGTTGGTGGGTGTGGATGTCGGGCCCCCGCCGCCATTCTTGCCTGCCATCTTGAGGGCGGCTGCTTGCAGCGCATTCGCGCCGGCGCTGCCGTTCAGGTGGTAATCGTAGCCCTCGCCATTAAGCGCTGGCGGCGCCTGGACTCCGCCATCCATCTTGGAGGTCAGACGCCAGGCTAACCAGCCCGCGCAACTCTTACCCGCATTGTTATAGTTGTAGATGAGATCCGTCCAGCGGGTGTAGATGGACGCTTGATTGGGGTCGGCCTCAGTTTGCCCGAATTCCTCCAACAAGACCGGTTTGTTGGCCGTCACACCCAGGTCGCACATTTGGGTGATCAGCGGGTCCACGGCATTCGGATCGTTGTTAGTATGCCATTTGGGATAAATGTGCCGGGTGCCAAAATCCACCGAGGCAATGGCCCACTCCTGGCTCGCGTTTTGCCCGCACGTGCCATTCGTGAATCCTTCATTGCCCACGCCAATCAGGTGGTTCGTGTCAATCGTATTGAAGTAGTCCGCCATCTCCGTGATCCAGGAGTTGTAGGTGCCGGTGGAACTGGGGCAACCCTCATTCATCAACTCGAAGGCAAAGATGGCCGGATCATTCTTGTAAGCGATCCCGGTATGAACGTTTACGTGGTTCAGCAGATGCGACATCCAGTTCTTATAGTCTTGCTTGACATTCGCATCGGTAAAGATGGCTGTTGCGCCTAGCCCCCGCCAGGAGGCCATCTGTTCGGCGCCGCCGGTCCAGCCATGTGCATCCTGCATGGTGAACAAGATTCTAAGGCCGCTCTGGCCGGCTTTATACAGCAGGTAGTCCATGACCTGGATGCCGTTGGCCGTGTCATTGTAGGCTTGTCCGGCTGGACTGGTGCCCCAGTAGAGGTAATAGCGGCCATGCACATTCAAGTCGTTTGAGTTAACGTTGGGGTTATTAAATTGCCAGAGGGTGGGCTTGGTGGTCCCGTCCAGTGAACCAATCACCACGGAGGTGAACGTTCGAATCACATTCACTTTCATCGCTACAGCATCGGCGAGCAAACTGTCTATCTCGAACTGAGAGGCCCAGGCCAGGTAGTGGGTATTGGTCCCGCCCACGTAGTAGGGCTGACCATTGAGCGTAAAGTTTGTCCCGGAGCGGCCAACAAATCCGCTGCCAGGTGTATTAATGACGCGAACTTCATAGCCGGCGAGGGCGGACTGCGAGACGCCATTTACGGTGATGCTCGTCGAGGTGGAGGACTTGTTAATCAACATCGTTTTGGTCAGCGACGCCAGCACCTCGACCTCGGGATTGTTTGAGGTAGCCTGATACAACTGCGTGCCGGTTCCAAAGTAATCCTTGAAGGCCTTCAAAACCGCATAGTGGGGGCTGGCTTGGCCGCCGCCATTCACGCGCGTATCGGTGAAAATGTAGTGCGGCTCCTCCTGCGCGTTGGTCGGCGCGGTGTTCATGGGATTCCAGAGCAAGGCGACTACGCCCTTTCCCCCATCGCCTTTAATCATGTTGTAGTAAATGGAGGCGTAATTGGCCGCAATGTAATTGAGATTGGTGGAAAAACTACTGGAGGTGCCGTCACCGGCGCGCAGTTGGCCGGCGCCGTAAAATTCCGCCCAGAAGATCGGCTTGGTGGTCTTGGTGCGGAGTTGGGCTTGAATATCCTTGAACCAGTGGGTCAGCGCCATGACCTGGTCGTTGGTGTAGTTGTTCGCATCGTGCCAGTTGACGATGCGGCGATCCACCGCAAAGAAATCAAAGCCATGCGCATTTGCCAAAAAGTAATTGATGATCGTCCAATCTTTCGTGGTAATCGGATTGTCCGTCTGCGTTCCGGTCTTACCCACTTCGGCGGAACCGCTGCCCGCCAAGACCATATACGGGCCACCGATCAGGATGCCGCGCGCCGTTAGCGTGGGATCGTTTTTGAGCGCGTCGTAGACCGTGTTGTAGAGGGTGGTAAAGGCGACATAGTCCCAGTCCGTCCCATCGCTCCCAAACCAGAAGCCCTTCATTTCGTTCCAGACCTGGAAGTATTTGACGTTCCAGGGCGACCCGCTGTAGCGCAGGGCTGCCTGGCGGCACAATTCGGCAAAGTCGCCGTAATGACTGGGGCTGGGAGCCGTTTCGATGTTACTGTCAGGCTTCATCCAAGTGGGCGCGCAGCAGAGAGAGATGACCGGCCGGGCGCCATCGTTCAGGATCAGATTCATGCGGGCGTCCAGCGAACTCCAACTGTAGGAGCCGGGTGACGGTTCCGCGCTGTTGACCCCCCAGCCTTCTGAGAACTGCTGGCTTTCCCAGACCACGGAAGTCTGCAATAGGTTCTTGGCACTGGCGACGGCGGTCGCATTGCCGGTGTTATAGCCATACTGGGTATGGATGGCGCCACCTTCAAATTTACTGACCCCATCAGTGACGCTGGTATTGATCGTGATCGTCGCGCTGCCCGCGGCATCAGACACGCCAGGCGCTAAGTACGAGAGAAAGGTGAGAATGAGAAGCAACGCAAAGGCAGAATGCCAGAACATAAAGCGCTTCCCCCTGGAAGAGGTGAGGGTGGTCATGGTCTTGATCCTTTCTGCGGATCTTCTCTAGGCGAACCTCCCAAGATCGGCATCGAAACTTGGGAGGTTTCACGGGCGGACATCAGTTCACAAGGCCAGCGTAACTAAATTTGTCTTTTTAGCATTTTTATAATCGTATTTGCTATACGTTTCGATAATATATATAAAGCGGATTAGGTGTCAATAGATTTTTTCTTTTTCAGGTGATTCGTCAGAATTTTCCTCTCAAGGGATTCTAAAAGCGCTAAGACGGATCTGGAATCAGAATAGGTGTTCAATTTTTGGGGAGAGCGCGCACTGTTCGACAGTTAAGGCGAAAATTTCGAGACTAATTTTTATGAATTTCGGACACAAAAATCCTAGACAGCCTTATTTTATTCCATACAATCGAAACGTATCGCTGAAACGCATCGGGTTGTCGGGGCAGCCAAAAAATCCATAGAGCGCGACCAGTCTGGGTTCGCGCCGTTTTCGTGTGCGTTGAGATGAGCACTTTTACATGACGCATTTGAACTCGGCCCCCAAACTGAAATGTCCTCCATCTACAAACTACCACAAGGAGATGCTAACAATGTCCACACCCACAAACCTGCCCGCAGTTTCTCGGCCTCCTCTCGGACGTGTCGCCCTGTCGCTGATCATCCTGGTCTTGAGTGTGGTGGTGTTGTTGTTCGTGTTGCCACCCGGTAGCGGGCTGCGGCCCGCCTGGGCCCAGACGGGGACGTTCACCTTCACCTTCGCCGGCGACTTCGGCACGGGCTCGGGGTTTACAGCCAATCTGAATAAAATCCTCCCGTCCGGGAGCGCCTTTTTCATTGCCAACGGCGACCTGGGCTACTTCAGCGGTGGCGGCTCCGAAGCCGGTTGGTGCAACACAGTCAAGAACGTCGTCGGCTCGACCTTCCCCTTTGAACTTGAGGTCGGCAACCACGACGACGACGGCAATGGTGGCTTTATCAGAAATTACAATGCGTGTCTCCCAGACCATCTGGGAGCGACCGGGGACTACGGCGTCCAGTACTACTTCGACTACAACAACGCACGCATCATCATGGCCGCCGCCAACCAGACGGTTGACGGCATCCTTTACAACTACAGCGTCGCCGGCGCGCCCCGCACCTGGCTCACGGACCGCATCCGCGAAGCCAAGACCGCCGGCAAGTGGGTGATCGTCGGCGTGCATGAGAATTGCATCGACACGGCTACCAAGAGCTGCACCATCGGTGAGAGCTTGATGGACCTGATCCACACCGAGGGCGTGGACCTCTTCATCCAGGGCCATGACCACACCTACCAGCGCACCAAGCAGTTGAGCTGCGCCGACTCCAACACCTTCACCGCCAGTTGCGTGGTGGACTCGGACGACTCCTACGTCCGGGGTGCCGGGACCGTCACCATCGTTAACGGCCTCGGCGGCTCAAGCCAATACAACATCAACGCCAGCGACGTCGAACGCAACTACTTCGTCAAGGCGATGGGTGGGAATGGCAACTGGAACTTTGTGACCGGCGCGTCCGGCAGCGGACATGAGTATGGGATTGTGAAGGTCACTGTCTCCTCCAGCCAGTTGGACGTGGTGTGGGTACCCTCGGAGGTGACCGTTGCCGGTTTCCCGGGGGATAGCTTCTCCATCATCGGTGGCCCGACGCCCACACCCTGCGGCTCTTGCCCGACGAATACGCCCACCAACACACCGACGATTACCAACACGCCGCTCCCCTCCACCTCGTATGAAGCCGAGAGCGGGACGATTGTTGCGGCGAACACCTCCGGTGATGCCGCGGCCTCCGGTGGCAGCAAGGTCGTCAACATGCACCTGACCAACGCCTCCGTGACGATCAACAACGTCAACGGCGGTACGGGTGGCGCGGCCACGCTGATTATTCGCTACGACAACGGCGCTACCGGCAACGGCACCAAGGACTTGTACGTCAACAACGTCCTCATCCAAAGCGTCACCTTCCCGCCCACGGGCAGTTGGGCCTGTACCTCCTGCCAGAATGTCACGCTCACGGTCACGCTCAACGCCGGCACCGGCAACTCCCTCAAGATTCAGAATCCCAATGGGACGGGGGTGGACTTGGACAAGTTCACGGTGGTGACGGCCTCCGGCCCGACTGCTACGCCTTCGCAGACATCCACTTGGACGAACACGCCTGTGCCGCCAACCAACACCCCGACGAATACATCGGTTGGCCCAACCAACACGCCGACGAATACCCCCGTGCCGCCGACTAACACTCCGACGAACACGCCTGCGCCGCCGACCAACACTCCGACAAACACGCCCATCGGCCCAACCAACACGCCGACTCCTTCATCGGGAAATATCTTGACGAATGGTGATATTGAAGCGGGCACGACCGGCTGGGCGGTCTTTGGCGCGGGCACGCTGACCGCGGACACCAGCGTGTTCCACGGCGGCACGAAATCGTTGAAGATGACCGGCCGCACCGCCGCCTGGAATGGCCCCAGCCAACTGG
>Ga0075431_100003005_pt1 | contig 16322 bp, 21 predicted proteins | sample RhiMetdeltSRZDD5_FD_75297 | JGI IMG/M metagenome (GOLD analysis project Ga0075431, IMG submission 75297) | Populus rhizosphere microbial communities from Tennessee, USA - Rhizosphere MetaG P. deltoides SRZDD5 | ecosystem: Host-associated > Plants > Roots > Rhizosphere > Soil | place: USA... | reverse complement strand
TGGCTCGACCTGGCCGACACTAGCGGTTGTTAAGCCGCCAGAGCTAGCTGTGTGTTGGCAGCTAGAAGGTTCTCACTTATTAACGAGGGGTGAGAAACCTCGAGACGCAGCCTGGACCTCATTGATCCCCGTCGAAACCTGTCGCCCCCTTGTCTGGCACTACCACTCATCTCGATCCCGCCGTGACCGGCGACCACCGCCGGTCTTCATGGCGAGACGCGGAGTTCTTAAAGTATAGACGAAGCGGCACGAGCGTCAATCCGCGCAGTTCTCAGCGCGTAGTCTTGCGCTGAAGACGGCGTCGAGCGGGCGATCCGACTGTGTCGCACGGTTGACGAAGTGTGACGGGCTGCAAGACGGGTTGACACGGTTCGCTGTGTAACCAGCGACATTGCTGCCCAGACACCCCGGTCCGCTTCTTGCTCTGAGCGTGAGCTCGGCACGAATCAGCTGCCAGCTCTGACACATCTCGTGTCGTCAAAGCGCATGCGTGGACGATGCGCCACCAGTCGCGTGGTCTCGTTCGCGGGAGAAACGAAGGGAGTCCCATGACACGAGCATCTCGCGCCTTGGCAGTACTCTTATCGCTCGTAATCACCTCGCCCGCCGTCGCAGGCAACACCACGACGGGCAATGGCGCGCCGAGCGGCGCCCATTTTCAGTTCAATATCATCGGGCATCCGAAGGGAATCAAGGGCGACGACAGCAGCGGCCGCGCGATCATGGTCCCGCTGAAGAACGCGACCGGGCCGAACAGCATCACCTGTGAGACGGACCAAGTGATACTGAAGGACGACGTGAGCCCGACCTTCACAGACCAGGCTCCGACCGGCGCGCGACTTTACTTCGTTGCGGGCGACCACTTCGAGATCATTGACCGCGACGCGACCGACTCCAACGGCGCGACGATCATGGTTCCCGTTCAGAATGCGGGGACTGCGAATGCCACCTTCACGTATGACGTCTTCCTTCGAGTACTCGGAAAGCCACTGACCTGTATGGATATCAATGCCTTTGCATTCGACGCTGATCAGAGCCTGTGGTTCTGGGCCGGCTCGGTCGATCTCAACCGGCAAACAGGGAAGAGCACCTTTGTCAAAGTGAATGAACTTTTCGACGTGTTCTTCTGCACGGTGGACGCGGCAACAGGGGAGTGCACGGCAGGAACGACGCAGGAACTTTCGGTGTTCAACAACGTGTTCGACAATTACTTTTGGAGCATCCTCAACAACGGCACCCGCATCGTGCAGGTCCGCATCTACGCTAGATGAAGCGACGAACGATGCTGCCGCGTCTCTCGGCTTGACGTAGTCTCCCCGTGGAGCGCCCAGGGGCAGTTATCGACGATGCCCCTGGGCCTTCGCGATCGGTGAATGGGCATGTTCCGCCAGAAAAGCTGGCCTGCGCGCCGTATCCTCGTCGGCGTCGTCACGCGCGTGTTTGCGAGGCCTGGGTTCCGCTACCACTCGTCTCGCTGCCGACGTGACCGGCGTCCGCCGCCGGTCTTCATGGCGTGGCTCGCATCCTGGTCCATTTCGCGCTTGACGTCGCGCTCGCGCAGGGCCGAGCGCTTGTCGTGCAGCTTCCGACCGCGCCCCAGGCCCAGCTCGATCTTCGCGTGGCCGTCCTTAAAATATAGACGAAGGGGAACGAGCGTCAGTCCGCGCTCCGCGATGCGGCCGCTCAGCCGCGCGATCTCGCGGCGGTGCAGGAGCAGCTTCCGGTCTCGCTCGGGATCATGATTCGCGTCGGTGCCGTGGCTGTAGGGATTGATGTGGCAGCCGAGCAGCCACCCTTCGCCGTTGCGGATGGTCGCGTAGGAATCCTTGAACGTCACCCCGGCCGCGCGCAGAGACTTCACCTCCGTCCCGCGCAGGACCAGCCCGGCCTCAACAGTCTCGAGGATCTCGTATTCGTGTCGGGCACGGCGATTCGTCGAGATCGTGCGGTCGCCGCCGCCGTCGACTTGACTGGTCATTCTCTGAGGGTAATATAAACGGCGCTCTTCAGGCCGAAGTGGCGGAATTGGCAGACGCGCATGATTCAGGGTCATGTGCCCTAACGGGTGTGGGGGTTCGAGTCCCCCCTTCGGCACCAGCTAGGACGTAACGCCGCGAAGTAGCTGTCGCACCTACCTTCGCAGTCCTCATCGCCGGTACAAGAGCCGGTACTGCGAGGTGGCGTGCAATGATGCTGAGAGTGGACGGTCTCGAACAGCGCCCGAAGGGCAGCGGCGTGTGGAAGTACCGCAGGGCAATCCCGCCTCATCTCCGTGACGCCTTCGATGGAAAGTGGCAGATCATCCGGTCGCTCAAGACGAAGGACAAGCTCGCCGCTCTCCGCAAGCTCCCCGGAGTCGCAGCTGAAGTCGAGCGGCAGTTCCGCGAGGCGGAGAAGGCCATCGGCAACCCGCAGATCGCCGCGTACAAGGCCGTGGAGGAGTGGTGGCAGTATCAGGCGTCGCGCCCCTACGACCGCTTCCACGAAGAAGCGGTGGACCATCACATCACGTCGCTGCGTGAGCGTGATGACCTGAGCGAGCATCAGCGAACGGTGCTTCTTGCCTGCTGAAGCGGCACGAGGAAGCGGACGCTGACAACCCGCCGTTGTCGATCCTCGCAGACCGCTACTTCATCGAGAAGAAGCTCCCCGTGCAGACGCAGCAAGAGTGGAAGCGCGTGATCCGCCTGTTCACCGAGAGCATCGGCGCGGACGTGCCGGTGCGGGCGATCACGCAGGGTCATGTGCAGGACTTCAAGACGAGACTACTGACGAAGCCGAGCGAGACGACAGGGCGGCCGATGTCCCCGGCGACGATCCAGAAGCTCCTCTCAGCGGTGCGTGCGGTGCTCTCATCGGGGAAGAAGCCGGGCTATCTGACGAGCAATCCCGCCGAGGACATCACGCAGCTATCCACGAAGGCACGGCTGGTCTACACCGGGGCGCGCATTGACGAGTTCGCCGGGCTACGCCGTGAGGACGTGAGGACCGTGGATGGCGTCCTGTGCTTCGACATACGGCCACACGAGGGCAGGAGGTTGAAGAACGCCGCGAGCCGTCGTCTCGTGCCTGCGCTGATCGAAGTGGGGTTCACGGTGGACGTGCTGCCGTTCAAGTCGTCCTCGACGGGTGTTCCACTCGACGCGGCACACGTTCAAGGACAGGCTCCGTGCCGCGCGCGTTCCTGAGCCGATCCAGCGGGCGCTCATGGGGCATGGCAAGGACGGCGTGGCGGACGGGTACGGCCTCGGCTACCCCATGGCCCTGCTGGCGGAGGAGGTGGCGAAGGTCCGGTACTGACCGGCAGTCAGTTCTGCGACGCGGCTCGCTGGCGCTCCATCGTCAGGAGGTTGAAGCAGCGGGGGTGGAAGAACCGCTGTGGACCGTCAACGGCGCTCGCTTCGATCTCCGCCTCAGCAGCGGCGATCCGCTCGCCGCAAGCCGCACACTCGCGGCCACTACTCGGGCCACCGAAGGTTTCGAGTGGACCGCGCACCGGCAAGTCACCGGACGCGAGCTTCGCCCGGATGCGAGCAAGAAGATCAGCGTCGGTGAGGTGCGTGATCAACGGACGAGTACTCTCGCACGGCGGTCCTACCGTTCGCAATCCGTACTTTTACCCGCTTCAGTTCGGCGTGCTGGCGTCGGTATCAGGGCATCGGAGGCAGCCGCACCTCGCAGATGCCATCGGGACCGTGGACGATGACCTCCGGGGCGTGCCCCTCCATCGCCATCGCACCCAGGAAAGAAATCCGGACGGCGATATCGTTCCTCCGTCTGGCACATTGCGTGCCCTCCAAAAAACTGCTACCGGGAGACGTACCGGCCCGTCGCGAATCCCAGGAAGCAGAGCGCCACGCATGCCGCGGTGGTGACCACCACGTAGCTCCACGCCGTCGCCCACGCTTGACTCTCCATCAGTCGCGCCGTCTCGTAGCTGAACGCGGAGTACGTGGTGAGGCCGCCCATGACGCCGGTGGCGAGGAAGAGCCGCGCTTCGGGAGAGACGTGGAGGGCGTCGCTGCCGAGCTCGTGGACGACGCCGATCAGGAAGGAGCCGACCACGTTGACGGCGAGCGTGCCCCACGGAAAGTCGCTCCCCAACCAGCGCGTCGCCAGCAGCGTGGTCAGGTAGCGCATCACCGACCCCAGCGCACCGCCCAAAGCGACGAGAAGCACGCGCTCCACGGCCAGCCGCTCAGGCCGCGCGCAGCTCGGCGAGGGCGACCACGCGTCCGAGGCGCGCCGCGAGCGCGGCCGCCTCGACGATCTCGACGGCGCGCAGCCCCGCACGCGCGTCGACGGGCGACGGCAGGCCCTTCTCGCACGCCCGGAGGAACGCGGCCAGCTCGGCGCGCAGCGGCTCCTCGCCGCTGACCGCGAAATCCTCCTTGCCGGTGTCCACGGCCTCCCACGTCTCGCCGCGGCGCTCATGCGTGCCGGCATGGAGACGAAGGGTCGAAGCCGCGTAATCAGCGACGAGCGTGCCGCCCTCGGTGACGACGACGCACTCGCGCCAGGTGCCCGGCACGAAGTAGTTCGCCTCGACAATGACGGGAATGTCGCCGTACGTGACGGTGGTGATCGACATGTCGTCGAGTCCGCGGCCGAGAAAATCGCGCTGCAGCGCAGACACCGTCGTGGGCTCTTGCTGGAAGAGGTCGGCGAAGAGATCGAAGTAATGGATGGCGTCGGTGTGGGTGACGCCGACGTCGGTTCGCGGGCGCTTGAAGCCGGCAAAGCGCCCGGTGGCATAGCGGACGTGGCCCACCCGACCGTCGGCGAGGGCAGCGCGCAGCGCCGTCGTCACCGGGTGGAAGCGGAAGATGTGGCCCACCTGCACCATGCGGCCGGCACGTTCGGCGGTGGCGACGATGCGGCGAGCGGCCTCCACGCTGGTCGCCAGGGGTTTCTCGATGAAGCAATGGCGGCCGGCGTCGAGACATGCGCTCGCGATGGCGAGGTGCGTATCGGCAGGAGTCACGACATCGACGGCGTCGACGTGCGGGAGCGCCTCACGGTAGTCGGCGACGACGCGGCTCTCCGGAAGGCCGTGCTCGATGGCCCAGCGGCGGCGGGCGCCCGACACGTCGGCGCCCCAGACGGTGGCGCCGAGACCGACCAGCACGCGCCGGTGCTGCTCACCCCAACGGCCGAGGCCGACGAGCAGAACCCGCATGCTCCGCTACTCGCGGATCAGCTCGCCGCCCAGATCCTCGGCGATCTCGTAGCGCAGCAACCGGTTCTTCATCCAGCGCACCACCAGCAGGTCGACGAGCGCCACGAAGAGGCGATCGAGCACGCCGTACTTCGACTGTCCGAAGCGCCGCGGCCGATTGCGCACGGGCACCTCGACCACGCGGTAGCCGCGCATGCGGAGCAGCGTCGGGATGAACCGGTGGAAGCCGCGATAGAGCACGAGGCCGCGCAGACATTCGCGACGGAACGCGCGGAACGTGCAGCCGCTGTCGCGGATCGACTCGTCGCTGAGCCAGTTGCGCGTGTGGTTGGCCACGCGGGAGGAGATGCGGCGGACGATGGAATCCCCTTGCCCCCGGTATACGCGCCAGCCGGTGGCGGCATCCCACTGCTCCAGGCGCTGGACGAGCGCCGGGATGTCGCGAGGGTCGTTCTGCAGGTCGGCGTCCATGGTCACCACGCGCTGCCCGCGTGCGACCTTGAAGCCGGCGTCCGTCGCCGCCGTCTCGCCCGCGTTGGCCTTCAGCCGCACGAGGCGGACGCGGGCGTCGGCCTCGCGCATCGCCCGGATGATCTCGGCGCTCCGATCCCGGCTGCCGTCGTCGACGAAGAGAACCTCGAATGAGACGGCCATCTGCTCGAGCACGCCGCGGAGCTCGGGCCACAACAACGGGAGATTGTCTTCCTCGTTATAGACGGGAATGACGACCGACAGCTCAACCATGCGTGCCACGCCACTCCCGCACGAGCGTCTGGGCCAGGTTGAGCCGGTCGAGGATGCGGGCCACCGTGTGGTCCACGATCTCGTCGAGCCCCGACGGGCGGTTGTAGAACGCCGGCATCGGCGGCATCACCACGGCGCCCATCTCCGCCAGCGCGACCAGCACGCGCAGATGACCGAGGTGCAGCGGCGTCTCACGGACGACCAGGATGAGCGGCCGCCCTTCCTTCAGGGTGACGTCGGCGGCGCGAGAGACGAGCGTGTCGCTGTGGCAGGCGGCGATGGCGGCCGCCGTGCGGATGGAGCACGGCGCGATGACCATGCCGCCGGTGCGAAAGGAGCCGGACGCGATGGAGGCGCCGATGTCCTTGACGTCATAGCGGTGGTGCGCCAGTGCCTCGACGTCGGCAACGCTGTAGCGCGTCTCCTCGACGAGTGTGCGCTTGCCGGCGGCCGAGATCACGACGTGCGTCTGCACGTCGGCGTTGCCGCGCAGCACCTCGAGCAGCCGGATGCCGTAGATCGATCCGCTGGCGCCTGTGATACCGACCACGAGCCGCATCACAGGCGGAACCTCTTGCGATAGACCTCTCCGCGGGTCTTGTCGTAGAGCACCTCCCACTCCCGGCTGCCCTCGGGCATCGGCCGCGAGTAGGACGCGAGCGTCTTGCGAACCTCGCTGTCGATCGACTCCTCGAGCTTCGACTCGTCGGTGAGTACGCGGATGATCTCGGGGCGCAGCTCGTCGGGTGCCTTCACCTGGACGCCGGGGACGGCCGTCAGCTCCTTCATGATGAGATCCGCGAGATAGAAGATGCGCTCGCGACTCATTCGCATCAGAGGACGAAGCCCCGATCCTTGGCGAGCTTCTCCTTGACCTTGCCGAGCAGCTGGCGATAGTCCGCCGCGGAGTCCTTGATCATCTTCGCGTGGTCCAGGAGGATCTTGCGCGCCTCGGCGTCGAGCGCGTCCTCGGCGGCGAGGTTGCCCATGACGACGTGCTGGATCGCCGCGCGCGCCGCCGGCTCGTCGCGAATGTCGACCACCTTGCGCGTGGTGAGGCGCTTCACGACCGCCTCCGCCATGCGTCCTGCGATCTCCTCGCGCCGAGGCATAGGGCTCTGAGAGTAAGGCGCGGCACCCAGGGTGTCAAGAAACGGCCGGTATCACGAACGTCATCCGCGTGCCGCGGCCGGCCGCGCGCTCCGCGCGGATGGTGCCGCCGTGCGCCTCCACCAGCGATTTCACGACGGCGAGCCCCAGCCCGGTGCCGCGGTCGAGCCGGGCCGTCGACGGGGAGCGATAGTAGGGCTCGAAGATGCGGACGAGGTCGTCGGGAGCGACGCCGGGCCCTTCGTCTTCCACCTCCACCGCCATCGCGCCGGACTCACGCCGCGCCCGGATCCGGACGCAGCTGCCGGCGGGCGAGTACTTCAGCGCGTTGGAGATCAAGTTCTTCAGCACGCGATCGAGGGCGTCGGCGTCGGCCTCGATGGGCGGCAGCGCGCCATCGAGCTCGAGCTCGAGCCGGTGGGTGGTTCGCGTCCGACGAAACAGCTCCACCGCGTCCGCGATGACCGGCGCCGGGTCGAGCCGCGCGCACCGCAGCGCCAGCGGCAGACCGCGCTCGAGCCGGGCGAGGTCGAGAAAATCGGCCACGATGCGTCCGAGGCGCTCGGCCTCGGCCCGCACGATCTCGGCCACGCGTCGCACCTCCGTCGTCGCGAACGGGCGCGTGGCCAGCAGCTCGCTGAAGCCCTGGATGGCCGTCAGCGGTGTCCGCAGCTCGTGCGACGCGAGGGCGACGAGATCGGACTTGAGTCGATCCATCTCGGCCAGCCTGGCCGTCGCCTCGCTCACTTTTCGCTCGAGCTCTTCCGCGAAGCGTCGCTGGCGTGCGGCCAGCCGTGCATTGTCGAGTGCCAGACCGAGAGCGGCGCCGAGCCCGCACACCGCCTCGCGCTCCTCGCGCGCGATGTCGCCGTACCGCTCGAGCGCGAGCGCACCCACCGTGCGGCCTCCGGCCGTGAGCGGCACCACCAGCGCGCGCCGGGCCCGCGACTGGCCGCCGATGTCCGCCACGAACAGCGGCTCGCCGCCGGCGATGACGCGCGCGGCGAGCGAATCGCGAGCCAGTTTGGGCCCACCGCTCAGCACCGGGACATCGCCGTCCACGAGCACGAGGCCGAGCGCGTCGGCGTCCAGGCGACGCTCGAGCACCGCGCACAGCCGGACCAGCACCATGGCGAGTGGTGCCGGCTCAGCGGCCGCCCGCTGCGCGGCCAGCAGCGCCTCGTAGCGGCGGCGCTGACGCCGGGCCCGCGCCGCCAGCGCACCCGTGAGCGCGCCCGCCAGAAGCAGCACGGCGAAGGTGACGAGCGCGTCGAGCACCGCGGGCGTGACGCGCGCACGCTCGACCTCCCGCAGCACGATCGGGCCGAACAATAGCACCGCCGCCAGCGCGGCGGCGACACCCGCCGGGCCGCCGAAGCGCACGGCCGCCACGACGACCGGCACGAGATAGAGATGACGCCCCAGCGTGGCGGGCCGCGGATCCAGAACGACGACGCCGGCGGTGACGCCGAGGAGCAGCAGCGCGACAAGCACGCTCAGGGGACGACGTGCAGCAGGCGATAGACGGCGAAGAAGACGTAGCCGGCCGCGAGGCCGGGCATCAGGCTGCCGCTCCGCCAGTAGAGCCAGCAGTTGCCGATGCTCAGCAGCGTGACGTAGAAGGCGGCGCCTGCGGCCACCTCGAGCGTGCGAGGAAGCAGCGGGTCGACGAGATAGCGTCCCACGCACGCCGCAGTGGACAGTGCCGCGGCCGCCGCGAACGACCAGCGCCGCTGCGCGCGGTCGAAGAGCGCGCCCCGGAAGAAGCACTCGGCGGCCAGCACGTTGGCCCCGAAGTCATACGCGAGCCACGGGCCGAGCTCCAGCGCCGCCGGCGGCGCGATCCGATAGCCGAGCGTGAGCGATGCGGTCAGCATCAAGTGTCCGCCGAGCAAGGCGCCGAAACCGATACCGCCGAGCAGCAGCCGTGCACTCGGCGCGCCGGCGAGGCCGACGGCTCCGAGCGCGGAGCGACGCCGCCACAGCCAGAGCGGCGCCAGCAGATACGCAACGGCGCCGCCGGGCGTCAATGCGGCAGCGACGGCGCCCGCCAGTGCGCTCAGCGCGATGCCGATCGGCAGGACGTCGGCCGCGCGCTCGGGGCGTGGGACTGTCCACGCCACCGCGCAGGCCAGCAGCGCGCCCTGCGCCGCCCCGGCGCCGATGGCACGGGCGATGACGATCGACGCGATGCCGGCAGCGGCGAACGCCCACCCGGCGACGACGGCGAGGCCAAGCATCGTGAGCAATCGCACGGGAGTGCCATCGAGCAGCGCGGTTCGGTCGGTGCGATACGCTCCAGCGAGCGCGTACACGTCAGGCCGGTCCTCGCCGCAGGACCTTGACGCACGTCCTGACGATGTCGGGATCGAGGGTGCGTCCGGCCTCGGCGAGTAGCTGCCTGACGCCGGCGTCGCGAGGCATTGCCGCGCGGTACGGGCGGCGGGACGTGAGCGCGTCGAACACGTCCGCGGTCGCCACGATGCGCGCGCCGAGCGGGATGGCCGCGCCGGCCAGGCCGTCGGGATAGCCGGAGCCATCCCAGCGCTCGTGGTGGTGCCGAATGATCGGCGTCGAGCGCGCAAGGAACTCGTAGGGCGCGACGATCTGCGCGCCGACGAGTGGATGGCGACGCATCGCGTGCCATTCCTCGGCGGTGAGCGGCCCGGACTTCTGGAGCGTCGGCTCCGGCACGCCGATCTTGCCGATGTCGTGGAGCAGGCCGGCCTCGCCGACCGTGATGACCTCGTCGTCGTCGAGTCCGAGCTCCGTCGCGATCCGGCGGCCGAGATCCGCGACACGCTCGGAGTGGCCGCGCGTGTGCGGGTCCTTCGCCTCCAGCGCGTTGGCCAGCGCGAGCAACGACTGGCAAATCGAGCGCTGCTGCTGGCGGTACAGGCGCCGGACATCCTCCGCGTAGCGTAACGATTGCCGGTATGCCGCCTCCAGGCGCTGGACATCCGCCGCGACCGGAGGGGTCACGCGGGCGGCCAGACCAGTCGCGGCATCAGGCGCTCCACGAGCGACAGCAGGCGGACGGGTGAAAACGGCTTGGTCAGGTAATCGGTGGCGCCCGCGCTGAAGCCTCGCGCGATATCGTCCTGCTGCGCCGCCGCCGTCAGCATGACGATGCGGGTCGACGCGAGTCGTGGATGCTTGCGGAGCAGACGGCACACCTCGAGACCGCTCAAATCTGGAAGATGGACGTCGAGCAGCACGAGTTCCGGCTCGAGCGCTTCCGCCACGGCCAGCGCCATCTCGCCATCGGCGGCGTCGAACACGCGCACGCGATTGTCTTCGAGCGTGACGCGCACCAGCTCGACCACATGCGGCTCGTCGTCGGCGATGAGGATCGTCAGCACGGCCGCCCAGAGGGGCAAGAGTCGTACCACGCGAGCCGCGCTTCTGGCGCGGAAAATGACGCGGTGGGCGGGCCGCCCTGCCCAGCGGAGACGGCGGCCTGCCGTCTCCGCTGGGCAGGTCTCTACTTCACTTCGACGGTGCCCTTCATGCTCGGGTGGAGACCGCAGATGTAGTCATAGGACCCGGGGGTGTTGAATGCCATGACCGCGCTCTGCCCCTTGGTGAGAATGACCGAGCGCTCCTTGGTCTTCGTGACCGTGATCTGATGGGGCGAGTCGTCACCGTTGAGCCACCGCACGGGCTGGCCCACCGTCGCGCTCAGCGTGCTGGGCCCGAAGGCGAATCCCATGATGTTGACGTCGGGCTTCGGCCCGACCATGGCCGCGCTCGCCTCGCCGCGCAGGGCGGCCAGCGAGATGACGTAGTCCTGCTTCTCGTGCGGCTTGTGGCACTCGAAGCAGCCCTTGTAGTTCGCCTTCTCGTTCAGCACGCCGGCGGGGCTGAACACCGCGTACTCCCACTCGCCGTTCCGGAGCTCGGCCGGATATTCGCTGCCCCATCCCTGGCGCTTCTCCATGACCGTGAACGCGATGAGATCGCCCTTGGTGAAGCGGCCCTTGGCGTCCTTGACGGGAGCGCCCGCCGCATCCAGCTGAGCCTTGTACTGCACGAGCGTCAGCACGGTACCATCCGGCAGCGGCTTGCCTTCCTTCATGGCCTGGACGGCGGCGGGCGTGCTCGCATAGAGCTCGCGGTGCTGCTTCACGTCGTAGCGGTCGACGACCGTGTACAGGACGTGATCCTTCCAGGCCGTCGGGAAGCTGATTTTTTCGGGACCGGCCGAGCCGCGAGAGACCAGAGCCAGCACGACCATGGAACCGCCCACACCGATGGCAAGCGCCCGCTGAAGTACGGCCATGGTACCTCCCCTGTCAGAGCGTTAACGTCCGCGCGCGGAGACCTGGATCCGCGTCAGCGCGCGCGCGAGCGCGGCGGCCGCGCGCGCATAATCGATCTCGTCCTGCGCGCGGCCAGACAGTCGTTGCTCGGCCCGGTCGCGGGCCCGCTCGGCGCGCGCGCGATCGATATCCTGCGGCAGCTCGGCCGTGTCGGCAAGCACGATGACCTTGTCGTTTCGCACTTCCGCAAATCCGCCGGCGACCGCCACATGTCGCTCCTCGCGACCGATGCGATAGGTCAGCTCGCCGATGCCGAGCGTCGCCAGGAGCGGCGCGTGCCCTGGCAGCACGCCGAAGTAGCCCTCGCTGCCGGGCACGACGACCTCGTCGACGGTCTCGGCGACGACCATACGGGTCGGCGTGGCCAGCTCGAGCGTGAGGCGCTCGGCCATGCTCCTAGCCCTCGCCGCGCAGCTTCTTGGCCTTGTCGATGGCCTCGCCGACATCGCCGACGAGATAGAACGCCTGCTCCGGCAGCTCGTCGTGCTTGCCCTCGACGATCTCCTTGAAGCTCTTCACGGTGTCGCCGATCTTCACGTAGCGGCCGGGCGCGCCGGTGAACTGCTCGGCCACGAAGAACGGCTGCGAGAGAAAGCGCTGGATCTTGCGGGCGCGCGCCACCGTGACCTTGTCCTCGTCGGACAGCTCTTCCATTCCGAGAATCGCGATGATGTCTTGCAGGTCCTTGTACCGCTGCAGGATCGACTGCACCGCCCGCGCGACGCCATAGTGCTCCTCGCCCAGGATGTTCGGGTCGAGAATCCGCGACGTCGACGAGAGCGGATCGACCGCGGGATAGATGCCGAGCTCGGCGATCTGTCGTGAGAGGACGGTGGTGGCGTCGAGGTGGGCGAAGGCCGTGGCCGGCGCCGGATCGGTGATGTCGTCGGCCGGAACGTAAATCGCCTGCACCGAGGTGATCGAGCCCTTCTTGGTGGAGGTGATCCGCTCCTGGAGCTGCCCCATCTCGGTGGCCAGCGTCGGCTGGTAGCCGACGGCGGACGGCATGCGTCCGAGCAGCGCGGAGACTTCCGAGCCGGCCTGCGTGAACCGGAAGATGTTGTCGATGAACAGCAGGACGTCCTGACCTTCCTCGTCGCGGAAGTACTCGGCGGCGGTGAGAGCCGTCAGCGCCACGCGCAGGCGCGAGCCCGGGGGCTCCGTCATCTGGCCGAAGATGAGCGCCGTCTTCTCGAGGACGCCCGACTCCTTCATCTCGTGATAGAGGTCGTTGCCCTCGCGCGTGCGCTCGCCGACGCCGGCGAATACAGAGATGCCGCCGTGCTGCTTCGCGATGTTGTTGATCAGCTCCTGGATGAGCACGGTCTTGCCGACGCCGGCACCGCCGAAGAGTCCCGTCTTGCCGCCCTTCGTGTACGGCTCCAGGAGGTCCACGACCTTGATGCCGGTCTCGAACATCTCGACCTTCGTCGACTGCTGATCGAATGCCGGCGCCGGGCGATGGATCGGGTACGTCTTCTTCGCCTGGATGGGCGCGCCCTTGTCCACCGGCTCGCCGACGATGTTCAGGATGCGTCCGAGCGTTTCCTTGCCGACAGGCACGGTGATCGGCGAGCCGGTGTCCTCGACGCTCATGCCGCGCGACAGGCCCTCGGTGGCCGCCATGGCGATCGTCCGCACGTGACTCTCGCCGAGGTGCTGAGCGACCTCCAGTGTGAGCTTCTGTGAGTAGGCAAAGACGTCCTTGTTCTCGACACCCTGCACGAGCAGCGCGTTGTAGATGGGCGGCAGCTTGCCCGTCTCGAACTCGACGTCCACCACAGGCCCGATGACCTGGACGATCTTGCCCTGGCTCATGCCTCCGCTCCTTGCTTGAGCGCCTCGGCGCCGCCGACGATGTCGAGCAGCTCCTTGGTGATCTTCTCCTGGCGCGCCTTGTTGTACTGGATCGACAAGATCTCGATCATTTCCTTGGCATTCTTGGTGGCGGCTTCCATCGCCGTCATGCGAGCGCCGTACTCCCCGGCCAGCGACTCCATGAGCGCGCGGAAGACCTGCATCCGCACGTGCCGCGGCAGGAGGTCGCCGAGAATCGCCTGCGGGCTCGGCTCGTAGATGTAGTCGACGCGCTCCGCCGTCGCCTGCCCGTCGCCGTCCGTCTTCGGAATGGGCAGGAGCTTCTGACGGACTGGCCGCTGCACGGCCACCGAGCGGAACTCGTTGTAGATCAGATAGACCTCGTCCACCTCGTTGTCGAGATACTGCTGCATGAAGTGATCGGCCAGCTCGGCGGCGTGACTGTACGCCAGCCGATCCCAGAACCCGATGAGGTCCCGCTTCACCTGCCACGGACGCCGTCGGTAGAAATCCCGGGCCTTGCGGCCGACAACGACCAGCGTGACCTCGGTCGTGTTCGAGGCGCGGACGAAGGCCACCGAGTTCCGCAGCACGTTGGAGTTGAAAGCGCCGGCCAGGCCGCGATCGGCGGTGATGATGACGATCTGCCGGCGCGGACCTTCGCGCTGCTCGAGGAGTGGGTGGCCGCTGCCGTCCGTGCCGTCGGCCGCGCTCACGAGGTTGCCGAGGAGCTCGGCCATCTTGTTCGCGTACGGCCGGGCGGAGAGGATTCGCTCCTGCGCCCGTCGGAGCTTGGCCGCCGCCACCAGCTTCATGGCGCGGGTGATCTTCTGCGTCGACTGGACGGAGCGGATCCGCCGCTGGATGTCCCGGAGCGTCGCCACCGGTCAGGCCGCCTTGATGCCCTTGGCTGCCATGAACTCGGTCTTGGCGTCGGTCACGGCCTTCGTGAGCTGCTCGCGCAGCACGTCGCTGATCTCCCGCTTGTCGCGGATCTCGGTGAGCATCTGCGGGTGCTTGCGCTCGAGCCAGCCGTAGAAGAACGTCTCGAACTCCCGCACGGCCTCGACGGGGACGTCGTCGAGGAGTCCCTGCGTGCCCGCGAAGATGATGGCCACCTGCTTTTCCACGGGCTGCGGCTGGTACTGGCCCTGCTTGAGGAGCTCCACCATGCGCTGGCCACGCGCCAGCTGCGACTGCGTCGCCTTGTCGAGATCGGAGCCGAACTGCGCGAAGGCCGCCAGCTCACGGTACTGCGCGAGATCCAGCCGGAGCTTGCCCGCCACCTGCCGCATCGCCTTCACCTGCGCCGAGCCGCCGACGCGGGAGACGGAGAGGCCGACGTTGACGGCCGGCCGGACACCGCCATAGAACAGGTCGGACTCCAGGTAGATCTGGCCGTCGGTAATCGAGATGACATTGGTCGGGATATATGCCGACACGTCGCCGAGCTGCGTCTCGATGATCGGCAGCGCCGTCAGCGAGCCCCCACCGAGCTGATCGTTGAGCTTCGCCGCCCGCTCCAGCAGCCGCGAGTGGAGATAGAAGACGTCGCCCGGGTACGCCTCGCGACCCGGCGGGCGCCGCAGCAGCAGCGACAGCTGGCGATAGGCGACCGCGTGCTTGGAGAGGTCGTCGTAGATGCACAGTGCGTGGCGGCGCGAATCGCGGAAGTACTCGCCCATGGTGACGCCGGCATAGGGGGCGATGTACTGCAGCGGCGCCGACTCGGACGCCGAGGCGACCACCACGGTCGTGTAGGCCATGGCGCCGGAGTCCTCGAGGACCTTGACCACCTGGGCGACCGTCGAGCGCTTCTGCCCGATGGCCACGTAGAAGCAGAACACGTCCTGGCCCTTCTGGTTGATGATCGTGTCGACGCCGATGGCCGTCTTGCCGGTGCCGCGGTCGCCGATGATCAGCTCGCGCTGCCCGCGGCCGATCGGGATCATGGCATCGATGGCCTTGAGACCGGTCTGCAGCGGCTCCTTCACCGAGCGGCGGTCGACCACGCCCGGCGCATAGCGCTCGATGGGCCGGAACTCCTTGGCGTCGACCGGGCCCTTACCGTCGACGGGCTGCCCGAGGGCGTTGACGACGCGGCCGATCAGCGCCTCCCCCACCGGCACCTGGGCGATGCGGGTCGTGCGCTTGACGCTGTCGCCTTCCTTGATGTTCGTGAAGTCGCCGAGGAGCACGGCGCCGACGTTGTCTTCCTCGAGGTTCAGCACCATCCCGACCACGTCGCCGGGAAACTGCAGCAGCTCGCCGGCCATCGCCTTCTCGAGCCCGTAGACGCGCGCGATCCCGTCGCCGGCCTCGATGACGCGGCCGACCTCTTGCAGATCGACCTGCGCCTCGTAGCCCGCGAGCTGGCGCTTGATGATTTCGCTGATCTCTGACGCCTTGATCATTCCTGGGCTCTCCCGTTTAGATGGGGGCCCCGAAATGGCCCCCATACCCCCCGGCGCTCGTCGCGCCCCGGCAAAGCCGTGGCGCGCCTCGATTCGCCGCTCGATTCCCGCTCGGTTTCCCGCCTCCATTGCCGGCCTCGATTACCGGCCATTCCTACCCGCCCTACCCCCGCGTGAGGCGCTCCTTCATTCGGGCGAGCTGTCCGTCGAGACTTGCGTCGGCCACGAGGCTGCCTACCTCGGCCACCAGACCGCCGAGGAGGTCGGGATCGACGCGGTCCTCGACGACGACGGTCTTGCCGAGGGCCGCGCCCAGGCGCGTCGCGAGCGTCGCACGCTCCGCTTCGGTGAGGGCGACCGCACTGCGGACTCGCGCGCGCACGCGGCCGGCGTCGGCATCGACGAGGTCGCGGTAGGCATCGGCGATCTCCGGCAGCTGGTCGCCGCGGCCTTGATCGGCCACCAGTCCCACGAAATCACGGACGAGCTTCGACACGCCGAGGCGCTGCGCGATCTCGTCGGCCACCGCCCGCTTGGACGACGCCGCGATCCCCGGCCGGGCGAAAAACTGCAGCAGCGCGGGATCCCCGCCGACCACCTCGATCACGCCGCCGAGCTCGTGGCCGACCACGTCGGTCTGGTGGCGCTCCCTGGCGAGCTCGAACAGTGCCTTGGCGTAGGAGCGCGCGGCGTGCTGCGACTTCACCGGCCGATCCGCGCGATCGAGTCATCGAC
>Ga0075431_100003004_pt1 | contig 16322 bp, 13 predicted proteins | sample RhiMetdeltSRZDD5_FD_75297 | JGI IMG/M metagenome (GOLD analysis project Ga0075431, IMG submission 75297) | Populus rhizosphere microbial communities from Tennessee, USA - Rhizosphere MetaG P. deltoides SRZDD5 | ecosystem: Host-associated > Plants > Roots > Rhizosphere > Soil | place: USA... | reverse complement strand
CGTCGGCGACCGAGTCCTGGTAGACCGGCACCGCGACGCCGCCGAGGCTCTGCACCGCGGCGAAGGTGGCATAGAGGCGCGGGCGGTTGTCGCCGATGACCGCCACCGCATGCCCGCGCTCGAAGCCGAGCTTGCGCAGGCCGACGGCGAAGGCGCGCACCGTGTCCCTGAGCTCGGCCCAAGTCCACGTCTGCCAGATGCCGAGGTCCTTGTGGCGCATGGCTGGCCGCAGGCCATGCTCTGCTGCATTGCGCAGCAGCAGTTTCGGCATGGTGTCGAGTGAGGCATCGGCCGCAGCCGATGCGAGCTGGCGCGCGTTCACGTGACGGACACCTCGAGACGCCTCCTCCAGGCCATAGGGGTTTCGCGACCCGACTTTTTTCTTGTTCTATCAGCTGCCGCTCAGACCTGACAATCGGTCGGTCCGCCGCGGCAGCGGCGCCGCCCTCGGTAACGCTTGTCGTAGTCGACGGGTGGTCCGCAAGCCAACAGTCCTTTCGTCTCATCCCGGCTTCCTGGCATCCCCAGGCCGGAGCGCCGGGAGCTTGGTCAAGATCAGGTCCGGTCCGGGGGCGCAGAGCCGCCCGGGAGGCCTTCCGGGACAACCCGGCCTCCGTCCGACGGCCGAGGCCGGCTTCCGGGGCGTCTGCCGTGCATGCTCAACCCCACCCGGGCAAATGGTGCCGGACGACCGCCGCCGGAGGTGCCCGCTGGAATGCCCTTGCCGCTGCGTAGCGTGCGTTTCCAGGGGCCTCGCCGGGCCGGCAGGGGGTAAGGGCCCCCAAACGTCCGCGGGGCTCCTGGGCCTTCCTCGGCGGCCGCAGAGGTTGCGGTTGCACATCGGCGCGAGCGGTGCTTCAAGGCTGGGCCTGGCCGGCCCGTCCGGCTGTTGTTCCCGGGGGAGTCCACCTTGTTGCGTGTTGCACTTGCTCTCATTGCGTCCGTCCTGCTGGCGGGCATACCCGTTTCCGCCCAGACTTCAGTCCAGACTGGGCCCAACGCCTTCACCTTCATCGCCTTCGGCGACATGCCCTACCGCGACGAGGACATCGAGAAGGTGGACCGGCTGATCGATGCCATCAACAAGCTGAAGCCCGCCTTCACCATCCACGTGGGCGACATCAAATCGGGCGCGGCACCCTGCACCGACGCCGACCTGGCGCGGGCGATCGACCAGATCAACACGATCGAGGGACCGGTGGTCTATACCATGGGCGACAACGAGTGGACCGACTGCCACCGCGAGATCAGGGGGCAGAAATTCAATCCGCGCGAACGGCTCGCGAAGCTGCGCGACCTGGCCTTTGCGACGCCGGGCAGGACACTCGGCAGGACGCCCATGCCGGTGGAGTCGCAGGCGAAGCTGAGCCCTAAGCACGCCAAGTTCGTCGAGAACCAGCGCTTCACGAAGAACCGGGTGGTCTTCATCGTTGCCCACGTGGTCGGCTCCAACAACGGCTTCGAGCCGCAGGACCCGCAGGCGGCCGTGGAGTACTTCGAGCGCAACGCCGCCACCGTCGCCTGGATCGCCGACGGGTTCCGCGTGGCGAGGGAGACGGATGCCAGGGCCGTGGTGGTGGTCTTCCACGCCAACGTCTACGAGCTGCGCCAGGCCTATCCGGCCATGCCGCGCGCCTCGGGCTTCCTCGACACCGTCAACGCGGTGGCGCGCGGCGCAAGGGCCTTCGGCAGGCCGGTGCTCGTCGTGCACGGCGACCATCACGTGCTCGAGCTCGAGAGCTTCAAGGACGCCTCGATGCGGCCGGTGCCGAACACGTTCCGGCTCCAGGTGCCGGGCGACAGCCTCGTGCACGCCGTGCGCATCCTGGTCGATCCCGATGCGCCCGGCGTGTTCGGGTTCGTGCCCCTGATCGTGCCGGAGAACGGCCCGTTCTAAGTGGATTTGCCCGCGCCCGTGCGGTTAGGATGGTGACAAATCCTACCGATCCTTCGCGGGGTAGCACCATGGCGGCAGAGCTCACGCATTTCATCGGCGGCAGGCACGTGAAGGGCACGTCGGGCCGCTTCGGCGACGTGTTCCAGCCGATGGACGGCTCGCTGCGCGCCCGGGTGCCGCTGGCCTCCATGGCGGAGGTGGCGGCAGCGGTGGAGAATGCCAAGGCGGCGCAGCCGGCCTGGGCCGCCACCAACCCGCAGCGCCGCGCGCGCGTGCTCATGAAGTTCCTGGAGCTCGCCAACCGCGACTACGACAAGCTCGCCGACTGCCTCGCCCGCGAGCACGGCAAGACCGTCGCCGACGCCAGGGGCGATATTCAGCGCGGCCTGGAGGTGGTCGAGTTCGCCATCGGTATCCCGCATCTCATGAAGGGCGAGTACACCGAGGGCGCCGGCCCCGGCATCGACCTCTACTCCATGCGCCAGCCGCTGGGCGTGGTGGCGGGCATCACGCCCTTCAACTTCCCGGCCATGATCCCCTTGTGGAAGTGCGCGCCGGCCATCGCCTGCGGCAACGCCTTCATCCTCAAGCCGTCCGAGCGCGATCCCGGCGTGCCTCTGATGCTGGCGGAGCTGTTCATGGAGGCCGGGCTGCCGGCCGGCATCCTCAACGTCGTCAACGGCGACAAGGAGGCGGTGGACGCCATCCTGCAGCACCCGGATATCCAGGCTATCGGCTTCGTCGGCTCGACGCCGATTGCCGCCTACATCTATGCCCAGGGCTGCGCGGCGGGGAAGCGCGTGCAGTGCTTCGGCGGCGCCAAGAACCACATGATCGTCATGCCCGACGCCGACATGGACCAGGCCGTCGACGCCCTGGTGGGTGCCGGCTACGGCTCGGCCGGCGAGCGCTGCATGGCGGTGTCGGTGGCGGTGCCGGTAGGCGCCAAGACGGCGGACCTGCTGGTGGAGAAGCTGATCCCGCGCGTGGAGAGCCTGAAGATCGGCCCCTCGACCTCCGCCGACGCCGACCTCGGCCCGCTGGTGACGGCGGCGCATCTGAAGAAGGTGAAGGACTACGTTGCGCTGGGGCTGGAGGAGGGCGCCAAGCTGCGCGTGGACGGCCGCGACTTCAAGATGCAGGGCTACGAGGGTGGCTTCTACATGGGCGGCTGCCTGTTCGACGAGGTGACGCCCTCCATGCGCATCTACAAGGAGGAGATCTTCGGCCCGGTGCTGTCGGTGGTGCGGGCCAGGACCTACGCCGAGGGCCTGCAGCTCGCCAACGACCACGAGTACGGCAACGGCGTCGCCATCTTCACCCGCGACGGCGACGCTGCCCGCGACTTCGCCGCCAAGGTCAACGTGGGCATGGTGGGCATCAACGTGCCGATCCCGGTGCCCCTCGCCTACTACACCTTCGGCGGCTGGAAGCGCTCCGCCTTCGGCGATCTGAACCAGCACGGCCCGGATGCGGTGCGGTTCTACACCCGGACCAAGACGGTGACCTCGCGGTGGCCTTCTGGTGTCAAGGAAGGTGCGGAGTTCGTCATTCCGACGATGAAGTAGCGATCGACATTCAGTCGACAGTTGTTTTGGGTAGAAAGCATCTGTACCTTCCTGCCGTGGAGTTCAGTGCCGGAGGCGTCCAGTGGGCTCCGAGGTCGCAAAGGCGGAGCTGGAGGCGCTAGCGCAGGAAAAACTCGACGACGCGACTGCACTGATCGCGGACAGCCGTTGGTCAAATGGCTACTACATCGCCGGATATGCGGTCGAGCTGGCACTAAAGGCCTGCATTGCCAAGGTGTTCAAAGCGGATACGATACCCGACAAGGACCTTGTCAACGCAACCTACAGCCACAATTTCCGGAGTCTGGCCGGGACTGCAGGCTTGAGTGCAGAACTGCGTGACCGGGAGCAAGCTGACGCCAATTTTGCAGCCAATTGGGGTGTCGTGAACTCCTGGTCGCCAAATGCGAGGTATGCACAAACGACTCAACAGCAAGCTGAGGAGCTGCTTCGTGCGATAAGCGACCAAGACGATGGAGTGTTCGCGTGGATCAAAGCGTTCTGGTGAAGGTGGGGCAGAATTTGCTGACGTACCTCGATCGCGAGGGCGCGGAAGTTGATACGGCCGTCTGGATTTTCAGCCCTGAGGCGCAATGGCGGCTCTGGGTCGCCCCCAAGACGTACGTCGACCGGCATTCCTTTTACTTGACGCTGGCGCAAGTCCTGTCGAAGCACAGGCGGGATATTGGCGATCTGGAGATCTCGGATGTTCAAGTCATGGAGCCGGGCGACCCGCTGATTGGGGAGCTCAAGAAGTTTCGTCATTCGGCCGCGCCGTTTCCGATATGGCTGACGAGCGTGCGGCTCGGTGGGTATTATTTGCCCGAGGGAATCATCCTCAAGGCTGCTTAGCTGGATTGTGGCGCTGATATGGACGGCAGCAGGATCATCACCGCGAGAAGCGGCGCATCCACGGCATGCGCATTACGGTATCCGACGTACTCGAATAACTTGGCCGGCGGCATGACCGAAGATGAGATCCTGCACGACTTGCCCTATCTGACCTAAGAGGACGTCCGCCACTGCCGTGCCGGTAGGTTCTGATATGCCCGGTAGACGAACCAGTGACGTAGGTTGGGTCGAGGCGGAGCCGAAGACCCAACAAACTCGATAGGGGTGTTGGGTCTCGCTGACGCTCGACCCAACCTACACGCTGGTAAGACGTAGGACGCAGCGTTACTGGTCGCAGATCCCCGGCTGGAGGGACAATGTGAGCAGCGGCGAGGACGCTCGGCTTCCCAACGTCGGCCATTTCCTGAAGCGTGTCGCAGTTGCTCTCATGCTGTGCGTGGGCGTCCCGGTGGCCGCTGTACTCGTGCTTGTCTACTGGCCGGCATCCTGGAGCCCGAACCTGTCAATCCGGCTAGGGAGCGAGCTGCCCACTGACAGCAAGGTGTCCGGCACGGTGCTGCTGCAGAAGGGGTTTGACCGCGTCTGCCATGAATTGACGACCGACCGCGCGATCAACGAGCAGCTCCGGACAGACTTGAGATTCTCCCGAGCCGACGATCTTTTCGGTTCCCGGTACGACGGGGCCAGGGTCCTCTTCTTCGCGGGAAAGCAAGGGGTACGGTATGCGACCTTCGGTCAACTGAGTGTCCAGCCCGTCGATTTCGATCGACCAATCAAGGATGATGAGTCCGGTTGCTGGCCGCTTCACCTCGTGATGTTTGAGGTGCAGCCAGCGAGCCGCTATCGGGCGGCGCCCGGCAAATCCAGGCGGCGATACGAAAACGTCGAAGACATCTACGTCTGGATGTGGATCGACAACAGGAGCCAGTGATACCAGCGGGCCAAACCCTTCACCCGTCATCCCGGAAGCCGAGCCGCAGGCGAGGCCATCCGGGACCTCGTCAAGCGAGTCGTACGTCAGATCGCCGAGGTCCCGGACCCCGGATCAAGTCCGGGGCAGCGCTGCTCGCCTGCGGCTTCCCCGGATGAAGTCCGGGGTCCGTCCGGGATGACGGGTGGAAGGATGCGCTTGACGGTATGACGTAGGAGTGGGCGGCATCCCCAACTCCGCCGGCGTCCGGTGGGACGCGCCGCGGCCAGCAGGCGGGCGCACGAAGCTCCTGCGATTGATGGGTTGTCAGCAATTGATCGATTCCAAGGCCGGGCTCGATCTGCCAAGATCGCGCGTTGCCCGGCGTCCGGGGGGCGCTCTTGCACGCCGCCCGAGGGAGGAGAGGACGTGAACAGGATAGACACAGAGTTCCTGCGCGGCGCCCGCTCGCGTGCGCAGACCGTCGCGGAGGTGGTGTTCGACTTCCTGCGGCGGCACGGGATGACGCACATTTTCGGCAACCCGGGCTCCACCGAGCTGCCCATGTTCGTGGACCTGCCGGAGGGCTTCTCCTACGTGCTGGGCCTGCAGGAGGCGAGCGTGGTGGGCATGGCCGACGGCTATGCCCAGATCACCGGCGGTGCCGCCTTCGTCAACCTGCACTCGGCCGCCGGCCTCGGCCACGCGCTCGGCAGCATCTACACCGCCTATCGCGACCGGGCGCCGCTGGTGATCGTAACGGGCCAGCAGTCGCGCGCGCTGCTGCCGCACGACCCGTTCCTGTTCAACGAGAGCCCGACCGAGTTTCCCAAGCCCTACGTGAAGTGGGCGTGCGAGCCCGCCCGCGCCGCCGACGTGCCGGCCGCCATCGCCAAGGCCTACTGGATCGCCATGCAGCCGCCGCGCGGGCCCACGCTGGTCTCGGTGCCCCTCTCCGACTGGGACGAGATCGCCGCGCCGCTGCCCGAGCGCGCGATCGAGACCGCCTGCGGCGCGGCGCCCGAGGCCCTCGACAGGCTTGCCGCCAGGCTCGAGGCGGCCAGGGAGCCCGTGATCGTCGTCGGGCCCGTGGTGGACATCGACGGCGCCTGGGAGGCCACGGTGCGCCTCGCCGAGCGTCTGCAGGCGAAAGTCTGGGCGAGCCCGAAGTCGCCGCGCGCGAGCTTCCCCGAGAGCCATCCGCTGTTCGCCGGGTTCCTGCCCGCGGTCCAGCCCGGGCTCGCGAGGTGCCTCGGGCAGCCGGACCTCGTGCTCGTGTTCGGCGCCCCGGTCTTCACCTACCACTTCCCCGGCAGCGACGAGCACATCCCGCCCGGCGCCGAGCTCATCCTGGTGACCGACGATCCCAGGCAGGTCGCCGGCGCGGCCGTGGGCTCGGCGATGGTCTCCAACCTGCGGCTGGCGGCCGAGGGCCTCGCCGCGCGGGTGAGGCAGCGCAGCATCCGCACGGAGCTCGCGCGCCCGCGGCCGGCCAGGGTGAGCCAGAGCTGGGGCATCACCAACGAGCTGTTCTATCAGACGCTGGGCGAGCTCAGGTCTCCCGACAGCATCCTGGTGGAGGAGGCGCCGAGCTCGCACGACGCCCTGCACGACCATTTCCCGATCCTGCGGCCCAACGGTTTCCTCGCCACGGCGAGCGGCTGCCTGGGCTTTGGGCTCGCGGCCGGGGTCGGCGCCGCGCTCGCCAAGCCGCCGGCCAAGGTGATCTGCGTCGTGGGCGACGGATCGAGCCTCTACACCATCCAGTCGCTGTGGACGGCGGCCGAGTACGACGCGGATGTCCTCGTCATCGTGCTCAACAACGGCGGCTACCGCGTGCTGGAGGCCATCGCCTCCAAGAGCCAGCCGCGCCGGATCGACGGGGTCGACATCGGCCACGCCGACTTCGTGAAGATCGCCGAAGGCCAGGGCGTGCGCGCCGTGCGCTGCGCCCGCGGCGGCGAGCTGGCCGGCGTGCTGAGCACCCTTCTCGCCGAGAAGGGCCCGCGCCTGCTCGAGGTGACGATCACGGACAAGGACAACGCCATGAACATGGCGGCGAGGACCGTCGCTGCGCCCAAGGCGCCGGAGAAGTTCTTCATCGCCGGCAAGTGGGTCGAGCCGCTCTCCAACAGGCGCCTGGACGTGATCTCGCCGGTGACGGAGGAGCGCATCCTGAGCTACCCGGAGGCGGGCGAGGCCGACATGGACCGCGCGGTTGCCGCGGCCCGCGCGGCCTTCGACAGCGGGCCCTGGCCGCGGATGGCTCCTTCCGAGCGCGCGCGCCATCTGCGCCGGGTCGCGGACCTGCTGGCCGAGCGGCTCGACGACATCGCCCACTCCTGGACGCTGCAGGTGGGCGCGCCGATCATGCTGACCAAGAAGCTGGTCGGCCAGAACCCGGCGCTCTTTCGCTACTACGCCGACCTCGCCGAGACCTTTCCGTTCGTCGACGACAGGAGACGCGACGACGGCGGCAAGGTGCGCGTGGTGAAGGAGCCGGTGGGCGTGTGCGCCGCCATCACTCCGTGGAACGCGCCGCTCGTGCTGCTCTCCTACAAGGTGGCGGCCGGGCTGGCGGCCGGGTGCACCATGGTGTCGAAGCCGTCGCCGGAGACGCCGCTGGAGGCCTACATCCTGGCCGAGTGCATCGAGAAGGCGGGCCTGCCGCCCGGCGTCTTCAACCTGGTGCCGGCGGGCCGCGAGAGCGGCGACTACCTCGTGCGCCACGCCGGCATCGACAAGGTGGCATTCACGGGCAGCACCGCCGCCGGCAAGCACATCGCGGCGGCCTGCGCGGAGCGCCTCGCCAGGGTCAGCCTGGAGCTCGGAGGCAAGTCGGCGGCGATCCTGCTCGACGACGCCGACTTCAAGGCGGCGCTGCCGACGCTCATGATCTACACCATGCCGATCACGGGCCAGGTGTGCTTCTCGCTCACCCGCGTGCTGGTGCCGGAGGCGCGCAAGCAGGAGTTCCTCGACCTCTTCCTCGGCGCCGTCTCGGGCATCAAGGTCGGCGACCCCTTCGATCCGGCCACCCACATGGGGCCGCTGACCATGGCGCGCCAGCTGGAGAGGGTCGAGGGCTACATCGCGGCGGGCCGGGCCGAGGGCGCCCGCATCCTCTGCGGCGGCGGCCGGCCCAGGGGCCTCGCCAGGGGCTACTACATCGAGCCCACGGTGTTCGGCGACGTGCGGCCGGAGATGCGGATCTTCCAGGAGGAGATCTTCGGCCCCGTGGTCTCGGTCATCGGCTTCAGCGACGAGGCCGATGCCATCGCCAAGGCCAACGATTCCACCTACGGCCTCGCCGGCGCCGTCTTCACGAGCGACCCGGAGCGCGGCTATCGCCTGGCCCGTCGCATGCGCACGGGCAGCGTCACCGTGAACGGCATGATCGTCGATCCCAAGCATCCCTTCGGCGGCTTCAAGCAGTCCGGCATCGGCCGCGAGGGCGGCCCGGAGGGCCTCGACACCTACCTGGAGACCAAGACCATCCATATCGCGTGATGGGGGATTCCCTGCCGCCGATATTCTGAGAACCGTGAAGTCGTGAAGTCGTGAATTCGACTTCACGATCTCACGACTTCACGACTTCACGCGCCTTCCACCCGAAAGCACCGATGCAGCCCAACGTCGTCTTCGCCGCCGGCTTTCTCATCCTCTTCATCGGCGGTGGGGCCCGCTTTGCCATCGGGCTCACGCTGAAGCCGATGGTGGACGAGCTGGGCTGGGCGCGCGGCGAGCTCGGGCTCGCCGTCGGCGCCTACATGCTCGTGTCGGCGGTCGCGACTTACTTTGCGGGACGATGGGCTGATAGGGCGAGCCCCAGCCTCCTCCTCAACGCCGGCGTGGCCCTGAGCGGCCTCGGCATCGGGCTCATGTGCCTCGTCGGCGAGCCGTGGCACGCGCTCCTGCTCTACGGCGTCGCCTTCGCCGTCGGCAACGGCATGGCCTCGCTCACGCCGGTGGGGGTGCTGGTGACGCGCGCGTTCCCGGGCCGTGCCGGCTTCGCCAACTCCGCCGTGATCTCGGGCATGTGCGTGGGCCAGCTGGTCGTGATCGCGGCGCTGGCGGCGGTGCTCGCGGGCATCGGCTGGCGCCCGGTGTTCGTCTGGCTCGGGCTCGCGCATCTGGCACTCATCCCGTTCCTCGTCTGGGCGCTGCCGAGACGCACCGCGCACAACGCAGCGATGGTCGTCCACGGCGGGCTCGGCGTGAGGGAGGCCGCGCGCAAGCGGCAGCTCTGGCTGCTGCTCGCGATCTATGCCATCTGCGGGCTCGACGACTTCTTCGTCGCCACGCACGTCGTGGCCTTCGCCCAGGACCGCGGCGTCGACGCCCTGCTTGCCGGCAACCTGCTCGCCTTCATGGGGCTGACGGGGCTCCTGGGCCTGCTCGCCACCGGCCTCGTCAGCGACCGCGTGGGCCCCGCGTGGACCTCGGCCATCGCCTTCGCCGCCCGCGTCGCCGTGTTCGCCCTGATCGCCGTCGATCAGTCGCCCGTATCGATTGCGGTGTTCGCCCTGGTGTTCGGCTCCACCTTCCTGGTCACGGCGCCCATGACGGTGCTGTTCGTGCGCGACCACTTCGGGTTGAAGCACCTGGGAGCGCTGACCGGGCTCATCACCATGGTGCACCAGATCTTCGGCGGCATCGGCGCCTGGGGCGGCGCGCTCGTGTTCGACGCCACCGGCACCTACGACGCTGCCTTCATCGTCATGCTCGTCGCGTCGGCGGTGGCGATGGTCCTGACGCTGGTGCTGCGGCGTTGAAACGGGAGTAGGGAGTAGTGGAGCCTGCTGCCTTACCAGCCTATTCTCCATTCCCCACTCCCCACTCCCATCCCGCAACGAGCTATGGAGCCCACACATGCAAAAGCGCAAGCTCGGTCGATCGGGCCTCCAGATCGCGCCCTTGATGCTCGGCGGCAACGTGCTCGGCTGGACAGCCGACGAGGCCACCTCTTTCAAGCTGCTCGACCGCTTCGTGGCGGCGGGGCTCGACGCCATCGATACCGCCGATGTCTATTCGAGGTGGGTGCCGGGCCATAAGGGCGGAGAGTCGGAGACCGTGATCGGCAACTGGCTCAAGGCGCGCGGCGGCCGCGACAAGGTGATCATCGCCACCAAGGTGGGTTTCGACCAGAAGCAGGGCGGCCTCGCCAAGGACCGCATCCTCGCCAAGGCCGAGGACTCGCTGCGCCGGCTCCAGACCGACTACATCGACCTCTACCAGTCGCACCTCGACGATCCCGCGACGCCGCTCGAGGAGACGCTGGCGGCGTACGAGACCCTGATCGAGCAAGGCAAGGTGCGCGCCGTCGGCGCCTCCAACCACACCGCGCCCCGGCTCGCCGAGGCGCTGCGCGTCAGCGCAGCGAAGGTCCTGCCCCGCTACGAGAGCCTTCAGCCGCACTACAACCTCTATGAGCGCAAGGGCTACGAGGAGGCGCTGGAGCCCCTGGCGCTGAAGGAGGGGATCGGCGTCATCCCGTATTATTCGCTGGCGAGCGGCTTCCTCACCGGCAAGTACCGGCCCGGTGGCGATTTCACCCGGAGCCCGCGCGGCGCCGGCGTCAAGGCCATGCTCGACGCGCGCGGCCTGCGCATCCTCGCCGCGCTCGACGCCGTCGCCGCCCGCACGCGCTCCACCCCGGCCGGCGTGGCGCTGGCCTGGCTGATGGCCCGCCCGAGCATCACCGCGCCCATCGCCAGCGCCACCAGCCTGGCGCAGCTCGAGGAGCTGATCGCAGCGACGCAGGTGAGGCTCGATGCGGAGGCGATCGCGCAGCTCGACGCGGCGAGCACCTAGTGCGGCGCTCCGACCCTTCGTCCATTTGTCATACCGGGGCTTGTCCCCGGTAGCCAGCGAACCACATCCGCCGGCACAAGTGGCTGGATGGATTCCGGCGACAAGCGCCGGAATGACATCGTACGATCTGTGGGAGTAGCAATGGCCGGCCCTACTCCGTCCCCAGGGCCGCCGCCTCGCGGCCGTGCGCCGCCAGGCGCCGGCGCACCCCCTCGATGTGCTGGCGCAGCTCGTAGATCTTGTCGGAGAAGGCCAGCGGCACCGGGATGTCGTCCACCGCCGCCTCGATGCGGTCGAGCTCGAGGAGGTGCTCTGCCCTGGCACCGGGCGAGGCGTCCCGGCGGGCGACGGCCTCGAGCTGCTTCAGGGCGCCGTACCAGTAGACGATGCGCCGGCGCACGCGCCAGCTGTAGATCTGCGGCGCAAAGCGCACGAGCGGGATCAGGATCGGCAGCAGCACCACCAGCGACACGAGCAGCCGGTCGATCATGGTGGCGACCCAGAACGGCACATAGCGCTGCAGGAAGGGCCCACCGGAGCGGTAGACGCGGCGCGCCTCCTCGGAGAACGGAAACTCGGGGTCGTTGGCGAGCGGAAACTCGCCGGCGCGCTCGAACAGCCTGGCCTCGCCGCCGGGGTCGAGAGCCGGCTGGCCGTGCGCCTCCTGCACCGCCTGCGCCAGCAGGCTCACCAGCGCCCTGTGGGCGTCCTCGCGCACCAGCACGGCGGCGGTGGTGGCGAGCAGCACGGTGTCGGCCTGCGGCAGGTTGGCGGCGAAGTCGACGACGCCCTCGCGCAGGACGAGCCGCGTCAGGAACGGGAAGCGCTGGATGTAGGCCTCGGCGTTGGCGAAGCTCATCAGCTTGACGTTGGGCGCTCTGAGCAGGCGCTGGATGGTGCGCGCCTCGGCCGCCAGCACCAGGAACCCGGCATCGGCCTCGCCGTTGCCGAGCTTCTCGACGTAGTCCGGCAGCGCGCTGTTGATGAGCGTGGCGGTCTCGGCCGTGACGCCGTTGGCGGCCAGCAGCCTGAGCGCGAGACCGGCGGTGCCGCCCCCGGCGGGGCCCACCAGGACGCGCTTGCCCTTGAGGTCGGAGAGCCGCTCGATCCTGATGGCGGCGGTATGGAACACCCACAAGGGCTCGTAGGCGACGCGGCCGATGGAGATGAGCCCCGGCGCGTCCTTGGACGAGGCGAGCCCGCCCTGCACGAATCCGGCATGCACGCCGGACGTGGCGTCGAGCAGCGCCTTCAGGTTGTCGAAGGAGCCATCCGACTCGCGCACCTCGAGCTTCACGCCGTTGCGCTCGAACTGGGACCGGTAGCGCTCGGCGAAGCGGTGGTAGGGGCTCCCGGTGGTGGCCGCCGAGACGACGAACCTCGAGGGCGGCGGCGGGTCGGCGAAGCGAGAGGCGAGCCAGACCGCGCCGACGACGGCGACGGCCGCCGGCACCACGATGTACGCAAGGTCGCGCCACATGAACCGCGACAGCCTGGACCGCATGAAGCCTCCCCCGAGTGTGTGCGCCTTCGAGGGAGGACCCTACCCCAGCAACCCGCCATCCCGGAAGCCGAGCCGGAGGTGAGGCTATCCGGGACCCGCCGGTGCGAGTCGGATTCTGCCTCACGAGGTCCCGGACCCCGGATCAAGTCCGGGGCAGCGCTGCTCGCCTGCGGCTCGCATCACTCCGTCCGGGATGACGGGTTGGCAGGGCCGCAGCCTACCGTCACCTTGCTTTCAGGATCTCGGCGACGTCGATCCCACGACAAATGAGCATCGACCCGGCAGAGAGTGTTTCGGCGCAATGCCGCTTCGCCGCATGGCTCCCTACGGCCGCGCGACCACGCGCTCCACCTCGTCGGAGCCTTGCAGCCACGCCAGCTCGCCCCGGCGCAGCATGTAGTTGACGTGCGCCTGCACCTCGGAGAAGGCGAAGCTCATCTGGTGCGGGTCGAGCTGGCGCGTGAACAGCACCGGCACCAGCTCGGCCGCCGAGCGCGGTGCCTCACGGCAGGCCGCGGCGATCATGCCGCAGCGCATCTGGTGATGGGCGATCAGCTCCTCGGAGCGCACGTGCAGGCCGTAGAACGGCAGCTGGTGGCCGGGCAGCACCAGGGCGCCGGCGGGGATGCGCGCCTTGATCTCGCCCAGCGAGCGCAGATAGAGGCCGAGCGGGTCGCCGGTGGGCTCCACCGCCCATACGCTGATGTTGGGCGTGATCCTGGCCAGCACCTGGTCGGCGGCCAGGAACACGTTGTCGGCGGCGCAGTAGAGCATCGCCTGCTCTGGGGCGTGGCCGTTGCCGGTCAGGACCTCGAAGCTGCGGCCCCCGATCTCCAGCGTGTCGCCGGCGACGATGCGCTCGAAGGTCGGCGGCAGGCCCGACACCATCCTGAGGTAGCCGTGGCCGTGGGTGGCGACGCGCTGGGTGGTCGCCGCATCGAGGCCGTGGCGCAGGTAGAAATCGCGGTAGGGCTTGGCGTCGAGAGCGCCCGGGGAGAGCGAGATGTTGAGGCAGGCGAGATAGGCCGTCTGGGTGATCAGCAGCGGCAGGCCGAAGCGCTCGCACAGCCAGCCTGCGAGCCCGATGTGGTCGGGGTGGTGGTGCGTGACGATGAGACGCGTGAGGCGCCTGCCGGCGAGCGCGCCGCCCGTCATCTGCGTCCATACCGCCCGGGTGGCGTCGTTGCCGATGCCGGTGTCGACCACGGCCCAGCCGTCGCCGTCGTCGATCAGGTAGACGTTGATGTGGTCGAGCCGGAACGGCAGGGGCACGCGCGCCCACAGGATGCCCGGCGCGATCTCGGCGACCTCGCCGGGCGGTGGGGGCTCGGCCACCGGAAAGACCAGGGCCTTCTCTTTCGGCTTGTCCAGCATGCGCAACCCGGCCATGTTTACTCCTCTTTCTATCCTGGCACACCCGACGTTGCGCCGCACCATGGTGTCGCGCAGCAGAGATGCGCGCCCGCCGCGTGCCCGTCGCGTGCCCTGGCGCCCCCGCGCAAAGCACGCATCGGTGCGTCGCGGCCCGCTGCTCTATTGTCCCCCGCAGCGTTTTCGCCGATTCTCCCCCCTCGAAGGGCGCCGCCGCGACGGCCCCGACGGAGTGCAACAGGGGGATGATGCGATGTCGGATTCCGCAGCATTGAACGGCTACTACACGCTCGGGCGCAGCGGCCTGCGCGTCAGCCGCCTGGCGCTTGGCACCATGACCTTCGGCACCGAATGGGGCTTCGGCGCCGACAAGGACACGGTGCGACGGATGTTCGACATCTACGTCGAGGCCGGCGGCAACCTGTTCGACACGGCCGACATGTACACCGGCGGCACCGCCGAGACCTGGCTCGGCGAGTTCATCGCCGAGCGCGGCATGCGGGACAAGGCGGTCATCGTCACCAAGTTCGGACACAGCGGCGAGCGCGGCAACCCCAACGCCGGCGGCAACGGGCGCAAGAACATCCTGCGCGCCGTCGACGCCTCGCTGAAGCGGCTCGGCACCTACTACATCGACGTCTACATGCTGCACACCTGGGACCGTGTCACGCCCGCCGAGGAGGTCATGCGCACCCTCGACGACCTGGTGCGGTGGGGCAAGGTGCGCCACATCGGCCTGTCGGACGTACCGGCCTGGTACGCCTCGCGCGCGCAGACGGTCGCCGAGCTGCGCGGCTGGGAGCCGGCGTGCGCGGTCGAGCTCGAATACTCCCTCGCCGAGCGCAACCTCGAGCACGAGTTCACCGCGCTCGGCACCGAGCACGGCATGGGCATCCTGGCGTGGAGCCCGCTCGCCAACGGGCTGCTGTCCGGCAAGTACCGCCCGGGCGAGGACGGCGCCGGCGCGGGCGCCGGCCGCCTGGAGCACCTGAAGCCCTACCTGTCGCGCCCGTTCCAGCGGTTCACGTCGCGCAACTGGGCCATCGTCGCCGAGCTGGAGGCGGTGGCGAAGCTCGCCGGCTGCAGCATGGCGCAGGTCGCCCTCAACTGGGTCGCGCACCGGCCGGGCGTGGCCTCCGTGATCGTGGGCGCGACCCGGCCCGAGCAGCTCGAGGAGAACCTGGCGGCCCTGTCGTTCGACCTCCCCGCCGGGCTGCGCGCCCGCCTCGACGCCGCCAGCGCGCCCGTGCCGTCCTTTCCCTACATCTTCTTCGGCGCCGAGGTGCAAGGCTCGATCCACGCCGGCGCCAAGGTGGGAACCAAGCCGCCGGGGTATACCCCGACGATCGACGACGCGGGCAAGGGCGTCGGCTCTGGTTGAAGGTGCCAGCTCAGGTCGAAGAAGAAGTGGCAAGCATTGCCCACGCAGTGGGTTGACATAATACGCGACGCGTATCACATATGCCATGATCCAGAGCTTCGCGGATGGCATCACCGAGGCGTTCTTCACGCATGGGACCTGCCCGGCTCAATGGAGGTCTTTTGCAAGCGTTGCAAGGCGCAAGCTGGACATGCTGGATGCCGCGGTCAGGCTGGAGAATCTGCGATCGCCGCCCGGTAACCGGCTGGAGGCGTTGAGAGGGGATCGCCGCGGGCAATGGAGCATCCGCAGCAACGACCAGTGGCACGTGTGTTTCCGATGGACTGCCAAGGGGCCCGCCGATGTCGAGATCGTTGACTATCACCGAGGATAAGCCATGCGCATTCGAACCCACCCCGGCGAGGTCTTGCGCGAGGAGTACCTGAAACCGCTCGGCATGAGCGCACGCGCTCTTGCCATCGCTATCGGCATTCCCCCGAACCGGTTGACCGAGATCGTGCGTGAACGCCGCAGCGTCACGGCCGACACGGCGATCCGCCTCGGGAGGTACTTCGGAACCGATGCGCGGTTTTGGATCAATCTGCAGGTGGCGCACGACCTCTCCAAGGCCGAGGCGGCAACCGACTACTCCGACATCCCGACACGGGCGGTGTGAGCTCAGGCGCCGGGGCGGGCGTCGCGCTTGCCGGATGTCGCGCTGCTCGTCTTCTGCGCCGCGGCGAGCTTGGCGACGCGGAGCGCGATCCAGCGCCGGCAGGCGGCGAGCTTGGGGCTGCAGGCGACAACGAGACCTGGAGGCACCGCATCGGAGCGGCCGCGCGCGGCGGTGCGGGCGCGCGAGCGTTGCGCGACCCGGCCGGCGTAGTCCGAGCCCACGTCCCGGTCGGCGCGCGCAATGAGGTCCGCCGCAGTCATGCCCTTCATGAACGGGTTGGCCGCGATCACGGAGTTGCCCAGGATCTCGCCGACCGGCGTCGTTGGGGCCGCCAGCAGCAAACGCGCGGCGGCCGACGGGCCGACGAGAA
>Ga0075431_100003003_pt1 | contig 16324 bp, 11 predicted proteins | sample RhiMetdeltSRZDD5_FD_75297 | JGI IMG/M metagenome (GOLD analysis project Ga0075431, IMG submission 75297) | Populus rhizosphere microbial communities from Tennessee, USA - Rhizosphere MetaG P. deltoides SRZDD5 | ecosystem: Host-associated > Plants > Roots > Rhizosphere > Soil | place: USA... | reverse complement strand
TTTCCCAGTCGATCGCAGCGCGAAAGACGGACAATGTCTTTGTGCGTACGCCGATTGGGGAATGTCTTCGCAACGCTGGCATCCTGACCGACGAGCAGTTGCAATTCGCGCTCGACGAGCAGAAACGCTCCGGTGAGCGGCTTGGCTCTGTGCTCGTGCGCGTGAAGCTTGCGACCGAGCGTCAGGTCGCGAAGGCGCTTGCCTGTCAGCTCGGCCTCGACTATGCCGACCTGGTCGAACATCCGCCCGACCCGGCCGCTGTCGCAATGATTCCCAAGGATGTCGCGGCCAAGCGCACATGTATCGCTGTTGCGATGGAAAAGAACCTATTGACGGTGGCGATGTCGGATCCGCTCAACCTTGCGCTTGTTCAGGATCTCGAGTTTCAGACCGGTTATCGGGTCAAGCCGGTTGTTGGCGCGTCCTCGGAAATCATCGAAGCAATCGGAGCCTGGTACTCGCACAACGGAATCGTTTCTGTGAGCCCCGCACGTACGCAGCCTGATGGACGTGCGGCGGATTCGCCGCGGCGATCAGGGAAACCTCAAATCGATATGTCCGAGCTCGCGCGCCGGCGAGAGGACGAACTGTTTGAGCATTCAGCAGCGCCGCACGTGGAAACCGCCGGAACGGCGCCGATTGTTGACATGGTCGATTTGGTGGTGAAGAGCGCTCTCAAGAGCCGGGCCAGCGACATCCACATCGAACCGACCGACGATCACGTGATCGTACGCCATCGTCTCGACGGTCTGTTGAAAGAGGTCACCGATTTTCCGAAATGGATGCACGACGGTCTGGTCGCGCGCATCAAGATCATGGCCGGTCTCGACATTGCCGAAAAACGGCTGCCGCAGGACGGCCGGATCCATGTCTCGACTGAAGGCGGTCATGAAGTCGATCTGCGCGTGTCGACGTTGCGGACCATCTTTGGCGAGAAGATCGTGCTGCGTCTGCTCGATCACCGGAAGGGAGTGCCACCTCTCGAAGAGCTCGGGATGTCGGCGCCTGCGCTCGAGCAGCTGCGTTTCTTTCTTCGGCACCAGCACGGCATGGTTCTCGTGGTAGGCCCGACCGGGTCCGGCAAGACAACGACGCTGTCGTCGGCACTGGCGTCGATACGGTCGGAACGCACCAACATTGTCACGATCGAGGATCCGGTGGAGTACCAGATTCCTGGCATCAACCAGACTCAGATCAACGCCAAGATCAACCTGACGTTCGCGAGCGCTCTGCGGTCGATTCTGCGGCAGGATCCGGATGTCGTGCTCGTCGGCGAGATTCGTGATCAGGAGACGGCGCGAATCGCGATGCAGGCCGCACAGACAGGTCATCTCGTACTCTCCACTCTCCATACCGACGACGCGCCCTCTTGCGTGACGCGGCTCACCGACATCGGTATCGAGCCATATGTCACCGCCTCAGCGCTCATTGGTGTGGTCGCACAGCGACTGGTTCGTCGACTGTGCACGGATTGCCGCCGCCCGTACACCCCGGAGCCTGAAACGCTGCATGCCATGGGTCTGTCGGACGAGGATCGACGTCCCCTGACGTTCTACAAGGCGGTCGGCTGCGACCGGTGCAAGCGGATCGGCTACCGCGGCCGTATCGGTATCTACGAAATCATGTCGGTCACCGACGACCTGCGGCGGCTCATCGCGCAGCGAGGGTCTGAAACACAGCTGCGAGAAAAGGCTGTGGCATCGGGCATGATCTCTCTTGGTGAAGACGGCCTCCTGAAGGTCAAGGCCGGGATGACCACCCCGCAGGAGTTGTTGCGTGTGGTCACCGAGGTCCGTCATACGCGTGCACGTTGTGCGTCATGCGGCACCCGGATGCTCGCGGACTTCACAGCATGCCCGACCTGTGGTCAGCGTGCCGGCATGACATGTCTCCACTGTCGGCGTCCCGCTCAACCGGAATGGAGGTTCTGCCCGTACTGCGCGAAGCCGGCAGCATCGTCCGGGCCGCTCTCGAGTGCCGAACCTGCAACCAGCGTGTTAGTGCCGGAGCTTCCGGCGTCGGCCTCCGGCGTGGAACGTTGAGTTGCAGATGATCCCGACCCACTACGAACTGCTGGGGATCGATTCCACGGCGTCCGTCGACGAAATCCGGCGAGCGTTTCGTCGCGAAATCGCGAAGTATCACCCCGACAAGGTGCAGCACCTCGGGCACGAGTTCCAGGATATTGCCGCCACCCGCTCGGCCGAACTCACGCAGGCTTACAAGACGTTGACGGACGAAGGCCTGCGTGCGGATTACGATGCGACGGTCCGGGTGGATAAGCCGTACCAGGACCTGAACGCCTCGGCGCATGTGGAATCGGCGACGGCGGCCGTGCGCACTGGCGTGAGCGATCTTGTGCGGAAGGCCGCGGTGGTCCGGTTTCGCCAGGCGCTTCAGGCCGAGTTCGGATTCTGCGAAGAAGCGCTGCCGGAGGGGTTCGAACTCGTCTGCGCTCCTTCGAAAGCACGGTTCTGGACCAAGCTGCCGCCGCGGGTGTACGTGAGGTTCGTCCCATATGTGGATGGCGCCGCCGTGGCAGAGGGGCTGACGATGGTTTCGCGGGCGTTGCACAAGGACCGCGATCGTGGGCGGTGTCTCTTTCTGATCGGACCGCATGTGGCGCCTGCTCGCGAGCTGGCGCTCATGATTGTGAAGGAGCGTCGAAAGTCGGCCGCGGCGGGCCTTTCGGTGACAATCGTACCGGTGAATACTCGAACCTGGTCGGCCTACGTGCCAAGCGATGCGCCGTCTGTGGTACGTTCGCTGGTCTCCCGTCTCCGGCCTTCCTGATGGCGCTCATCGAGACTCACGATCTCTGGAAGACCTACGCCATGGGCGCGGAAGAAGTTCACGCGCTTCGCGGTGTATCGGTGCAAATCGAGCAGGGAGAGTACGTGGCCATCATGGGACCGTCGGGGTCCGGCAAATCAACGCTCATGAATCTGATTGGTTGCCTGGATACGCCGACGAAAGGGACGTACCTGCTGAACGGCAAGCGTGTCAGCGATATGAACGACAACGAGCTCGCGCGCATCCGCAACGAGGAAATAGGGTTCGTGTTTCAGACGTTCAATCTGTTGCCGCGCGCCTCGGCGCTTCACAACGTGGAGCTGCCGCTCGTGTACGCTGGCGTCCCGGCAAGAGTTCGCGAGGAGCGCGCCCGGGTCGCGCTGGAGCGAGTCGATCTCCTGCCGCGGATGACGCATCGCCCCAACGAGCTGTCCGGCGGTCAGCGGCAGCGCGTCGCCATTGCGCGGGCGCTCGTGAACAATCCGTCGTTGCTTCTGGCCGACGAGCCAACAGGCAACCTCGATTCGAAAACCGGGGCTGAGATCATGGCCCTCTTCGCGCGGCTGCACGAGGCCGGCAACACGATTATTCTCGTCACACACGAAGCCGACGTCGCCGCGTTCGCCCACCGCATCGTCCATCTCCGGGACGGACAAGTTGAAAAGGACGTACGACGGGCGGCGTAGGGCTGTACTGAAATCGTATCCGTCAACCGGACTCGAGTGACTTCGTCAGATCGCCATTCGGTCCAGTCGACGCGTACGCGGCTACCTTCCACCGCAATCGTCCGAATGTGGACCGAAGGGACGAAGCAGCGCTGGATCAGTTCCGTTGCCACCGCGCCACCGCCGGCTGTGGCGGCTCCGGCGGCTATGACGTCAACGTCCGTGCGGCCGATCCGGCATTGGTGAGGCTTCATCGCATCATCGGTCGCGACGAGCCAATATTGATCGGCCGCTTTCTGCTGGTAATCGGCCGTGCTGCCGTATGTCGTCGAATACATGTCGTAGGCCGATATAAGCGGAGAGACTTCGAGTTTGAGGAGTGACACGACAAGTTGTACGGCGAGGAACACAACCACAATCGCGACAGCCGGCGGCTGAAACAGGCCCGTCGGTTCGAGATTGATACGTGGGCCCTCGGTCCGCTCCGGGCCACCAGCATCTCGCGCTACCAGGTGCCACGGCAGGAACGAGAGCAGCAGAATCCACCACGCCGGCCAGAACAGCCCGTGCAGCAGCGAAAATCCCGCGAGAAGAGATAGCGCTGATACACCGGCGATGAGCCGATAACGATACAGCCGTGACAGCACGCCGACGATGACGAGGCTTTCGATCGCAATGGCGCCGAACGACAGCAGCACGGCAACCGGGTGATACTGACCAAGCCGGATTCCCCAGTCCACCATTGCCTGGCGCGAATCAGTCAGGAAGTGGTATTTCACGGTACCGTTCAGGATCCACGCGATTCCGCTTTCGCGCAGCTTTGCGAACGCGGCGGCGGCAAAGACAACGCCGAGCACGAGGCTCGGCATCCATACCGTGAAGCCGTACTCCTTCGGTGTGGCACGGTCCGCGTCGCGGCGTCTCCAGACAGCATCGACGCTCCAGGCATCGCCCCATCGCGACCACAACAGGCACAGAAGCGCGACCAATAGCGCACAGACGGTGTGATACGTGACGCGCGTCGTGTACAAGATCGCCCAAGCGAACACCCCGACTGTCGTCAACGCAAATGCGGCCCTTGTGAACGCGCCGACGATGAACAGCGATCCCCAGAAAGCGACCCAAATGGGAATCAGACCGGCGATCGATGGCACCTCATGAAAGAAGCCGACGAGGAGCTCGTGAGGGCCAGACAGCACGTTGACCTGCTCGGTCGTCCAGCCTTCGCCCACCGGGCGCCGCAGGACGAACATCAGCACTGCGCTGCCAAAAACGGCGCGAAACAGTCCGGCCGCTTCTGCTGTCGCATCCGGAATACGTGTGCGTATCCACGCCAGCAGCGCGGTGGCTGCCCGTGAGGCTTCTTCTCGCGGCGCGAGAAACCCGTTATGTACGTGCAGAATCGGGCCGCGCACCGCTTGGGGCCTTATCCACGCGAGGACGGCTACGCCGAAGGCCACCACGCCAGCGCAAACCAACAGCTCTGCCAGGAACTCGAGGCGAGTGGGTATCCACGGATGGGCGGTCGGGTACGGCAGCCGGGGCGCGAAGTAGCCCACTCGAAACGCCTTGCGATGTATTTGATGCGTGTCGTCGACTGCGCTGTCGATAACCAGCGCGCGGACGTTGTCGCGCGAGAGATTGGTGAGCGCGTAGCCCCACGTGCGACCCTCTGAGCTCTCGGTGCTCGAGGCCATACTGGCGCTCGAGCCGCCGCTGCGTCGGCTCGTCCACCGATTCGGCCCATCTCACGTGGACGTAGACCGGCCTTGGACCGAAGGTCAGCCGCAGCACGCCGTACACCGTCCCTGCCAGCGCGAAGAGCGCGATGGCGATGGCGACGAGGCGTCGGGTTTGACGCGTAAGCGACGACGCCATTTCTATACAGCCGCCCAGTGCGACGCGCCGATCTCTTTGAGCGGCGCTCGCGCGTCGAACGATGTTGGATCCAGCGCTATGCGGCCACGCGGTGCGTCGGGATCGAGCACGGGAACCGCGCTCAGCAGGGCACGTGTGTACGGATGCCTCGGGCTCGAGAATAGTGAGTGCGTATTGCCCATCTCCACGATCTTGCCCAGATACATCACAGCCACGCGATCGCAAATGTTCTCCACCAGACGCAGGTCGTGGGCGATGAATAGGTACGTCAGCTTGAGCCGATCTTTCAGTTCGAGCATCAGCCGCACGACCTGCGCCTGAATGGAGACATCCAGTGCTGAAACCGCCTCGTCGGCTATGACGATCGCCGGGCTGAGGGCCAGCGCACGGGCGATGCCGATGCGCTGCCGCTGACCGCCGCTGAATTCATGCGGAAAACGCATCAGGTGATTTTCATCGAGCCCCACGAGCGTGAACAGTTCGGCGACGCGTGCGCGTCGTTGCGCTTTTGAACCGAGCTTGTGGATGATAAGCGGTTCCTCGACGATGTCGCCAGCGCGCATGCGCGGATTGAGCGATGAATACGGGTCCTGAAAGACGATCTGCATGTCGCGGCGGGCCTGGCGCATTCGGGCTCGCGAGAACTGCAGTACATTTTCGCCGCGAAAGAAGACGTCACCCGACGTGGGCTCGATCAGCCGAAGGATGCAGCGCCCGGTAGTACTTTTGCCGCTGCCCGATTCGCCTACCAGACCGAACATCTCACCTTCCTCAATGGAGAAGCTCACATCGTCCACAGCTTTGACGACAGATGGCGGTCGCCACAATCCATGTCGCCGGACGAAATGCTTGACGAGATTGCGAACCTGCAGCAGCGCCATCAGCGCCGTCCACCATCGCCACCGGCCCGCATTCCGGGCACGGCGGCCAGGAGCCGCTGCGTATACTCATGAACCGGGGCACGCAGAATCTGTCTCACCGGCCCTTCCTCGACGAGCGAGCCGTTGTGCATCACCGCGACGCGGTCGGCCATTTCGGCGATGACACCGAAGTCGTGTGTAATCAGCAGCAACGCCAGGGCATAGCGCGCCCGTAGCTCCCGCAGCAGATCGAGGACTTGCGCCTGGATTGTGACGTCGAGCGCCGTGGTCGGTTCGTCTGCAATCACCAGCGCCGGACGGCACGCGAGGGCGATCGCTATCATCACGCGCTGGCGCATTCCCCCCGACAACTGATGCGGATAATCACGCAGCCGCCGCCTGGCATCGGGAATGTGCACCGCATCCAGCAGCTCCACAGCGCGGTCCCAGGCTGCGACCCGGTCGGTACGGTCGTGCACGGTGATGGCTTCAGCGATCTGATCACCCACGCGCATGACGGGGTTGAGCGCCGTCATCGGTTCCTGAAAAATCAGCGAAATCCGCGCGCCGCGCACCTGCCGCATTTCCCGCTCCGGAAGCGAAAGCAAATCGCGTCCTTCGAACAGCACCCGGCCTGAAGTCACACGACCGGGTGGCTGGAGGAGACGAAGGATAGAAAAAGCGGTGACCGACTTGCCGCTTCCTGACTCTCCGACGAGCCCGAGCGTTTCGCCCGCGGCGATCTCGAAGCTCAGGTCGTTGACAGCCGTCACCGGCGACCGGACCCCATCGAATACGACAGTCAGGTGCTGGACGTCCAGGAGTGGAGCGGGCATTACGCGCTGGGGATGTCCTGATATTCGCCGAAAACGCGCCGAAGCGTGTCGGCAATCTCGCCCAGCGTGGCATGTGCTTCGACCGCGGCGATGATTGGTGGAACCAGGTTCGATCCCTCCCGCGCGGCTTGTTCCACTCCGCCCAGCGCTCCCTGCCAGGCTTGCTCGCTTCGGCTGCTGCGGACCGCCCGAACCCGCTCAATCTGTCGACGTTCGGACTCAGGATCGATGCGGAACACGTCTTCCACGGCGACACGCTCCGCGTCGGGGTTGGCGAAACGATTCATACCGATGACGACAGCTTCGCCTGAATCGATTTCCCGTTGAGTTCGGTATGCCGCCTCCTGGATCTGTCGTTGGATGTACTGCGACTCGATCGCGCACAAAGCGCCACCTTTCGCATCGATCGAAGCGATCAGATCGACCGCCTCACGCTCGATTCGATCCGTAAGCGCCTCGACGGCATACGCGCCGCCGACGGGGTCGACGGTATTCGCGACGCCGCTTTCGTGCAGGATGATTTGCTGAGTGCGAAGCGCGATCGTCACGCTGTCTTCGGTCGGAAGGGATAGTGCCTCATCGCGCGAATTGGTGTGCAATGACTGAGCCCCGCCGAGCACCGCTGCGAGCGCCTGGAGGGCAACGCGGACAATGTTGTTGTCGGGCTGTTGGGCCGTGAGCGTGCTGCCCGCTGTTTGTGCGTGAAACCGCAGCTGCTGGGCCCGCGGGTTCGTCGCACCGAACCGATCGCGCATCAGCCGCGCCCAGAGGCGCCGTGCGGCTCGGAATTTCGCAATTTCCTCGATGAAATCGTTATGGGCATTGAAGAAGAACGAGATTCGCCGGCCGACGGCGTTGACGTCGAGACCGGCCTGCACCGCAGCATTCACGTACTCGCATCCGTGCGCCAGTGTAAACGCGACTTCCTGAACGGCCGTGGCTCCGGCTTCGCGGATGTGGTATCCGCTGATTGAAATCGGGTTCCAGTGCGGCATCTCCCGCTCGCAGAACGCGATCACATCCGTGACGATACGGAGCGACGGGCGGGGCGGATAGATGTAAGTGCCTCGCGCGACGTATTCCTTGAGGATGTCGTTCTGCAGCGTGCCGGACAATGCCTGGACCGCCGTCCCGTGCCGCTTCGCCACCGCGACGTACAGGGCGAGCAGAATGACTGCGGTGGCATTGATGGTCATCGACGTCGACACGCGGTCGAGGGGAATCCCGTCCAGCAGGACGGCCATGTCTTCGATTGAGTCGATTGCCACTCCGACCCGCCCGACTTCGCCGTTGGCGAGGGGGTGGTCCGAGTCGTAGCCGATTTGCGTGGGTAGGTCGAACGCGACGCTCAAGCCGGTGACGCCCCGGGCGAGCAAGAAGCGAAACCGGCGGTTGGACTCGGATGCCGTGCCGAAGCCCGCGTATTGCCTCATCGTCCAGGGGCGGCCGCGGTACATGTCGCGCTGGATTCCGCGCGTGAACGGGAATACCCCAGGGTCACTGATGTGGTCGTCCACGTTCATCCGGATGTCATCCGGGGTGGCGAACCGTCGGGGCGGTGAAGGCGGCATTCGCGGGGATTGTACGCCGTTTTGTTGACACCTTCCGCCTCTGCCTCTACAATGCCACTGGGCCTTTGTCAAAGGCTAAACCACTGAAGATAAACAAATTGGCGCTCAGTCCCTGCCAGCCGCCCTGGTTGAGCAGTTTCGGATTGGGAGACGCCCCGGATCCCGGCCCGGCGGCGGGTGAGGAGGACACGAAATGGATGACGTCGTCAACCGGTTCGCCAAAGAGCTGGCCGACGCGATCGCCGCTGCTGTAGCCGAGAGTCCTCAAGTCGAGGCCTGTCGTGCCAGCGCTCGCGAGGCGGGCTTCGAGATGCGCGTGACACTCGAAGCAGTCGTGGGGTTTGTGAACCGGGCCAATGGAGGCTCCGTGACGAAAATCACGACGCCAGCACGTCTGCTCCCCGCTCGCCGGTCGTTCGATCTGACTGCCAACGATCGTCGGTTTCTCCGGTCGCTTCGTATCGGCATCGACGAAGCGAAGGAAGAGGCGGTTGAATAGCGTCTAAGTTTTGAGTTCTGAGTTCTGAGTTTTGAGTTCGTTCGGGGCCGATGCGAGATGCGTCGGCCCTTTCTACGTACGCACTTTGCCCTGGTTCGCCACCGCCTCCATGGCGCTTTTTATTGCTTCGGGATCCCCAAGGTAGAACTTCTGCAGCGGCTCGAGATCGTCATTGAGCAAATAGACCAGTGGGATGCCCGTCGGAATATTCACTTCCACGATCTCCTCGGCCGACAGGTTGTCGAGATACTTCACGAGGGCACGCAGACTGTTGCCATGCGCGGCGATCAGCACGCGCTTTCCAGCGCGGATTTCTGGAGCGATCGCTTCGTGCCAGTATGGAAGAAACCTTGCCACCGTGTCCTTCAACGATTCAGTCACCGGCAGTTCATTGGGTGGTATCTCTGCATATCTGCGGTCGTGCGAGGGATGGCGCGGGTCGTCCGGGGTAAGCGGTGGCGGGGGAATGTCGTAGCTGCGGCGCCAGATTTTGACCTGCGCCTCGCCGTACTGGGCGGCAATTTCCGCCTTGTTCAAGCCCTGGAGCGCGCCGTAGTGCCTCTCGTTCAGCCGCCAGGAACGGTGTACAGGTATCCACATCATGTCGAGCTCGTCCAGAGCAATCCAGAGCGTGCGGATCGCTCGTTTCAGCACTGAGGTGTGCGCGACGTCGAACTCATATTTCTCGGCCGCCATGAGACGGCCGGCCTCACGGGCTTCAACGCGCCCTAATTCGCTGAGATCGACATCGGTCCACCCCGTAAACCGGTTTTCCCGGTTCCAGATACTTTCACCGTGACGGAGCAGGACAAGCCTGTGCATCGCTGCCTCTCATAGATGTGAGTGCACGCAGGTGAGACGATTTTCGCCAGCTCGCAGCAGGCGCGCCGGCACAAGGGCTAAACGGTATGTGTTGCAAGCTGGCGGATCGCGGAGCGCCCCGCATATTTCGCAGCCGATCCGAGTTCCTCTTCTATTCTGAGCAGCTGGTTGTACTTGGCTATGCGATCGCTGCGGCTCAGAGATCCGGTCTTGATCTGCCCAGCGGAGGTTCCGACCGCCAGATCCGCGATCGTCGTATCTTCGGTTTCGCCCGAACGGTGGGAGATCACGGTCGCATACCCGGCACTGCGCGCCAACGTGATGGCATCAAGTGTCTCCGATACGGTGCCAATCTGATTCAGCTTGACGAGCAGCGCATTTCCAACGCCGTCGGCAATGCCCTTGTCAAGGATGGCTGGGTTGGTGACGAACACGTCGTCGCCAACGAGTTGAACGCGATCGCCGAGCGCGCGCGTCAACATCACCCACCCGTCCCAGTCCCTTTCGGCTACCCCGTCTTCAATCGAGACGATTGGATACTGACCGACCCACTCGGCGTACATCTCGATCATTTGTGCCGTCGTCCGCGTCGGCTCGCCCGACTTCGCAAAAACGTAGCGACCGTCCTGCCAGAGTTCGCTCGACGCAACATCCAGCGCGAGAAAGACATCCCGCCCCGGTTTGTACCCGGCCTTGCTGATCGCCTCAACCACGAGGTCGAGGGCTTCTCGGTTCGAACGGAGATTGGGCGCGAAACCACCTTCGTCGCCGACGCCCGTCGAATGCCCCGCGTTCTTGAGGATGAGTCGCAAGGCATGAAAGACCTCAGCGCCAGCTCGGAGCGCCTCGGCGAAACTGGGCAGCCCGATTGGCATCACCATGAACTCCTGCAGGTCGACGCTGCTGTCGGCATGCGCGCCGCCATTCAGGATATTCATCATGGGCACCGGCAACAGGTACTCCGCGGTCGGGCGGCCGTTCAGACGCGCGATGTGTGTGTAGAGTGCCTCGTTGGATGCGGCGGCGCCCGCTTTTAGAGCCGCCATTGAGACGGCGAGGAGGGCGTTGGCGCCGAGCCGACTCTTTCCCGGCGTGCCATCCAGCGCGATCAGTCGATCGTCGATGGCGCGTTGATCGAGCGTACACCCGCGCAACGCTCGCGCGATCTCGCCGTTGACGTGGCCGACGGCCTTGAGCACCCCTTTTCCGAAATAGCGACGCGGGTCGCCATCGCGAAGCTCGAGCGCTTCGCGTTCGCCCGTCGAAGCACCTGACGGAACGGCTGCGCGGCCGAAAGCTGTGTCGGCCCATACTTCGGCTTCGACCGTCGGGTTCCCCCTCGAATCGAGAATTTCCCTGGCGCGAATACGGGTGATCTGCATGGGCCTAGGCCTGCGCATGGCCGCCGCGATCGGCGTCGGCCTCTGCGTGCAGCGCGTCGTCGCTTATCGGTCCGATCAGTGGCTCATCCTCGGCGGTGACGACAACCACGCCGGCTTCCGTGACGGTATGCCTTCGCCGATCCTCCGCGGCGTTGAAACCGATTAGCGCTCCGCGTGGAATGAGGACATCGCGGTCGACGATCGTCCGCCTGAGTCGAGCGTGACGACCGACACGGACGCCCGGCATCAGGATAGACTGCTCGATTTCGCAGAAGCTATGAACGCGCACATTCGGGCACAGGATGCTTCCAATGACTCGACTGCCCGAGATGATGCACCCGCTTGAAATCACGGAATCGAGGGCCTGCCCGCACCGGTGTCCCTGCTCGGCGAACACGAACTTGGCCGGCGGCGCCTGTGGCTGATATGTGCGCAGTGGCCATTCCGGGTCATACAGATTGAATTCAGGGTTCACCTGGCAAAGATCCATACTCGCCTCGAAATACGCATCGAGCGTTCCGATATCACGCCAATATTTGGCCGCCTTCTTGTTTTCATCGTAAAACCGATAACAGAAGACGGGCGACGTCTGAATGAGCGACGGAATGATGTTCTTCCCGAAATCGTGCTCACTGTCGGCTCGAGCGGCGTCCTCCTCGAGCGCGCGGACGAGAACGTCACCGCGGAAGATGTAGATCCCCATCGATCCGAGAGCCACATCCTGGGATCCCGGAAGCGGCGTGGGAGCCTCTGGCTTCTCTTGAAAGCCGATGACGCGATCGACTTCATCGATGGTGACGATGCCGAATCGCGGTGCCTCGGTGATGGGCACTTCCAGGGCCGCGAGCGTCGCATCCGCCTGCCGCTCGAGGTGGAAGCGGAACATCTTCGAGTAGTCCATCTTGTACACATGATCGCCCGACAACACGATCACGTGGCTGGGTGACTCTCGCGCAATCGAGTACAGGTTTTGGTATACAGCGTCCGCAGTGCCGAGATACCAGTGTTCGCCGACTCGTTTTTGGGGTGGGAGTAGCTCGATGAACTCGCCGAGTTCTTCCGACACGACGTTCCAGCCCATCCGCACATGACGATTGAGGGACAGCGACTTGTATTGGGTGGCAATGAAGATTCGGCGCAACCCGGAGTTGATGCAGTTGCTGAGAGTGAAGTCAATGATTCGGTAAGGCCCGCCGAAGTAGACAGCCGGTTTGGCGCGCTCTTTTGTCAGCGGGTAGAGGCGCTCGCCGGTTCCGCCAGCGAGAAGGACAACCAGGATATCGTCGAGGTCCATGCCGTCACGACGGGGTGGCGATGATAGCACGCGCGTGTGCGAGTCTCGATCAAGAACGCCGCGTTATGTTCGATATTTAGAGGGTTTTGCTTGTTTGACTTGCCCCACATTCGTGCCTATGATCAGGCGATTCGGATTCTTGGATGGGTCCGTAACGTGCGTGGACCGTTGTTCACGAAGAGGGGAATGATGAATATTCGTCGGGTTCTTACGGTGGCCGTCGTCGTCGGCTCGCTTGCTGGTGCATCGGTACTCGCGCAGCAGAACAATCAGCAGGCGAACAACCCACAGAATCGCCGCGACCAGGAGAAGAGAAGCCAGCAGGAACAGCGTGACATCCAGGCGCTCGTTCAGCTGGTCGATGCGGTGTCGGCCGGGAAGCAGCCAGCGCCAACCGATATACCGGTCACGTGGACCGGAAATCACTTCGTAAAGGGTGCAGGCGACGCGACCTTCATTCCGTTCACGGTTACTGTCGACGCGAGCAAACTGGCAGCGCCAGGAGTTGCGCTTTACGTCCGGGCCGTCGCGAAGGGCGCCCCTGCCCCTGCGACGCCTCCGCCAGCCCAGCAAAACAACAACAATCGCGACAGGGATCAGCAGGCCGGCCCGGTGTACCCGTGGGATGACATCCAGTTCCTGGATGTGCCTAGCGGCGGCAAAGTATCGCGTGCGGTGATGCTGAAATCCGGCGAGTACGATCTTTTCATTGGCATAAAAGAAAAGACGCCGCAGCAGCAGCAACGGAACGCGCCGCCGCAGAAGTCAGGCCTGTTGCGTCAGACGTTGACGGTTCCCGATTTCTCCGGCCCCGATATCACGATCAGCACGCCAATCATCGCCGACTCGGTCGAGCCGCTGACCTCTCCGCTCAGCGCCGAGGAACAGCGGACTAACCCGTACACTTTCGGTGGCACGCTTCGCGTGGTTCCGGCCGCAGACGCGACTCTGAAAACGGCGGACGACCTGCAGTTACTGTTCTGGATTTACGGCGTCCAAGACAACAACGGTGTCCCCGATGTGACGATCGAGTACAACTTCCATCAGAAGACGGGGGACGGTGAGAAGTTCTTCAACAAGACGCAGCCACAGGTCATCAACCAGTCAACGCTGCCGCCCGGCTTCAATGTCAAGGCGGGGCATCAGGTCCTGGGCTTCCTCGGTGTGCCGTTGAAGAGTTTTCCGGCCGGCGAATACCGGGCGGAAATCAAGATCACCGACAAGCTGTCCGGGAAGACGCTCACGCACAACGCGACGTTTACGGTTCAAGCCTGAGGAGCGAGGAGGCCGCCGGCCATCCATGACGCGCCGTTTCACCGTAAGCACGTTGGTTGTGCTGGCGTGTGTGGTAACCGGGGTCCGGTCTGCCACTGCGCAATCTGACGCACGAATGCACGCGGCGACGCTGGTGCAGGCGCCTGCCACGCCACACGCCGTGGTTCAGGGGACTGTGCTCGACGATCGCGGCCGTCCCCTTGAAGGGGTCGTTGTATCCGCGTTCGGATCGACTTCTGCGTTCGCAGTGTCCGACCCGGAAGGGCGATTCTCGTTCCGCAGCATTCCTTACGGCCCCTACGTGGTGCGCGCGCACCTGCAGGGATACCTTCCGCCGCGCAGTCGGCTTATTCAGGTCAATAGTGCAACGCTGACAGTGGCAGCGATCGCGCTGACACGCCGCGGTGAAAGTGACGGCGATGCGGCCATCCTCGCTGCAGGTGTCGGCCCCAGTGAGGCGCCCGTCGCCGTTCCCGCCGATGGTGAAGATCAAAATCACGATCACGGAGAGGTGGCATGGCGGCTGCGTCATCTGAAGCGCAGTGTCCTCAAGGAGACCGCGATCGACGGGATCGATGGCATCGACGGAAATGACTTCCTGGGCGACCCGCTTGACAGCCTCGGCTGGGCGATTGGCAAGCCTGCGAAGCTGGCGTCGATGTTTGCAAGCGTCCCCTGGAACGGGCAGATCGATCTACTGACGAGCACGTCATTCGACCGGCCGCAGGACCTGCTGTCGATGCAAACGTGGCTTCCCCGTGGTGTCGCCTTCATGGCGCTGGAGGCCCCAACCAGCAGCGGCCACTGGACCATGCGTGGCGCCGTCAATCAGGGACAGGGCGATGTGTCGTCGTGGATTGTGGCGGCGTCGTTTGAACGTGCCCCCGCACCGCATCGATACGAGGCTGGGTTGTCGTACGGCACGCAGTCATTCTTACGCCCCAACGCGATCGCCCGATCGGACGTGTTCGACGACAGCCGCACCGTCGGCACGTTATACGCGTACGACAATTGGACAGTGACGCCGAAGCTCGCAATCAATTACGGCGCAAAGTACGCCCGGTATGACTATCTGCGAGAGGGAGTGTTGTTCAGCCCGCGTGCAAGCGTGACGGTCACGCCGACGCCTGATGACACTTTCAAGATCCGCGCAGCAGTATCGCACCGGGAGATGGCTCCGGGAGCAGAGGAATTCATTCCGCCCTCCAGCGGATTGTGGTTGCCGCCGGAACGAACGTTTTCAGCTCTCTTATCCCGTCGCGGCTTCCGAGCCCAGCGCCTTGATCATGTAGAAGTGGCGGCCGAGCGCGAGTGGGGCAACGAGTTCGTGACAGGTGTTCGCGTGTTTCGTCAGCGTGTGGACGATCAGCTCGTGACGTTGTTTGGTGCGCTTCCGGCCTCTCCTGTTCTGGGCGTGAGCCATTACTACGTCGCGTCTGCCGGCGATTTTGACGCTCGTGGATGGGGTGTCAGTGTCAGCCGCACGGTAGCCGATCGACTGCGCGCGTCGCTCGATTACACGCACGTCGATTCAGCCTGGGATGGGGCCTTGCCCGCCGAGAGAGCGTTGTCGTTGGTGCCCGTTGTCATACGGCGGGGCGAACGCGAACGTTTTCACGACGTCACGGCTACCGTCGACAGCACCCTGCCTGTGACCGACACGCACGTGTTCGTGCTGTACAAGGTGAACTCTCGATTTGACGCGGGACGCGGGACATCGCCGGACGGCGGTGCGCGGTTCGACGTGCAGCTCACGCAGGCGCTGCCGTTTTTGAGCTTCGCCGGCGCCGATGTGGAGATGCTGATGGCGGTTCGCAGCATGTTCCGAGAGGAACTGCTCGACACGTCGGTGTACGACGAAGTCCTCGCCATTAGGCCGCCCAAACGCATCGTTGGCGGCGTAACGGTTCGGTTCTAGGGAGTCAGTCGAAGTCAAAAACCGCGGTCGAGTCCAGTCAGACCGGATGTGACCGCGGTCTTTGACTTATTTTTTTCGCTGTTTCTAGCGTCCATTTTGTTGAACGGACAGTACTGACGTTTGGATCGGGAGCTGTTTCGACACCGCAACTCGGCGAATAAGGCTTTTATTTACAGTGTCTTACGACAGATTTGACGACGCTCATCGTGGTATGTCGTTTGCTCCTTCGAGCAGCTTCGCGGTAGGTCCGCGCCATTACCCGATGCTGGGAGTGTCAAGCTCGTCGTGTGTTCAGAGCCCGTGGGTTCGCTGGGCTCACTCTGTCTTCCCGATCGTCCTCGTCGGTGTCCTGTTATCTCTGGGCGCCGCGAACATCGTTGCCCGGGCCACGTTCGACGAGGTCGAGGACGGTGTGCTCTGGCGCGTCGGGGCAGAGGGCGTCGTTGCTGCCGAGATCGCGGAAAACACCCCCGCCGCGCAGGCGGATCTTCGTCGCGGCGATGTGCTCCTGGCTATTGACGACCAGCCGGT
>Ga0075431_100002999_pt1 | contig 16342 bp, 15 predicted proteins | sample RhiMetdeltSRZDD5_FD_75297 | JGI IMG/M metagenome (GOLD analysis project Ga0075431, IMG submission 75297) | Populus rhizosphere microbial communities from Tennessee, USA - Rhizosphere MetaG P. deltoides SRZDD5 | ecosystem: Host-associated > Plants > Roots > Rhizosphere > Soil | place: USA... | reverse complement strand
CCCGTCCTGCGCCTCAACCTGCAGCGCTTCAGCGACGAGATGCCGGTGATCGTGGAGCGGGCGTTGCGCGACGACACACTCAATTCGGCCTTCAAGCCCAACTGGCAGCCGCCGGATTTCTGACGGCGTCAGACCCCGAAGTGTCTTCGCTCGCAATCGGCGCCGGGACGGTCCATGCATGACGCAAAGAAAAGCGATTTGGTTAGAGCGCCACGCAGGCGATGCGTGTGGAGCTGTCCGCCCCACGTCGGAGTGCTCTAAACGCCGAGGTCTCGTCTTATCCGCGCTGACAGGCGGCGGAGGCGGATTCGCCTATAGATGACCATGACGCCCAAGACAGGCGCAGCGACCACGATTGCGACAAGGGCGTGCATGCAGAAGCTCAGGATCGCATGCCAGATGAGCCTTTCGGGATCCTGCCCGATGCCGGCCACCACACCTAAGAGCGCGAAGACGAGACCAACACGCAAGATCTGCAAAAGTGGCGTACGCAGAGCGCGCAAAGTAAGCATCTTTCCCCCTCGGCGGGAGTTATACCGTCGTGGAACCGGCCTCGTCCATCCGCGCCTTGGCCCTGCCCGAGCGGAAGAGCTGGGACCGCGCCCGGCGGCGTTTGCAACGTTTGCAATACGGGCGATGCAGTCTTACGCCGCGGTCCTCGATGCCGATGATGGTCGCAAGCCCTCGTCTGGGACAAGCCCTCGTCTGGGAGGTGCCATGCTCGCCAAATTCTCCTCTGCGATCGCCAGGGCTGTGGTCCTCGGTCTCCTGGCCACAGCCGGAGCGCCGGCGCCTTCGGCCATCGCAGAGCGCGCCCGCCCGTCACCGCGGGTCGATGTGCCGTTCGAGCCGACGCCCCACGCCGTCGTCGACGCCATGCTCAGGCTGGCCAAGGTCGGGCCTGACGACGTCGTGATCGATCTGGGCTCCGGCGACGGCCGCATCCCCATTGCTGCAGCCAGGGCCTACGGCGCCACGGCCATGGGCGTGGATCTCGATCCCGGGCTCATCAGGCAGGCGCGCGAGACTGCCGAGCGCCGCGGGGTTGCCGGGAAGGTCAGCTTTGTCGAGGGCGACCTGTTCGGGGTGGACATCGGCAAGGCGACGGTCGTCACGCTGTTTCTGAGCCCGGAGGCGAACCGCAGGCTTCGCCCGCGGCTCCTCGATCTGGCGCCGGGGACGCGGATCGTGTCGCACGAGCACGACATGGGCCGCTGGCAGCCTGACAGAACGGCGGCCGGCAGGAGCCTTGGCGGCCACCGTCTGCTCGCGTGGGTGGTGCCCGCGAAGGTCGACGGAGTCTGGCGGCTGCGGGTTGGCGAGCGCGAGGTCGATGTCCGGCTCAGGCAGAGTTACCAGCAGCTCGACGGCTCTGCGGTCATCGACGGCCGAGAGCATCCGATCCGCAACGGCCGCCTCGCCGGAGCCGAGGTCAGCCTCGATCTTCCCCTCGGCAGCGGCAGCTGGCGCCCCCTGCGCGGCCAGGTGACGCCCACCGGCGAGCTTCGCGGCGATGGCTGGGACGCCAGGCGCCAGTGACGACGCGCACCTGTACCGGGCATCGCGAGACCCGCCCGGTCGGCGCAAAGGTGTCAGAGTCTGCCGTCCTCGGAATCGTGGGCGTGGCCGATCGCCTTTCGAAGGCGCTGATCGAGCTTGCTGGGGTCCACGATCACCTTCTGAGCGTGCACGGCCTTCACGGCACCGAGCGCAACCGCAAAGTCGCCGGCGTTCTCCACGTACACCACCATCTCGCGCCGGCCGTGCGGCGCGACCTGGCGCACCGCGCCGAACGGCTTGTCCTTGTCGGAGACGAACACCTCGAAGCCTTCCTCGATCCGCTCGTTGGCCATGGGTGCACTCCTGTGGTTGGGCCAGTCCACCTCCCCTACCCCCCATACGCCGCACCGATCGGCGGGCCAACCTGCCTCATCCACGGGGCCTCGGCTGGTCAGCGCAGGTGATCCTGTCCCGGGCTTGCCCGTCAGGGCAGCGCATCCGGCGTCCTGGAGGCGCTCCGAACGCCGTGGCTCTGTCCTAAGCAAGCTTTCCCGCCGCGACATCACCGGACAACCCGCGGTCATGTTCCGGGGGCCCGGCCAGCGACGGCAACGTCTGCAGGTTCGCCATACAAGCGCCATTCCCCTCCCGGTGGAGGGGCTAGCTAGGGGTGGGGGACTCCCTTCCTTCGATGCTCTGCGATCCCTACCTGTCCCTCCCTCACAAGGGTGGAGGGGGACGCTGCGGCACGCGCTTTGCTCAACGATCCGCGTTTGGCGCAAGCGAGGGTGAAGCGTCGCTGAGCCCGCGCTTGGGTTGCCAGCACATTTTGCTTAGGGGCCCCGGCCTGGAACACCCCCGGCCTGGAGTCGGCCCCACTCTCGGCCCTGATTGATGCTGGCCTCGGGCGCAGAAGCTGAAGCTGAAGCTGAAGCTGAAGCTGAAGCTGAAGCTGAAGCTGGGCCTCATGTCGGCTGGAAACCGTCTTCCGCCCACCCTCCGGCCAATTCAAGTTGATGATTGACTGACGAGTCAGTCGTTCATATGATTTGACAGCGTGCGGGAAGGGACCTGTCGGAGCGACACCGTCAGAGCCACACAGGAAGAGACGGCAAGAGGAAGAGACGGCAGCGAGGCATGCGATGGCGGAGCGGAGCGGCATCCCCCTGGCAAAGCGCGGTGCCTTGAGCCGGCGCGACCCCGGAGCGCGGCGGCAGGCGATCCTGGAGGCGGCGCTGACGGTGTTCGCGGAGGAGGGTTTCGCCGCCGCCCGGCTCGATCACGTGGCGGAGAAGGCCGGGGTCGCCAAGGGCACCATTTACCTCCACTTCAAGGACAAGCAGGACTTGTTCGAGCAGATGGTGCGTGAGGCCGTTTCCCCGGTGATAGCCCGTCTGGAGGCGCTGGCTCAGCTTCCTGACCTGCCGGCCGACATGGTCCTCCACGGCATGTTCACCGTCTTCCGCACCGAGGTCCTGGGCACCCGCCGCAAGGACCTGCTGCGGCTCGTCATGACCGAGGGGCCGCGCTTTCCGGCCATTGCCGCGTTCTACCATCGCGAGGTGGTGTCGCGCGGGCTCAAGCTGATGGGCGGGGTCCTGGAGCGGGCCAAGGCGAACGGCGAGCTGTCGTCCGAGGGCTTCGTCCGCTTTCCGCAGCTCGTGGTCGCCCCGCTGATCCTGGCGGTGGTCTGGGACGGCCTGTTCGCAACCCTGGAGCCCCTCGACGTGGAAGGGATGCTCGAGGTCTATCGCAAGCTGCTGGTGCAGGCTCCAGGGGAAGGAAACCGGGCATGAAGCGCATTGTCGTGGTGGCCGGTCTCGCCCTGCTGGCGGCAGGCGGCGGCGCGTGGTGGTGGGTCCACCGCCTGCCCGAGGATGGACCGATTGTGCTGACCGGCAACGTGGAGGTGCGCCAGGTCAACCTCGGATTCAAGGTGGCGGGCCGCATCCAGGCCCTCAAGGCGGACGAGGGCGACACCGTCAGCGAGGGGCAGGCGCTGGCCCAGCTGGAGAAGGTCTATTTCGAGGACAGCATCGCCCAGCTCACCGCGCAGCGCGACCAGGCCAAGGCCAACCTCGCCAAGATGCAGGCCGGCAACCGGCCGGAGGACATCGCCCAGGCCGAGGCCAACGTGAAGGAGAAGGAGGCGACGCTCGCCAACGCGCGGATCACCCTCGACCGGGCGGAGCAGCTGCTGAACCGCGCGGTGGGCACGCAAAAGGCCTTCGACGACGCCCAGGCAACCTATCGCGAGGCGGAGGCGCGGCTCAACTCGGCGCGCGAGGCGCTGAGGCTGATGCGCGCCGGCTTCCGGGCCGAGGACATCGAGGCGGCGCGCGCCCAGCTCGCCGAGCGCGAGGCCGCCCTGCAGGTGGCGCAGCGCCAGCTCAGCGACGCCGAGCTGACTGCGCCGAGCCGGGGCGTGGTGCTGTCGCGCGTGCGCGAGGCGGGCGCCATCGTCGCCGCCGGGGAGACCGTGTTCGTGCTGAGCCTCACCGACCCGGTATGGGTGCGCAGCTACGTCTCGGAGACGGACCTCGGCCGCGTCAGGCCCGGCATGGAGGTGAGCGTGAGGATCGACACGCCGGGCGCCCCGCTGCTCAAGGGCCGCATCGGCTTCATCTCCACCAGCGCGGAGTTCACGCCCAAGACGGTGGAGACGCAGGAATTGCGCACCGCGCTGGTCTACCGCATCCGCATCGTCGTCGCCGACGCGGGCGACATCCTGCGCCAGGGCATGCCGGTCACCGTCTCGGTGCTCGATGCCGCGCCCGCCAAGGTGACGACCGGTACGCTGCCGAGTGCCCCGCGATGAGCGAGCCGCTCGTCATCTGCGAGGGCTTGCGCAAGCGCTTCGCCGCCGAGGGGCCGGCCGCGCTCGACGGCATCACGGCGACCTTCAGGGCCGCCCGCGTGACCGGGCTGGTCGGCCCCGACGGCGCCGGCAAGACCACGCTGCTGCGGCTGCTCGCGGGGCTGCTGGCGCCCAGCGAAGGCAGCTTGCACGTGTGCGGCTTCGATCCGGTCGCGCAGGCCAGCGCGCTGCGCGAGGAGATCGGCTACATGCCGCAGCGCTTCGGTCTCTACGAGGACCTCACCGTGCTGGAGAACCTCGTCCTTTACGCCGACCTGCGCGGCGTGGTGGGCCGGCAGCGCAAGGACACCTTCGAGCGGCTACTCGCCTTCACCGATCTGGCGCGCTTCACCGACCGCCGCGCCGGCGCGCTCTCCGGCGGCATGAAGCAGAAGCTGGGGCTCGCCTGCGCCATGCTGCGCTCGCCGCGGCTGTTGCTGCTGGACGAGCCCAGCGTCGGCGTCGATCCGATTTCGCGGCGCGAGCTGTGGCGCATGGTCTATGCGCTGATCGAGCAGGGCGTCGGCGTGGTTTGGAGCACCGCCTATCTCGACGAGGCGGAGAGCTGCGCCGAGGTGCTGGTGCTCAATGAGGGCCGCGTCCTGTTCCAGGGCGATCCCAGGGCCATGACGGCCTCGGTGGCCGGCCGCGTCTGCCAGCTGCGCGGCGCCGGCACGCAGCGGCGCGAACTGCTGGCGCGCGCGCTGGCCAGGCCCGAGGTCATCGACGGCGTCATGCAGGGCGAGGCCATCCGCCTGGTCCTCGCTGAGGGCGCACGGCCACCCACGGCCGCCGAGCTCGGCACCGCGCTGCCCCTGGAGGCAGCCTCCGTCAGCCCGCGCTTCGAGGATGCCTTCGTCACCCTCCTCGGCGGCCAGCCGAAACGCACGCTGGAGGTGGAGACGCGCACGCGCCCGGCCCAGGACGGCCCGCCGCCGGTCGAAGCGCGCGGCCTCACCCGCCGCTTCGGCAGCTTCACGGCGGCGGACCGCATCTCCTTCACCATCACGCGCGGGGAGATCTTCGGTCTGCTCGGGCCGAACGGCGCAGGCAAGTCCACCACCTTCAAGATGATGTGCGGCCTCCTGCGCCCCAGCGAGGGTACCGCGCGCGTGGACGGGCTCGACCTCTACAAGGCGCCGGCCGCGGGCCGGGCGCGGCTCGGCTACATGGCGCAGAAGTTCTCGCTCTACGGCGATCTTTCGGTGCACCAGAACCTGGAGTTCTTCGCCGGCGCCTATGGCCTCGCGGGCAGGCGGCGCCGCGAGGCGATCGAGCGCGTCGCCGCCGCTTTCGACCTGGAGCCGCACTTCGCCACCAATGCCGGGCAGCTGCCGCTCGGCTTCAAGCAGCGTTTGGCGCTGTCGTGCGCCATCATGCACGACCCGCCGGTGCTGTTCCTCGACGAGCCGACCTCCGGCGTCGATCCGCTCACCCGCCGCGAGTTCTGGGGCTTCATCAACGCCGTCGTGGCTCGGGGCGTGACCGTGATGGTCACCACGCACTTCATGGACGAGGCCGAATACTGCGACCGCGTCGCTCTCATCTACCGTGGCCAGATGATCGCGCTGGACACGCCCGAGGCGCTGCAGGCCCGCGTCAAGAACGCCGCCCTCCCCAACCCGACCCTGGAGGACGCCTTCATCGGCCTCATCGAGGTCCACGACCGGGAGGAGGCCGCATGACGCGCGAGAAGAAGGGTCAGCGCGGGGGCCGCCTCCGGCGCATCTGGGCCCTGGTCCGCAAGGAGACCCTGCAGGTCGTGCGCGACCCGTCGAGCCTTGTCGTGGCCTTCATCCTTCCGGCCATCCTGCTCACCCTGTTCGGCTTCGGTGTCTCCTTCGACGCCACACGCATGCGTGTCGGCATCGTCGCCGAGCAGCCGACGCCCGAAACCAACCTGTTCGTCGCCTCGCTGTCGAACACCCGCTTCTTCCAGGTCCGGCGATCGGGCGACCGCCGCGCCTTCCTGGATGATCTCGCCGGCGGGCGCCTCGACGGCATCATCGTGCTGGCCGGCGATTTCTCGGAGCGGCTGGCGCGCGGCGACACGGCGGGCGTGCAGGTGATCACCGACGGCAGCGACCCGAATACCGCCGGCCTCGTCACCGGCTACGTGCAGGGCGCTTGGGGCTCCTGGCTGGCGCAGCGCGCGCTCAGTGCCGGCGAGAGGGTGCCGGCGCTCGTCACTGTGGAGCCGCGCTTCTGGTTCAACGCCGAGCTGGAGAGCCGCCGCTTCCTGGTGCCGGGCTCCATCGCGCTGATCCAGATGATGATCGGCTCGCTGCTCACGGCACTGGTGGTGGCGCGCGAGTGGGAGCGCGGCACCATCGAGGCGCTGCTCGCCACCCCGGTCGGCATCGGCGAGCTCATCATCGGCAAGCTGGTGCCGAACTTTCTCTTGGGCATGTGTGCCATGGGCGTGTGCGTGCTGGCCGCGCTGTTTGTCTTCCACATTCCGCTGCGCGGCTCGCTGCTCACCCTCATCGGCTTCACCGCCGTGTTCCTGCTCGTGGCGCTCAGCATTGGCCTCCTCATCTCGACCGTGGCGCGCACGCAGTTCCTGGCGAGCCAGATCGCCATGCTGGTGGCGTTCCTGCCAGGCGTCTACTTCTCAGGCTTCCTGTTCGAGATCGCCAGCATGCCGGCGCCGCTCCGCGCCTTCGCCACCATTGTGCCGGCGCGCTACTACGTGCAGGGCCTGCAGACCATCTTCCTTGCCGGCGACATCGCCGCGGTGCTTGTGCCGTGCACGGCGATCCTCCTTCTCATGAGCGTCGTGCTGCTCGGGCTCACCGCGCTCAACACGCGCCAGCGGCTGGACTAGCCCAGAAGGTCATGATGCAGGCAGATCGAGATTCGGCAGTCGGGCGTCGGCAGCGGGGGTCAGACCCTGCGGATCTGACCCCATGCTCCGACGTCGGTTGTGCCCTGGGGTCAGACCCGCAGGGTCTGACCCCATATCGCGCTGCGGCGGAGCCGCGCTGATGTGGACCCGGCTCGCCGCCCTGATCGTCAAGGAGCTGCTCGCGGCCTTCCGCGACCCGCGCGCCCGCATGGCGCTCGTGGCGCCGCCGATCCTGCAGCTGTTCCTGTTCGCCTACGCCGCCACCCTGGAGGTGAGCAACGTGCCGATCGGCGTGCTGAACCAGGACTGGGGCCTCGCCTCCGAGCAGCTCGTCAGCCGCTTCGAACGCGCCTCCGCCTTTTCCGAGATCCGCCGCTACGCCAGTCCCGCCGAGGTCAAGGCCGCCATCGACCGGCAGGAGGTGATGATCGTCGTCCACATCGGCCAGGACTTCTCGCGCAAGCTGGCGGCCGGAGAGCCGGCCACCGTGCAGCTGCTGCTCGACGGCCGCAAGTCCAACAGCGCCCAGCTGGTCAACGGCTACGTCGGCACCATCGTGCGCCAGTTCAGCCAGGATTTCCGCGAAGGCAAGGCGGCGGCGAGCGAGATCGTCGACCGCTCCTGGTACAACCCCAACCGGGAATACCGCACCGCCATGGTGCCTACGCTGATCGGCATCCTCAGCATGACCATGGTGCTGATGATCGTCGGCATGTCGGTGGCGCGTGAGCGCGAGCTCGGCACCTTCGAGCAGCTGCTGGTCTCGCCGCTGCAGCCCCTGGAGATCGTGATCGGCAAGGCGGTGCCCGGGCTGATCGTCGGCCTTGCTCAGGGCGCGGTCATCGCGCTCATCGTGATCCTCGTATTCGGCATCCCCATGGCCGGATCGCCGCTGGCGTTGTTCGCCGGCCTCCTCGTGTTTCTCCTGGCGGTGATTGGCGTGGCACTGTTCATCTCCTCCCTGGTCGCCAACCAGCAGCAGGCCATGATGGGCATCATGGTCTTCATGATGCCGGCCATGCTGCTCTCCGGCTTCGCCTCGCCGGTGCAGAACATGCCGGCGTGGCTGCAGCCGGTAGCCATGATCAACCCACTCACCCACTTCATGGTCATCATGCGTGGCGTGTTCCTGCGCGACATGCCGTTCTGGCTAGTGGCCCAGCGCATCTGGCCCATGGCGCTGATCGCCGTCGTGACGATCACGGCGGCGGCCTGGCTGTTCCGACGCCGCATATCGTAGGTTGGGTTAGGCCCGAAGGGCCCTATCCCAACTTGGCAGGGCGAGACCACCGGTTGCGTGCCGCTCGCGCGCCAACTCAATGTGACCGCGGTGAGTCTCATCGGCGTATTGCCGCTTCGGAGCATTTTTGTGCCCCGACATGGGTCGGCATACGACTATGCGTTGCCCAACGTCACTGTCGTGCAGGTGATGGCTGCTCCGTCCCCCTCCATCCGGCCGATGTCATCTATGTGAATGCCGGAGCGACCCGGCCCGTCGACTCATGGCTCGATGGGTTGAAGGAGGGGCGGGCGGCTTATCATTCCGCCTCTACCGCAACGAGGAGGTCGCCGAGGACCGCTGTTGGCTGCGCGCTCCGGGCGGGACCCTCGCCTACAGCTGATCGGACGGGCCGTCCGGCGATATCTTTCCTCCCTGACGATTGAGCATCCGCGGAAACCGCGCCGCGTGATGCCCATTTTGCCGCCCCGCAATGCCGTGGTATGCGGCTGCAACGCTGAAGATTGCGAGGTCGGCCACCCATGAAAGAAGTCCTCGAAGAATTGGAGCGGCGGCGGGCCGAGGCGCGGCTGGGCGGCGGGCAGGCGCGCATCGAGGCCCAGCACAAGCGCGGCAAGCTCACCGCGCGCGAGCGCATAGAGCTGCTGCTCGACGAGTGCTCGTTCGAGGAGTTCGACATGTATGTCGAGCACCGCTGCACCGATTTCGGCATGGAGAAGACCAAGATCCCCGGCGACGGCGTGGTGACTGGTTGGGGCACCATCAACGGTCGCGTGGTCTACGTGTTCGCCAAGGACTTTACCGTGTTCGGCGGCTCCCTTTCGGAGGCGCACGCCGGGAAGATCACCAAGGTCCAGGATATGGCGCTGCAGAATCGCGCCCCCATCATCGGTCTGTTCGACGCCGGTGGCGCGCGCATCCAGGAGGGCGTGGCGGCGCTCGGCGGCTACGGCGAGGTGTTCTTGAGGAACGTGCTGGCCTCAGGCGTCATCCCGCAGATCTCGGTCATCATGGGACCGTGCGCGGGCGGCGACGTCTATTCCCCGGCCATGACCGACTTCATCTTCATGGTCAAGGACACGAGCTACATGTTCGTGACCGGGCCCGACGTTGTGAGGACCGTCACCAACGAGACGGTGACGGCCGAGGAACTGGGCGGCGCGCGCGTCCATACAACCAAATCCTCCATCGCCGATCGCGCCTACGAGAACGACGTTGAGGCACTGCTGCAGATGCGCCGGCTGATGGATTTCCTGCCTTCCAACAACAGGTCGGGTGTGCCGGAGCTGCCGACGAAGGACAGCCCCGACCGCGCGGATGCCTCGCTCGATACGCTGGTGCCGGACAACCCCAACAAGCCTTACGACATCAAGGAGCTGATCCTGAAGGTGGCCGACGAAGGCGACTTCTTCGAGATCCAGGAGACGTACGCTCGCAACATCGTCACCGGCTTCGCCCGCATGGAGGGCCGCACGGTAGGCATCGTCGCCAACCAGCCGATGGTGCTGGCGGGCGTCTTGGATTCCGACGCCTCCCGTAAGGCCGCCCGCTTCGTGCGCTTCTGCGACTGCTTCGACATCCCCATCCTGACCTTCGTGGACGTGCCGGGCTTCCTGCCGGGGACGGCCCAGGAGTACGGCGGCCTCATCAAGCACGGCGCCAAGCTGCTGTTCGCCTACTCGGAGGCAACGGTGCCGAAAGTGACCGTCATTACCCGCAAGGCCTACGGCGGCGCTTACGACGTGATGAGCTCCAAACACATCCGCGGCGACGTGAACTACGCCTGGCCGTCGGCCGAGATCGCCGTGATGGGGCCGAAGGGTGCGGCCGAGATCCTCTATCGGTCCGAGCTGTCCGATCCCGCCAAGATCGCCGGCCGCATCAAGGAGTACCAGGACCGCTTCGCCAACCCGTTCATCGCCGCCGAGCGCGGCTACATCGACGAGGTGATCCTCCCACACACCACCCGCCGGCGGATCTGCCGGGCGCTCAACATGCTGCGCAATAAGACCGTGGAGAATCCCTGGAAAAAGCACGACAATATCCCTCTTTGAGGGAATTCTGCTAAAACTGGCGATCATGCCCTTGCATCCCCGCATGTGATGCAGTAGCATCTGATGTATGAAGCAGCCAGGGCCCTAGCTGACGCCGGGGCGCAAGAGGTGTCCCTGCAAGGTCCTTCGGGAGGTGAGTCATGCGGACGACTTTGGACATCGACGATGACATCCTTCAAGCCGCCAAGGAGCTGGCCCGAGTCGAGAAGAAGACGGCTGGCCAGGTTCTGTCCGAGCTGGCCCGCAGGGGGCTTACGCAGGCTCCCCTGACGGGCTTCAGCGAGGAAGCCGTCCCCTTCGCGGGCCTTGCCAAGAAGGATGGCTGGTACCAGCTCCCTAACCGGGAAGGCGTGGTCGTCACCAAGGAGATGGTCGATCGGCTGATCGAGGAAGCCGACGAGGAGGAGGCCCGCAGGAAGGGTGGCTATTGACCATGCGGGCCCTTCTCGACGTGAGCGTGCTGCTGCCGCTCTTCGATGCCGGCCACATTCACCACCAGCCGGCCATTGCGTGGTGCAGGGCGAACGCCGAGGCGGGATGGGCCAGCTGTCCGCTGACCCAGAACGGCTTCGCCCGCATCGTCTGCCAGCCCAGGTACCCGAGGCCGGCGCGCATGCTCGACGCGCTCAAAGTGCTTCGGCGACAGACTGGGTTAGCCGATCATGAGTTCTGGCCGGACGACATCTCCATTGCCGATGAGGAGCTGTTCGACCCGGCCTTCGTCCTCGGCCCCAACCAGCTCGCCGACGTTTACCTGTTGGCGCTGGCCGTCAAAAACGGCGGACGGCTGGTCACCTTCGATCAGGGCATCGCCAGGAAGGCAGTCCGCCAAGCCGAGTCTCGGCATCTGGTTGTGCTGTAGGCGGCGGGAGGAGCGTTCCCGGAGGGCTGTCGCGGCGCGAAGCTTGGGCCTACGTCCCGCCGAGCTGGGCCTGCGGCGACGGCAGGGGCGCGGCGGGCTTGGGCTTGTCCACCTCCACGTAGAAGCGCACCAGCTCCTCGTGGCCGGCCTCAGCAGCGCCCACCACGCGGGCCGTCACCCGCACGAGCCTCAGGGGCGCGCTGTCCTGGGCGATCTTGAGGAGAGGCGTCTCGGTTGAGGCGATCTCCACAACCTCCAGCGTGCGGGCGTGGCCGCCGGCGCCGGAGACCGTGATGCGGTTGCCAACGGCCAAGTGCCTGTCGAAGGACGCCTGCCCCTCCAGCGAGCTGCGGGTGAGCCAGTAGCCCTCGTCGCCCACCTCCGCCCCGTTCAGGTGGCTCGCCGCTGTCGCCGTCTCGAAGGGCAACGCGGCCACCTGGGCCCCCAGCGCGCGGCCGAGCCCGTAGCCGACCAGGAGGTCCGCCCGCCAGGCGACGACACCCGCCGCCCCCAACGCGGCAGAGCCCACGATCAGGATCACCCGGCTCACGGCTCGCAACATGGACACCTCCAGGCGGAAGCTCGATTACGCTCCTGTCATATAGGCCACTTTGTCGGAAGTGTGGAGGAGGCCGCGCCAGTAGGCCGCCGGCCGCCATCTTTACCTTGGCCAGGCCCGATCGCAGGGCCCGTACAACAACACCACCTGCTGGGCAGGTGGTGTTGCTGTCTCGGACTGTCGTAAGCTGAAGGGTCAGCTTACATATCCATGCCGCCCATGCCGCCGGGCATGCCGTGGGAGTGGCCGGCGTCCTTCTTCTTGGGCGCCTCGGCCACGCCGGCCTCGGTCGTCACCATCAGGCCGGCGATCGAGGCGGCGTCCTGCAGGGCGGTGCGCACGACCTTGGCCGGGTCGATGATGCCCTTCTCGAACAGGTCGCCGTACTCGTCGTTCTGGGCGTCGTAGCCGAACGCCGAGCCCGCCTGCTTCTCCAGGATCTTGCCGACTACGATCGAGCCTTCCACGCCGGCGTTCTCGGCGATCTGGCGGATCGGAGCCTGCAGGGCCCGCTTGACGATGGCGATGCCGGCGTTCTGGTCGTCGTTCTCGCCCTTGACCGTGATCGCCTGCGTCGCGCGCAGCAGCGCCACGCCGCCGCCGGCCACGATGCCTTCCTCGACCGCGGCGCGGGTGGCGTTGAGCGCGTCATCGACGCGGTCCTTGCGCTCCTTCACCTCGACCTCGGTGGCGCCGCCGACCTTGATCACCGCCACGCCGCCGGCCAGCTTCGCCAGCCGCTCCTGCAGCTTCTCGCGATCGTAGTCGGAGGTGGTCTCCTCGATCTGGGCCTTGATCTGGGCGACGCGGCCCTCGATCTCCTTCTTCTTGCCGGCACCGTCGATGATGGTGGTGTTCTCTTTCTCGACGCGCACGCGCTTGGCCCGGCCCAGCATGTCGAGCGCGACGTTCTCGAGCTTGATGCCGAGGTCCTCGCTGATCACCTGGCCGTTGGTGAGGATGGCGATGTCCTCCAGCATGGCCTTGCGGCGGTCGCCAAAGCCCGGCGCCTTGACCGCGGCAATCTTCAGGCCGCCGCGCAGCTTGTTGACCACCAGCGTGGCCAGCGCCTCGCCCTCGACCTCCTCGGCGATGATGAGGAGCGGCTTGCCGGTCTGGACCACCGCCTCGAGAACGGGAAGCAGCGGCTGCAGGCCGGACAGCTTCTTCTCGTGGATTAGGATGTAGGGATCCTCCAGCTCCGCGATCATCTTGTCGGCGTTGGTGATGAAGTAGGGCGAGAGATAGCCGCGGTCGAACTGCATGCCCTCGACCACGTCGAGCTCGGTCTCCAGGCTCTTGGCCTCCTCGACCGTGATCACGCCCTCGTTGCCGACCTTCTGCATGGCCTCGGCGATCATCTTGCCGATCGACTTCTCGCCGTTGGCCGAGATGGTGCCGACCTGGGCGATCTCCTCGGAATTCTTGACCTTCTTGGAGCGCTTGCCGATCTCCTCGACCACCTGCGCCACCGCCTTGTCGATGCCGCGCTTCAGGTCCATCGGGTTCATGCCGGCGGCCACCGCCTTGGAGCCCTCGCGGACGATCGCCTGGGCCAGCACGCACGCCGTGGTGGTGCCGTCGCCGGCGGCGTCGTTGGTCTTCTGGGCGGCCTCGCGCACCATCAGCGCGCCCATGTTCTCGAACTTGTCCTCGAGCTCGATCTCCTTGGCGACGGTGACGCCATCCTTGGTGGTGCGGGGAGCGCCGAACGACTTCTCGATCACCACGTTGCGGCCCTTGGGGCCCAGGGTGACCTTGACAGCGTTGGCGAGGGTATCGACGCCGCGCAAGATGCGCTCGCGGGCCTCGGCAGAGAATTTGACCTCTTTGGCAGCCATGGCTTGTGTCAGCTCCTACAACTTAACGTTGGGTTGGGGAAAGGGGGGATAAGGGGATGCCGGCGCCGGGATTGAGCCCGCGCCGGGGTCGTCGTCGGACCTTACTTCTCCAGGACCCCCATGATGTCGCTCTCTTTCATGATGAGCAGGTCCTGCCCATCGACCTTCACCTCGGTGCCGGACCACTTGCCGAACAGCACCTTGTCGCCCTTCTTGACGTCGAGGGGGACCAGCTTGCCGGACTCGTCGCGGGAGCCGGGGCCGCAGGCGATGATCTCGCCCTGCTGGGGCTTCTCTGCCGCGGTGTCGGGGATGATGATGCCACCGGCCGACTTGGTCTCGGCGTCGACGCGGCGGACCGCCACGCGGTCGTGCAAGGGACGGAATTTCATGAGGGAAGACTCTCCGCTTTTTTCAGAGATGGAGGCCGGAACGGCCTGTGATGATCACGGGATTGGAGCCTGGTAGCACTCACCCCAGTTGAGTGCCAGCCGGCGCAGGTTGAGATAGAGAAAGGTCGTGTGGCTGTCAAGGCGCGTGCGCACCAGAAAATCGGGAGGGCCGCCGATTGTTGTTGATCTACCGCGGCGGATCATTGTCCGAACGGGGACGGGTTGCATTTATGGTTACTGTGGCGGAAGGGGTCAGACCCCCCGCCACCAACGTCGCGAATGGGCCGATGCGGCAGAGCGAGGGGTCTGACCCTTCAGGCGCGGCGTGGCGGCCGCGCTGAGGAGGCCGCGCGAACTGATCCTTACGCCGCCGGAGTGCGGCGGAAATAGCCCGCGAAGACCTTCCAGAGGCCGGCGAGCGCCAGCACCACCAGGATCCAGCCCTTCTTGAGGAAGACCAGCGCGATCGCCAGGATGCCGGCCTTGGAGAGGATCTTGCCGGCGATCAGTCCGCCGATGCCGTAGGCGGCGACCTTGTCCGCGCCGGGCACGAAGTCCGCATAGCGCGAGCCTGCCTCGAACTGCGGCATGTCCATCACAGCCGGTATGACGGCCTTGATCTCGTCGAGCTGATCCATGCCGGCCACGAAGTTGATCTTCAGCACCCCGCGGCGGCCCAGCGCCCGCACGTCGTAGTTCAAGGTGTGCTTCTCCTGGTCGCCGAACGCCAGCTCCTTGGCCCAGTGGAGCTTGTGCGTGTGGCGATCGTAGAATGGCGGCGAGGCCCAGCCGACCAGGCGAATGGAGGAGAAGCCCAGCTTGACGCGCTCTTCGCTCGCCTGCGCCGTGCCCTCCTGCATGTCCTTGAGCAGGGAGTTATAGTCGATGCCGGCGGCATCCTCGTCGGAGACGTAACCGTCCTCGTCGTAGGTGATGACGGCTCCCCAGGTGTCGTCGAGCGGGGTCTTGTCCGCCGGCATGATCATGCCGAGCACCTTATCAGCCGACGTCGGCGGATTGTTCCAGGCGTCGACGATCACGCGCCGGGCATGCTCGGCGGACAGGAAATAGAAGCCGCGCGGCACATTGAGCTGCACCCCGCCGGTGCCGAGCCCTATCGTGCCGTCCTTGTAGTCGAGGCTCTCGACGAACTTCTGCGCCTCCTGGTGCTCGAACGTCCGGCCCGGGAACGCCTCGCCAAATGTCTTGGCTTCGGCGCAGGCGATGGTCAGGATCAGCGCGGCGGCGGCCGCGAGCGCCCTGAGGCCCACGTTGAGGCACATATGTGATCTCCCCCGAGCGGCAACGCGCCCGACCGCGCCATCCCCCGCGCGACCTCGAATGCAACGCGCCGTGGACGGCTCATTGGGCGCCAATGGCGGCAATTTCGTGTTCGGCGCGCGGCGTTGCCCGAATCGGGTGGGGAATGCTGCCCTCTGCTGACACGCCCTCTCTCCCGCAGGCGGCGCAGGCGGGGAGAGGGACACGGATCACTTGGTCCGTGGGCCCGTATACGATTCGATCGGCGGGGTGCCGTGGGTGTGGAAGGTCTCGATGGTCTTCAGCCCCCAGGCCTGGCCCTTCTTGCGCTCGGCCTCGGTCCACACCACGGGCTGCCAGTCGGGCGCCAGCACCAGCCGCGCGCCCGCGTTGGCCACCTCCACGCGGTTGCCGCCCGGCTCGTAGACGTAGAGGAAGAATGTCTGCTGGATGGCGTGCTTGTGCGGGCCGGTCTCGATGTGGATGCCGGCCTCCAGGAAGATGTCGGCCGCGCGCAAAATCTCCTCGCGGGAATCCAGCGCGTAGGTGACGTGGTGGAAGCGGCCTTTGGCGCCGTAGTGGTCGAGCGTGAAGGCGCAGTCGTAGCTCTTGTTGTTGGTCGTGACCCAGGCGCCGGCCTCGCGCCCCGAGTCGAGCACGATCATCTCGGTGGTTCTGAGCCCCAGCACGTTCTCCATGAAGGCCCTGAGCTCGCCAACGTCGGAGCAGAGCAGGTTCATGTGGTCGAGCCGGCGCACGTTGACGCCCTTGGCGGGGAAGCGCTGGGCCTGGTTCTTGAGCGCGGGCTTCAGGTCGGGGGGCGCCTTGTACCACTCGGTCTCATAGTAGACCTCCATCGGGTGGCCATCGCAGGTGGTGAAGGCGTAGGCCGGGCCGTGGCCCAGGTCACCCTTGGTCCAGCCCTTGCC
>Ga0075431_100002994_pt1 | contig 16360 bp, 19 predicted proteins | sample RhiMetdeltSRZDD5_FD_75297 | JGI IMG/M metagenome (GOLD analysis project Ga0075431, IMG submission 75297) | Populus rhizosphere microbial communities from Tennessee, USA - Rhizosphere MetaG P. deltoides SRZDD5 | ecosystem: Host-associated > Plants > Roots > Rhizosphere > Soil | place: USA... | reverse complement strand
TTACGAGGTCGAGGCTCAGTCGGGCGATCCGGCGACAGATTTTGCCGGCACCGTCTTCTTCCCGCCTGATTTCAGAGTCAGAACCGGCATGCAATGGGACACGGCTCCACTGAGTGTCAATGTGTTCGTCAACTACACGCCGGATTTTGCAGATAGGCGCCTTCCGCAAGAGGTAAAGATCGACTCCTACACGACCGTTGACGCTTCACTCCAGTATCGGCTCGGTCGTCGCCAGGCGACGACCATTGGATTGATCGTCGCAAACCTATTCGATCAAGACCCGCCTTTCGTCAGCACTGATCAACCGCAAGCGCGGCCGACCTACGATCCGGCCAACGCAAGCATCATTGGGCGCACTGTGGCATTGCAGGTCAGGCAGCGCTGGTAGCAGTCAGTAGCCATCACTCTCCCTCATGACTCAACACTGCGAGTTGGGTGTGGCCTACGCACTGGCTTTTGCGAGAAGAAGAATGCGCGGTCTGTTTCCAATGCTTCTGGTGGTGGTTGCCTCGGTGTGCAAGGCCGCGAGCATGCAGGTCGAGTCTAACGACGCGGCGGCATCTCATCGTCGCGCCGTGACCTATGAAGATCTGCTCGACATCAAGGACTTGGGGGTGATGGAACTGGACGGCTGGCGAGGTGTGGCGATCTCTCCTGACGGAACGTACGTGGCGCTCGAAGAACGGCGTGCGGTCGTGACCACGAACACGACAGATATTCGGTGGATCGTGGTTCCGCTGGCCCGCGACGCACCCCCTCGGGATGTGGGAAGCGGAGGCGAGCGTATCTCTGAGACAAACTACGGCTTGGAGAACGGCTACTCGCAGGGACAGATTCCGGCGTGGTCGAGCGATTCCAAATGGATCGTCTACCGCGCAAAACGCAATGGGGAGGTGCAGCTCTGGAGAACGCGAGTTGATGGGACGCAACAGGAGCAGATCTCGCACAACGCAGCCGATGTCATTGAGTACGGGTTCTCCAGTGACAGAAGCAAGCTTTTCTTCACAGTCGGAGCTACTCGCAAAGCTCTGCAGCAAGCATCTCGCGAGGAAGCGAATAGCGGCTTTTTGTATGACGAGCGCTTTTCACCGCTCTATGGCACAACGAAGCCGATGATCACCAAGGCCTATGAGACTCCAGTCGCACAGACCTGGATCATCGATTGGTCGAGTGGTGCGGAGAGGCTGGCAACGTCGGCGGAGGCGCAACAATTCAGCGAACAAGGCGCGCCCGTGTTGTCGAATCGGAGCGAACCTCGTCAACTGAGACATTCACGGCATGGGAACACCATGGCCTGGCTCGAGGATCTTCGGACAAACAGGGAAGTCGGCGTCGAACCCCCGCTAACTGTTGTGGCCTCCCCGTCAACGGACGTAGCTCAGGCGCGTGCTTGCCTGCATCCTGCGTGCACCGGCACTTTCAAGGGGGTTTGGGTTTCGGATGACGGCCGCGAGGTTTACTTCGAGCGTTGGGAGCGGGGCTACCACTATGGCGCTTTGGGATTCTATCGGTGGAGCCTGATTGATGGATCCTTGAAGCTCATTCTGCAAACGACGGATCTGATCGAAGCATGCTCTCTGCTTGCTGAGCGCTTGATCTGCGTTCGAGAGACTCCTACACATCCCGGCGACTTGATTGCGCTCAACCTGCACACGGGTGCAATTGCTACGGTTTACGAACCAAATCCCGAGTTCAGGCGCCTAGCTTTTGGTGAGGTGACTGCGTTGACCTGGGTCGACAAGGAAGGTGTCGAGGGGTTTGGGCATTTGATCAAGCCACTCGAGTACCAGGCCGGCAAGCGATACCCGCTCGTCATCGTGCAGTACATCTCCAGGGGCTTCTTGCGAGGGGGAGTCGGAGACGAATATCCGATCCACGTCTTATCCGCACGCGGATTCATGGTCTTGAGTTTCCACCATCCCGAAGACCGGGAACTGCAGGCGAGCTCGCGTTCATGGGACGAGGTCGAGAAGCGCCGATGGACGGACGTTTCTGATCGCAGGCGTGTCCTGTCTGTCTTGGATGCGGGCATAGAGAAGCTTGACAGGGCGGGGTTAATCGATACTTCTCGAATCGGAATAACCGGGCTGAGCGCCGGCGCAGAGTCAGCGACGTTCGCCTTGATCCATTCGCGATGGAAGTTTGCAGCAGCGGCCTTGAGCGGCACGTTTTGGAATCCGATCGACTATGCGCTTGGCGGGCCGACCATGCAGCGCAAGTTTGAAAGTTGGGGACTCAAGGACCCTACCGCGGGCATGGCGGAAGACGGCTGGAGTGCCATCTCGCTGGCAAGAAATGCGACACGAGTCTGCACGCCCATCCAGATCCAGGTCTCCGACGCCGAGTTGTTGCCAGAGACCGAGACCTACTCAGCTTTGAAGACTGCGCAGTGTCCGGTCGAGATGCACGTGTTCCCTGACGAGCACCACATCAAGTCTCAACCATTGCATCGAGCCCACATCTACAGGCGCAACGTACAGTGGCTGCAGTTTTGGCTCAACGGGATTGAGGAACCAGATCCGGTTGATGCCGAACAGTATGGGCGCTGGACATCATTGCGCCGGCAGTCGAAACAGCCCTGGCAGATCACCAGTAGATAGCGACACCTCGGACGGCGCTATCGCCTGGTACTACGCCGCGATACTCAAAGCCTGGTTCTCCCAGTTCCTCACCCAAATTTCCGCTGCTGCACAGGCCAGCATCGGAAGTAATTGCATTGGGCGAAGCGGATGGCCGCGGCAGATATAGGGCTCGAGCGCCTTGCGATCGAGCAAGCCCTCGCGCACCAACCGGCCATCGAGCAAGACATCCTGCAGCAGAGCCTTGTTGAGACGGATGAGGTCGAGTGCGTGCGTGATGGTCGCACCCTTGGTCTCTCGTGCAATGATCTCGTTGGGTACGATGTCTTTGAACGCGTCCCGTGCCAAGGCGCGATGCTTGCCGCCACGTTGCAGGACATAGGTAGGGATTCTGAGCGAGGTCTCCATGAGCGGTTGAGAGATTAGCGGATGGTACTGCGAGACACGCTCCAAGTGCCCGGCAGGAATCGGCCGGTTGACGAGGTCGGCCAGGATGCGCACTTGATACTGTTTCCCTTTTGGCAGATCAGCTCCACCGAAGGTCCATGGATGGGCAGCATACGTGTCAATGTCGGCGGGCACTGCCTCTTTACGTACGAACGGCATCTGGCCATAGTGAATCAAATCAGGCGCCCAACGCCCGTGACAGTATCCATCTCGTAATGCTCCTCTGAGCACCGACCAAAATGGCTCGCCGGTGAAGTTCGCTGTTTCGCGCACAATCGAAAGCAGTCCGCGACTCACGCCATGGTCGTGTACGTAGTCGCCAGCCGGGAGACTCATTTTGGCTTGCAAGAAGAGATGATCGCCACCCTCGCCAGTCCACAGCGCATCGACATCGTATTGCTCTGCGAGAGCGTTCCTGGGAGCTGTATCCAGCAGCATGAACGAGACAAGCGTAGGGTTGACTGTCTTGGGCGCGTTTAGCACGCGATCATCAATTTGCAGCCCACCGGTCTTCCATTCGACCTCGACCAGCTTTGAATTTGCTCGTGCTGCTGCCAGGCGAGCGAACGGCCTTTCATCTTCATCGACAGCCAGTGAGTATCGATTGAGACAGGTGATCGCCGGTCCGCCAGCGCGCTGCGTAGCGCATCCAAGAACGATTGCAGAGTCGAGTCCGCCCGAGAGATTGAGCATCACTCGTTGTTGAATCCCGCCCCACGCGGCGATGCAGTTTTCCGTCGCGTGCCTAAGTTCGGAACGGGCGAGCTCATAGCTATCCAATTGCGGCAGCCGGGCGATGGTGTTCGGATCCCACAGCGAAAAGTGCCTTTCAGTTGTGGGTGTGATCTCGAGGCAATCTCCGGCGAGCAGCGCGGTCACCCCTTTGATGCCGCACTCGCGAATACGAATATCGTCAAAGAACAAGAACGCGGAGAGGTAACGCCAATTGATGTCGAACCGCAGTCCCAGCCCCAGGATGTCCATGACATCTGAGAAGACGATGTCCACTGCGCCGCTACGCACTCGAAAACAAGGTACCTGCCCGGAGCAGTCCCGGATGATGCAGGTCGTTGTCGTGGCGCGATCTAATAGGATTGCTACATAGGGACCCCAGAAATCCGAGACCAGCGTTCGGCCACGAGTGCTCGCGAAACGCCGTTCTCGTTCGGCATCAATTGTCGCTGGCGCATTCGTGCCCGGCAGCATTCGCTTGTCAAAGAGCTGACCTAGCACTACGCCGCTTCCGCTATCAAGTTGACGCCCCCGAAATCCGTCTCGGTTCGAGAGCTCGAATGCAGTGATCGCGGACGAATTGCAAACGCACCGCCAATCCGCAAATTGACGGCGGGCCAGCGCTGCAAGGCGTAATGCCGCCGGATCGTCAGCTCGAACGCCATTCCAAAGCAACGCAACGAAGCGATACATGGATTAACCCTCGCATCCAACTGCCATGATCGGCGTATAACCAGCAACGGACTCGATGGTGTCATTCAACACAACGCTCCCGTGCTGTACCCAACAGTGCGCGGCAAAGGGATTACCGTTAACGCCAAAGACCCACGTAGGGAATTGCTCGTAGAACGCGAGAAACTCGAGGAGCGCGAGGGAATCGAACAGGCACAGATAGCTGCGTGGGAAGTAGCTTCGAAGTCGAACGAATGCCCCGACGAGCCTTCTGACCTGTGGCATATCAAGTTCTCCCGCACTTTGGTGACCGCGTGCTCGTCGAGCTAATCCTTCAACGACATCCTCCAAGGTGCGGCCCTTGAGATTGCGGTTTGCGACAAACCCTGCGCGAAAGAAGCGCACCAGCTCAAGTGGACCATATGTGGAGGCGCGCCCTTTGAGGTCTTCCAGCAGCGAACTGGTCGGTCGATCGATCTGAACCGGCGAGACGGGTTTGCTTCCAGCCTGCGCAACAGTGAGCAGGCCCCTGTTGACCAGCTGCTTCGCCAGTTCCTCCGCCTCCGAGTCACTTGAACGATGAGAGTGACCTGCTGAATTATTGCCGTCCCAGTACCCTCGCAGGCAGTTGCCCAGCAGATCCATTTTCTCTTGCTCGACACAGATGTACTTGTCGGAGCGTAGGTCGAGGAAGACGCAATACGCGTTGGAAAAGCAGATGTAGGCGTGTGGGGAAAGACAGTAGCCCTTGTTACTCACCGCACGAGCCTCATTTGGTTCGAGACAGCAGACGGTGCGCGGACAAAGGCCGCGCACCGCCTCAAGGCCACATTCCAAGCGGAAATGGCCTCGCCTGCAGTTACACGGTCTTCCTGTTCAGGCCGTTTTCGCCGGGCTGAATCGGTCCACCCTTCGTCTCTTCCGACACTCTTCCGATCTCGATGATCATGGCAGTCTCCTTCCACGATGTTGATGAATGATTCCATGCCGCCGCGCGGTGGCGGCCGAACCATGCGTTGCCAGGCCTGATGTCGTCAATGTGGAGAGTGGTTGCATGCATATTCGCGGGAGCCATCGCGACGAACATCGGCTGTCCGCGGCGGGTTAATTCTTCGCAGAGGTGCAGCTCTGGCGCGCGGGGGGACACACACTCAATCAGCTACTTGCGGGCGCGGGCGATGCGATCAACGACGTGCATCCGATCGTCCAGTCGAGTTGTTGGAATGAGAGGCTTGACGTTTTCATCGCCACGCTGAGACGCAGGTGACAGATCATGTCTTATTGGGTTCTGACTCATTTCTGCTGTGACGAGACGGGAGCGAGTCGAGCGAGCGTAGCGCGGCGCGGTTCAAACGTGTTCGCACGCATCAACTCGGTGCCCCCTTTAAGCCAAGAATCCAGCACTGTCACCACACGTTCGCGAGAGCGTAGGCAGCGATGACGTGCTAGGGCCGATTCGTATCTTTCGTAGAAAGAATAGCTTGCTGATCTCATCCGCAGGACGCCGCAGCCCCGTTTGAGTTCGCAAGCTCTCGAACGACCGAGGATGTGCGAGTATTGATTCGGGAGAACTATCCGCATGAAGCACCTTGGCCACTTCCTCGAGCAGCCTGAAGGAGACAGTCGGAACGATCGCCGGGAGCAGAGCTTCGAGATTTGGCTTCAACTCACGAACGGACTTGCTAGGGAACGCGATCGAATCGGGGATCTCGAGCGAGCTCGAATCGTTCGCCAAATGCCACCAGCCTTCGACCTCTTGCACGGAGCGAGTGGTTGGTGAGCGCCGGCGATGCCAAGCCCCTGTCCGATTCCTCTTCGGCCAAGCGAGGTGCGCGGCAGGCGCTGTCTGAGATCGTGCGCCTCTTTTGGAGCGTGGCGGACAGCTACACCAAGCAACGCCTGCTGTTGGCGCTTGTTCTCGTTGGAATCGGCGCGTTACTGGCTGCCCTCACGCCGATTGCTCTCAAGCTCGTCATAGATTCGCTGTCGCAACCTCGCAGTGTAGATGCGGCGTTCGTCGGGCCGATCGCGCTCGTCATCCTGTATGCATTCGGCCAGTATGCGACCAGAGCCTTCACTGAGCTGCGCACCATGCTGCACGGCCATGCTGAGCAGCGCGTTCGTCGTCGTATCGGGCTACGACTATTCGAACATCTGGTGCGCTTGCCATTGCAGTTTCACCTCGATCGCAAGGCAGGTGCCATGGGTGAGACCGCGGAGCAGGGGCTGCGCGGGTTCGACTTGCTGCTGCAGCACCTGGTCTACACGGTTGTTCCGATCAGCGTCGAGTTTGCCACGGTTACGATCGTACTCGTTCACTTCGACCAAGCTCGCTATCTGCTGATCCTGGGACTAGCCTCGGTCGCATATGTGGCTGCTTTCCACTGGTGTGCGACTGCCATCCAGGCACCGGCCGCAAGCATGTCGAAGCTGCACGTGGATTCTCACGCCCTGCTCACCGATACACTCATCAACAGTGAAACGATCAAGTATTTCGACGCAGAACCCGTAGTCTGCGAGCAGTACGATCTGGCACTCGGGCGAAAGGAATCGGCCTGGAGAAGGTTCTTCGTGGCCTATGCCACCGGAGGTGTGCTGGTCGCCACAATCTTTGGACTGTCCCTGGGGATCTCCCTCGTTTGCGCCGCGCGCGACGTCATGACGGGTGCGATGAGTCTGGGCGATTTCGTTCTGGTCAACGCGTACGTAATCCGGCTGGTGCAGCCTCTCGAGTTTCTCGGGCAGGCTGTACGGGACATTGCCCAAGGATTGGCATTTTTGGGAAGCATGCTGGGTCTGTTCAGATTGAAGACGGAATGCCTGGAAAGTCGGTCGGTCGAGAACTTCACGCCGGCGCGGGGAGCACTCGTATTCGACAAGGTCAGCTTTTCCTATCGACAGGAAACCTCGGTGCTGAACAACGTGAGCTTTGAGGTGCCCGCGGGAAAGACAGTAGCCGTTGTGGGCGTCAGCGGCTCCGGCAAGTCATCCTTAATCCGCCTGCTGTTCCGTCTCTACGAACCAGATAGCGGCCGCATTCTACTCGACAGCATTCCAATTCAGGACCTGGCGCTGTCTTCGGTCCGCCAAGCAATCGCCGTGGTGCCGCAAGATACGGTCCTGTTCCACGACACTATCGCCCGCAATATCGGTTTCGGCCGCTTTGGATCAACACAAGCTCAGATCGAGGAAGCTGCAAGGATCGCAAATCTTCACCCATTCATCAGTAGGTTGCCGGAAGGCTACGAAACCGTAGTGGGTGAGCGCGGACTCAAACTCTCGGGAGGGGAGCGCCAGCGCATTGCGATTGCGCGAGCCGCGCTGAAGAGACCGCGCATCTTTGTCTTCGATGAGGCAACGTCATCTCTGGACAGCAAGACGGAGCGGGAGATTCTGTGCAACCTGCTAGCGCTGTCTCTGCAGAGCACGACACTCGTCATCGCCCATCGACTGTCAACCATTGTCCACGCAGATGGAATCATTGTTCTCGATCGCGGCATAGTCGTCGAGCGTGGGACGCATGAAGAACTTCTTGCGCTGGGTGGCCCATATGCCGCGCTGTGGAACGCGCAACAGAGCAGTTTCGTCGATGGCGCGAGCGCTCCCGTGATGTGAAGGCGGCGATCCTGCGTTCGGCGCCGGCCCAAGTGCGAGCCCTCAATCTGTGGAGTTGGTTGCTCTCTCTCTTGTGACAGTGAGTAGTCAGCGGCCGCTATCCGTCCGCGAATGCTGTCGAGGACGGAGATCAGGCGCACGATAGCGGTGCGGAGGCGTCCTGGGACAGATGCGAGTCTCGACTCGCGGAAACTGATGTCCATCGCGCCTGACGGCGAAGCGGACTGATACCGACCGGCGACTGACTCTGCATAATTGATCGAGGAGGAGAATCTCCGATGCGGGGACATGTCATGTTCCGCGCAACGTTCATCACAATCCATCCTTTGGCCCCATGCCCACCCGGTCAGGACATAGCGCGCATGGAAAGGAGTGACGGGTTGATCGTCGAGCTCTCTCCTTTGCCGGCCCGTAACTCCTTGACCCGGCGGAGTTCGCTCTCGGACGCGCGCCTGCATCGATCGATGTATCGTGCCGTATTGAGTTCGCTTCGCCTGGCTCCTGTCCATACATGGAGAGCCAGTATTGACTATGGGCCGATCGCTTCGGCATACATCAAGTCATGCCTGAGACAGGGAGAATTCGAGCCGCCTGTGATCGATCGGTGAGTCGAGAGGCTGCGGCGCGTCGATCGTGTGTGCCGCATGCCTGTTCTGATGGGCGTCGTACCAAGCAATGCTCTTGCCACTCAAGCACCGCAGAGCTCATCGACTCGCTAATGACCAGCCTCAAGTTGCTAGACCTGGTGGCAGAGGGAGAGGTCGTCGAGATGGCACTTTCATTGTGGATCCGCCGGCCGCTCGCGGCGCCCCTTTCAATTCTCGATCGAACGATGGCACGCTATGAACCAGACGATCTCGACTTCGCATTCGAACCGGATCAGCTGTATCCGCCACATCCATTCGCAGAGCTTCTCCGGCTTGCATTTGCATCAGAGTTCAATGCCGGCCGACGTACTTTACGGCTGACCCACGCCTCTGTGTATCATGAGTACGCGTCAGATGCGACGCGGCGGGAATGTGACAGGACGGTCAAGCGCTTCGCAGATCGGTACCGACTGTGGTTGCCCGAAGCGATCTGCATGGACGAAAGCGGCGATTCGATGTAAGGCGCCACCACGAGCTTTGATGTCGAGGACAGAGCATCTGCTGCGCCCGAATCGTAGCTAGATTTCGCGATAAACATCGTCTGCGTCTTTGTCTGAGCGCAAGCCCAGGAACTTGGAATGTCTGAGTCGGTTCTCGGCTGTCCACTCGACGAACTGGATCTGCACCACGAGCTTTGGTTTAGTCCAAATCATTCCCTTCATATCCTCCTCGCTGACGCCGCCACCCCACCTGGATGAACCTTCGCTCGGCAAGTCTACGAACGGACAATCACGCTGCTGGACAGCCTTGAGCCTTCGTGCGAGCTCGCGTCTCACATGCGGCACCAATCCCGCACGAACCGTCGCAGCAAATAGCAGCTTCCTGTTCTCGAAGTATCCAACCAGGAGTGCATCCACGCCGCTGTCACCAGAGGGTCGATAGCCGCCGATCACGAACTCCTGTTGGCGCTCGAGTTTAAGCTTCTGCCAATTGCCAGAGCGCTCACCGGCTTCATATCTAGAGTCCCGGCGCTTGGCGATGACACCTTCGAGGCGCATGGCCCGAACGGTGCTGACGATCTCTGCCGTGCTGCCGGGCAGCTGAATGGATAGAAGCAGGCCAGATTTCTCGATCACTCCCCTGAGTTCCGTTCGGCGCGCCTCCAGCGGCTCGGCCCTCATGTCTCGACCATTCAGGTTCAGCAGATCAAATGCGTAGAACACGATCGTGTGCTCGGGGTGGGTGCCACGGTGTTGCAACGCCTGGAATGACGGTCGACCCTGCTTGTCCACGGCGACGATCTCGCCATCGATCACGACGTGCTCTATTGACAAGCGACGGCCGGCAGCAGCGACAGCCGGGTACATCTGTATCAGGTCTTTGTCGTTCCTGGAACGGATCTTGATCACACTGCCATCTTTGATGATGAGCGCGCGATAGCCATCGAGCTTGAGCTCATAGGACCACTCAGGTCCTTCCGGTAGCACGTCGACCGAGACTGCGGCCATCGGCTCAATAAAGCCAGGAGGCTGGTGCTTGTGAGGAGAGTGCACATCCTGCGCAGCCCGGGTCTTTCTTGTCGGCATGGCAAGTGTGTTGGGAACTGCAGACATGAGCTTACTACGGAACTCGCAGTGAGGGAGCACACATATTGGGGGCGATACCTGGCCGAGGTATTCCTCTCCAAGTCATTCATTTTCGGGCACAGTTGTCTCGGCTCATACTTGGAATTGACGGTGGGTTGCGGCCTGTATAACTATACAGCAATGCTGCTCGGCCGAAGCCTGTGCGAATTGCCACGACCAGGTTGACATGGTTATTGAGCCTCTCACGCCAGAGGAGCGGGCGCTGCATGCAAAGGGGATTGAGAGAATTCGCCGACACCTCTTTCGTCGCTACCAGCCGGCCGACTACTTCATCGTTCCAAACTCCGAGCAGGTCATCGCCGCCTCTGCCGAGAGTTGCTGGAACGCCGCCTGCGGCGACTTTCGTGTGTTCCGCTTCGGCGGCCTTTCATATGTCGTCGACTGTCGCGACAAAGACGGTCTTACGAGAGTCTGCCTAGCGCACACTGAGCGGGATCGATTTCATTTCTGGGTCTCTGCAGCCAGGGGACACACCATGACGTCACTGATCGTTCGATTCCGCGATCTCGACGAAATCGTATATCAACATGTGTGCTCGTATCGAAGGATGAATATGCGCACACTGAACTCGGGCAAGGCTAGCTCGCGATAGCGGACGTTAAATCGACACTAAGATTACGCGCGCTTACGACGCTTGTGCGTCGTCCTTCGTCCCTGAAGAACCGAGCTAGTCACGTGACGGTCGCCTTTCGGCACGGATACGGGGCGAGCTTCCTCACGGCCGATTCAGCGCTCGAGTATGCCGATGCCGAGATGCAGCGGCTGCTAGCGGCATGCGAACGACTTGAGTGCGAGGACTTCGCCGGTATCTATTGCGAGGCCGGGGCAGAACAAGAGATCTGGCACCTCGATCGGAGGGAGCACGGACCGGCTTGGAAGGCAGTCGATGATCCGAACTCAGTTCTACTTCAGCTCGGCCCAATGCGGCAAGATGGATCGTTCAACTTGGTTGCCGACTTGAGAAGGCGCAGACGGTAAGGCGCCACTCGTTCACTTCTTCTTTCGCTCGGCCTTTGAGCGGCGTTTTACATCCTGCCCTTGGGCGCGTTTGTAGCTCTGGATATCTTTGAACTTCCCCTTCCTATCGCGCACGGCATACAGCTTCTTCCCGCTTTTGCTACGGTGTGTTGTTCGTTTGGTTGCCACTGGTCACCTCCGCGGTTCGCGCACTTCCATCAAACATCTGCAGGATTGCTTCGGTTCCGGGTGGTTAAATCCTTGCGCTCAGGCGACTGGATGGGACCGCTTCATCGCGCTAGAGTCCAGTTGGGAGCACGGATATGCCCGGAAAGGATTCGGAGCGGTCAGACAACGATAGGCGTTCGATCGCCGAATTACTCGCGTCGCTCTATCCAGAGCTGCGAAGGATTGCTGCGACGCAGATGGCGCGATCAAACGCGGGATCGACTCTACAGCCCACGGCGCTCGTTCATGAGGCGTGGATTCGTTTGACTGCTGATGATCGTGCGCGTTGGCGCGACCAAGCGCACTTTGTCGCGGCTGCGGCGGAAGCCATGCGCCACATTCTCATCGATCGTGCGCGGCGCCGACATGCCGTAAAGCATGGCGGCGGACAGCGCCGCATCGATATGAACCAGATCGAACTGCCCTCACTCGTGGTCCACGACGCGAGCCTTCTGGCCCTCGATTCAGCATTGAGAAGGCTGGCTGAGCGCCATCCTGAGCCAGCCGCGCTGATCGAACTGCATTGCTTTGGTGGACTGGATATTCCAGAGGCGGGTCGCGTCCTGGGACTCTCCCGTCCTACTACATATCGACGGTGGCGATTCGCCGAGGCCTGGTTGCGCAGGGAGTTCGCGGCGAACGCATAGCCAACAGCATGCAACGGATTGGCAGTCCGAGCAGGAGGAAAACCGCCATGGAGCAGAACAGACGCGAAGAGAACCTCTTCGCTGCCGCCCTGAATCTCCCTCTCAAAGAGCGTGAAGGATATCTCGCGCGGGCGTGCGAAGGTGAGGCTTCACTGCAGACTCGATTGATCAGCCTGCTGCGCATCGTCGAATCGAGCCGACTGAGAGACAACTTAGCCTTCAACTCAACGTCGGAAATCGTCGGCGATCGGATCGATGACTTTCGCTTGCTCGAGGAAATCGGTGAAGGAGGCTGCGGAATCGTCTATCTGGCCGAACAGCTGGCTCCTGTGCAGCGCGAAGTGGCATTCAAGATGATCCGGTTGGGCATGGACAGCAAGGATGTGATGACGCGCTTTCAGGCCGAACGGCAGGTACTGGCGCTGATGGATCACCCGAACATTGCGAAGGTGCTCGATGCCGGGACGACAACGAGCGGCCGGCCATACTTCGTGATGGAGCTCGTCCGGGGAATCAACATCACGGACTACTGCAACCAGGTTCGCTTGACGGTGAGGGAGCGAGTGGAACTCTTCATGCAAGTGTGCCAGGCGATCCAACATGCACATGACCGGCGCATCATCCATAGAGATATCAAACCCGCGAACGTGCTCGTCACGTTGGTGGACGGCACGCCGGTCGTGAAGGTAATCGACTTCGGGGTTGCAAAGGCCACGCAAGGCAGATTGACCGAGGAGACGCTCTTCACGGCGATGGAGCAGTTCGTCGGCACGCCCGCCTATGTCAGTCCGGAACAGACGGAGCCGGGAAACGTCCGAGTCGATACGCGAAGCGATGTCTACAGTCTCGGAGTCCTGCTCTACGAGCTGCTCACCTCCTGTCGGCCATTCGATTCAGATCGAACCTCTGTGACGGCCTTCGTCACGCTCAGAGAGCGGATCCGCTCTGAGGATCCGATTCGACCATCAATACGTGTGGCCAACGCGGATCGGCTGGCGGACATTGCCGAGCCGTATCGAGTCTCTGCGCAGAGATTGATACGGCAGATTAGTGGGGACTTGGATTGGGTCGTGCTTCGCTGTCTGGAGAAGCAGCCCGTTCATCGCTACCAAGCTGCCAGCGAGCTCTGGAGCGATCTGCGTCAATACTTGCGAAATGAGCCCATCGCGGCGCGACCACATGGTCTGGCATACGCGCTCGGCAAATTGGTGCAGCGGCATCGTGCGAAATTTGCTGTTGTGACGATCATCCTACTCGTTCTCACGTCGGCGGCGATGTTGACTGCAGATTTGTCGGTGCGGCTCACGAGCGCTCACCGCTTGGCAAGCGATATGAACTCTTTCGTGCGTGAAGCGATCATGACGCGACGAGGCGCTTACGACCCGCCAGATGATCCATATATCTGGGAAGATGACGGCATCGGTCAGGCGATCTATGAATCAGCGCAAATTCGGGGCCGGCGATTTTCCACCGATCCGCTGTCTGAAGCAGCGTTCCGCGAAGTTTTGGGATCAGGATACATGGCTGGACAGCGGATTAACTTTGCAGCAGCGCAGTTCACGCAGGCGCTGGCAATCTATCGCGCGGAAGTGGGTTTCGATGACTCTCGTACCGTGGCGGTTGCCGGCGCCTTGATAAGAGCGCTATCCATGCAGGGTAAATATGGCGAGGCCGAAGCTATAGCCGCCACGGCTCTGCCACACGTTGCCAAGTCTCGGGACACAAACGATCCCACGAGAATAGCTTTCACGACTGCCTTGGCTTTCTACTACTTCAAGCAGGGTAAGCACGCCTCGGCAAAGAAACTACTCGAGCCCTATCTATCGATCGAAAAGAGGATGCAGCTTGTAGCAAGGCTTCCAGAACTGGAGTCCGCCGCGCGCCTTGCACCGTCCAACGCTAGTGCGGGGTTCGTTGACTATCGAGTTCCGGAATTGCAGGTGCTCGAAATCATGGCGATCCTCGCTCCTATCTATGCGAGTGACGGAGACTACGTTCGAGCTGAAGAGTTCGGAAGAACGATCCTGGCAATTCGGCGATTTCGACTGAATGACAAGACCAGTGGCCAGATCAATCAGGCGATACGCCTCCTCGCGAGCATTTATGCTGCGACTGGGAAGTTTGGATTGGCAGCTGATGCACTCGTCAAGGCTAGAGCGATCGACCCAATTTACATCCTATCCCCGAAACATGAGGGTCTCTTTGGAGGCTACGCGTGCAGCCTTGGCGATACCCCCCAGAACGACCCGGCTCGACCGTGGGGAGCGGAGAACACCATCGGTCGCTCGCAGCTTCCGGATCAGCGAGCCCGAATTGAAGATTCAGTAGGTTACTGGGAGTGCGACCACGGCATCCGCACACCGATGGAACCGTTGGCCAATCCATAGGCTCGGTGCCGGCACCTGTGTAAGTATTCAAACGCCACTAACGCGTCCTCCCCGGGTCTCCGACTTCTGTTCGGCAAGGTGCCTCAAACCCATCTGACGCCAGTTTGTGAGAATTCGGGGCAGAAATCTCGTGTCTCCAGCTGAACCCCAGCTTCCTTCGCGGGAGCTGGTGCGCAGCCGTGGAGATCCGCCGTGAACATCAAGGCGCATGTCAGACGAGCCATGGACGACTTGGCCAAAGAGGTCTTCCTGCGTCTCGCACAGGAACTGGAAGATAGTGCTGGTGATGATGAAAAGATGTCTCTCTGGAAGACCTCGCAGGATATCGAACAAGAATGGAAAGCCTTCGAAGGTCGGGCGACCCCGACCACCATTGCAGGGCGCGAGAGGCGTATGTCGCGCATTGAGAACGCGCTTGAAACGCTAACCGCTGATCAGCGGGACGCGCTCTACCTCCACCTTGGCCGCGGCATGACATGCGCTGAGATTGCGCGTCAGACAAATACTCCGCGAGCTGTCGTGCTTTCAGACCTGCTTCGTGCATACAGTCGGCTGCGCCTGCTGCTGGGCGATGAAGACCTTGGGGATTTGTACCTTGCTAAGTAAAGGCGGACGCTGTCCTACGAGCTTGGTATGAACGGGAGCTGCGTGGCGCACGGAGACGCGTCGACAGCCGATCTCGTATTTTCTAGAAAATTTATCGCCAATCCGAATAGTAGGTTGCGCACCTGATGAGGCCGATGAAATTCGCAAGCGGAAGATTCTCGATCCATGCGGCCGATCTTCACCCTCACAAGGATGAACGCGTGGTTTCCGTCTTGCCTTCTCTGCGTATGTCTACGCATGCAAGCGTCTAACGCAGTGATCTGAATCGGCGTCAGTTTGGAAGAACACACGAATCAGTAGGGCGGACCTGCAGCAGCGGATCGTCGATCCCACGATACCGAGATGATGCGTCGCTTACGTCGAAAGAGCACCACCAGGAGGAAGACGCTTACGGCAACGTTGTCCGAATAAGCCGAGAACAAGTGTTGAGCGTGCGGCAAATCAACCCTCACGGCATCGGTCGGAGCCCATTCTTCGCCGATGTTCGCAAAGGTCAGCTTACCGACAACGAGCTGTGCGGCAATGTGTTTGAGTATGGCGGCTAGGTCGTCTGGAGCGCTTTGCCATCGACGTTGGACGACCAGATTGTAGGCAGTGCCGAAATCGTACCGTAGAGCGTAGGTGTCATCTCGCTCCCAGCAATCGCGGCGCTGAATACTGACGCGGCCGTCAGCAGTACGACGGAAACGCCGATTGAGAGCCTCACAAGACCTCCAGCTCAAAGTCGAGGGCAAGCCGTGTGAGGTGACACCCGCGAATAGTACGGTTTCGGAGTAGAGTCCGCCCACATGGGAGCGGACAATGAAGGCGAAGCGGTACACCGAAGAACAGATCATCGCGGTGCTGAGGGAAGCTGAGGCCGGGGCGAAGACCAAAGAGCTGTGCCGGAAATACGGGATCTCGGAGCCGACGTTTTACAACTGGAAGGCCAAGTACGCCGGGATGACGGTCTCCGATGCCAGGCGCCTGAAGGAACTCGAGGCGGAGAACTCGAAGCTGAAGAAGCTCTTGGCGGAATCGGAGTTGGACAAAGCGGCGTTGAAGGATCTTCTAAGCCGAAAATGGTAGGCCCGCAGATGAAGCGCCAAGCGGTCGATGCGCTCAGGGAAGAACGAGAGCTTGGAATCACGCGCGCCTGCGGGCTGGTCGGCATCTCCCGGTCGCTCTATGCATATCGGAGTCGGCGAGCAGACAACAGGAAGCTGTGCGAGCGAATCGGCGAACTCGCCGGTGAGAAGCGCCGCTACGGGTATCGGC
>Ga0075431_100002991_pt1 | contig 16362 bp, 12 predicted proteins | sample RhiMetdeltSRZDD5_FD_75297 | JGI IMG/M metagenome (GOLD analysis project Ga0075431, IMG submission 75297) | Populus rhizosphere microbial communities from Tennessee, USA - Rhizosphere MetaG P. deltoides SRZDD5 | ecosystem: Host-associated > Plants > Roots > Rhizosphere > Soil | place: USA... | reverse complement strand
GTGTGCGGCGTGCCGCGGCTGTCCATCCAGAACTTGTCGTTGTAGCCGATCGTATCGACGATGAGCGTGTCGCCCTCCCATCGGCCGATTGAATGACCGAACCAGGTGGGGATCGGATCGTCAGGATGCTTGCGTCCATCCATGAAGACGACGCGGTGGGCGCCGGCGTCGCCTGTCTCGTGCAGGATGTAGATGTGCGTGAGCCCCTTCGACGTGTAGCTCATCGCAAACTTCCACGGGTACGGATTCGCGCGCGGCACGCCCATCGGCAGGCACGCGGTGTACGGCTCCTGCTCTTCCTTGCGCTTGTCCCGGAGCTCTTTCGCCCACGGCAGCAGCGGCAGCTCGCCCGGCTTCATGCCGCCCTCGAATTCGATGTCGACGTTCGAGCCGGCCCCGACCCACGGACCGGTGATGTCGACCTTCCCGTCTGGCAACCGTGGAATCGGCTGGCTCCCGGCTTCGGCCTCAGGCACCACCGGCGAGGGCAGGAAGATGTAGCCCACCTGGCCGGCCGGCCCCGGCGCCGTGCCGCCCACCTGCTGCGAGTGCAGAGGCGGAGACGCCGCCAGCGCGATCAAGATGACCGACAACCCGAGCGAGAGCTTCATGCGGACAGCATAATCCATCAACCACGACGTTCACGACGATCACGACAATTCAAGTCGTGGCGGTCGTGGCCGTCGTGGTTTCGAAAACCTCAGAAGAGCAATCTGAACCCCAGCTGCATCGTGCGATAGAGGCCCGCGGTCCGCTTGCCGAACAGCGCGTTGTTCTCCTGCGTGCTGATCGTCCAGTTCGGCCGGTTGAAGACGTTGAACGCCTCTGCGATCAGGTCGATCGACGCCTGCCGTGGCAGCGGGATGCGCTGCTGCACACGGACGTTCGTCCTGTTGCGCGAGGGCTGGGTCATCGAGTTCCGCGGCACGATGCTGCCGTCCGGTCGCAGCCGCTGGATAAACGAACTGCTCGAGCCCAGATTGCGAAGGTCGCCGCCATAAATCGTCTCCGCGCGCTCGCCAAGCGCCGTGTAGTGACTTCCGCTCACCTGGAAGCCGCGGCCAAGTTCCCAGATCCCGCTCAGGACGCCCCGGTGGCGCAGGTCGCTCGAGGACAGGCTGTACTCACCATCGAGATCGGGCGCCAGCTGGAAATCAACCAGCGCCGGCGTGGTTCCCGGCACACCCTGAAGCGGTCTGCCGAGCGCGTCCCAGTGGCCGCCCAGCGTATAGGTCGCCGACGCCTGCCAGCGGTTGCTCATGCGTTTCGTGAAGGCGGTCTGCAGGGCGTGGTACGTGGACCGCCCGTTCTGCACCGTCATCGCGACGACGCCGAATTCCGGGTACGGCAGGAGCGCGCGATTGGAAAACGGATAGTTGACGCCGGTGGCGGGGTTGAACGCGATATTGACGTTCTGCTGCTGCCATCCTTCGTCGCGGCTTTTCGTAAAGATGTAATCGACCTCCACGGCGGAGACGGCGCCCACCTGCCGCTGGAATCCAATTGAGCTCTGCCAGCTGCTATTAATGTTGTAAGGAGGGGGCTGCTTCAATTCGCCGTTGCCCCGCAGCAGACAGGGCGCGGTGCCGGTGAATCCACGCGCTCTCCACGCGGCGAAGTTCGCGGCCTGCTCGGGCGCCGCACAGTATCGCTGCAGCGCTTGATCGTAGGTCGGCGCCGGCCCATTGAAGGGGTTTGCCGCAAAATCCGGGCGGCCATCGTTCAACACCTCGACGACCGCGACCGTCTTCGCCTCGGACGGATACGTTGTCTGAACCATCTCGCCGTAGTACTTCCCGGTCCCGCCGCGGACCACCGTCTGCGCATTCCACTGATAGGCAAACCCAAGCCGCGGCTGGATGTTGGTCGCATTCTGTGGACGCCCGGATTCCATGAACGGCAGGAATTCCTCCTGGTTCTGAAACATGTTCCACAGGAGGTCGTAGCGGAGACCGAGATTCAGCGTCAGCTTGCCGGTGGCGTGCCAGTCGTCCTGCACCCACGCCGCGTACCCCGGGATGCGGATGAGATCGCGGCGGCTCTTGAGGATGCCGAGCGTATAGCGCCGCACCAGCGGCGAAATCGCCGCCAGGTTCCAGGTGTCGGCGTTCCACGCATCGGGCAGCAGGCTCTCGATGTTGGCGGGCGCCGGGCCGCCGCGCGCGTCGATGATCCCCATGCACTGCGTGCAGTTGTTGGTGTAGTGCTGATGGAGGAAGAGTTCCCCGCCGATCTTCACGTCGTGGCGGCCGCGCGCGTCGTACGACGTGGTCAGACTGTTCCTCACCTGGTACAGGTCCTGTACGCGATAGCGCGGTGCGCCGGCATTGCCGCCGATGGTGAAGTCGGTGAACGTGATGCGGGGCGAACCGGTCGTGATCGGACCAAACGGGCTGCCCGCGGCCAGCCAGTGATTGGACCAGCGTGTCAGGTTTTCTTCGCCGAACAGGAAGCCGGCGTGTCCCACCATCAGCTCGTTGAGCGTCCGATTGCTGAGCACGTTGGTGAGCTGCACGGCCACCTGATCCGCGTTTTCCCATCCCCGTGAGGTGGCCGCGGGGTGGCTGGTGTTGCCGGGGCCGAAGGGCGTGGCGGTCTTCGCCAGGTTCACCCTGAACATCACCCGCGTCTGCGGCGAGACCTGATAATCGATGCGGCTCCCGCCGATCTTCTTTCTGGACGTGCCCAGCAGGGAGACGTTGAACCGGGGGTACTGCGTTCTCCACGTCTCCTCTTTCGGCTCACGCTCGTACTCGTCGTAGACGAAGAAGTGGAGGCGGTCCCGGAGGATCGGACCGCCAAACGTCCCGGCGTACTGCTGGTTCTCGAATGGCGTGACGCGCTCGAGCACCGGATCTGCCGCGTTGAACCGATCGTCGCGGAAGTTGCTGCGGAACGAACCGGTAAAGCGATTGGTCCCCGATTTCGTGACGAGGTTGACCTGCAGGCCCGACGACCGGCCCTGCGTGGCATCGAACCGGTTCGAGATGAACTGGAATTCCGCGATCATCTCCTGACTGAAGGTGGGCTGACCGCCGCCGCCCATGGTGTTCTGAAACTGCTGGCCATCGATGTTGGCCTGAAACTCGCGAATCCTGTCGGCATTCCTCGAGTTGATCCGGTTGGGGTTGTCGGTCGTCGTCCGGCTGCCGGGGGCCAGCAGCAGCAGCGCGCCCCAGTCGCGCCCCTGCACGGGCATCTCCTGGACCTGCCTCGGATCGATGTTGCCGCTCAGACTCGAAGAATCGACCTGCAGCAGGGGCGATTCAGCGTTGACGGTGATCGTTTCTGCAATCGTGGAGGGAGACATCTCGAGGTTCACCACGAGGGTCTGGCCCACGAGCATCTGGATGCCCTGCCGCACGATGGTCGAGAAGCCCGGCAGCTCCGCGGTGACGCTGTACTGGCCGACGCGCGCGGGCAGGCGATAGAAGCCGCGTTCGTCGGTGACCGCTACAAAGGTGTTCCCTGTGGCTTCGAGGAGCGCGGTGATGGTCACACCGGGCAACACACCGCCCGTTGAATCCGCCACCGTTCCCGTGAACACCGCTTCCTGCGCGTACCCCACCGCGGGGACAGCGAGGATCGCGGCCGCCAGAAGAAGGCGCCGTACGAGGCTCGGGACCATGGACTGTCCTTTCCGTTGTGAGAAGACCAGCGCCGCCGATGTGAATCAACCACGACGGTCACGAACTGCAACTGTCGTGTTCGTCGTGAACGTCGTGGTTCGCGAAGGTTCTACTTCTCGACGCCTGCGGCCGGCTCGGCGAATTCCTTGGTATATCTGGCGAATTCGCTCGGCGAGCACTCCATCTCCCGGATGTCGAACGAGTCCTGCTGCAGGCGCAGCGGCAGCCGGTCGAGCGCCACCCACGGCTTCGAGTAATAGGTGGGGTCGTTGATCGTGATCGTGACGTCGATATGCCGGTCGTCCCTGCGGAAGTACCGCTCCTCGACCCGTGCCTCCCAGCTGTGCGGGCGGCCAACGTTGTCGAGCCAGGTCCGCTCATCCATGCCCACCGACTCGGCAACGAAGGTGTAGTCGTCCATCCAGCGGCCCGTGGAATAGCCCCAGAACCGCGGCTCGAGGACGTCGTCGACCTTCGGGTTCGCGCGACCGTCGGCCCAGATGTTCCGCCACTTCCGGTTGAACTGGTAGAGGATGAGGACCTGCTTGGGCGTCTGGAGGATCTGGACCGTCCGGTAGTTGTGCAGGATGATGCGCGGCCATCCCTGCGGCTCGCACGTCGGCTGGGGATCATTCGACAGTGCCGACGGCACCATCCGTGGCCCCCATGCCGGCTTGTTCGCGAGGTTGGCCTTCAGGCCTTCAGGCGTGAATGGCAGCGCGTGTTCGGGGCGTCCGGTGTCGGGATATTGCTTGGCACCGGTGGCCTGGATGGCGTCGCCCGGCCCGCGGGCCGGCTCCCAGATTCCCGTCAGGTCGCGCCGGGGAGCGGGACCCGGCTTCTCATTGGGAAAGTCGGAGTCGTACTGCGCACCGGGCACTCGAACCGCCTGCGCGAGCGCGATGACCGAGAAAAAGACAATCGCCGCGGCCGTCAGACCGGTGAGCGAAAGGCGATGCGACATGGTGGATGCTCCCTGTTCGGATCGAATCACTGCGGTGCTGGTTCAGAGCCCCCTTGTGTCACAGGGCCGCGCGTGCTCAGGATCCGGCCGTCCGCAAATTTCACCTGCAGCAGGCGCCCCACCGGGTTGCCACTCTTCACCGGCTCCACCGTCGCGGTCACCCGATCTCCCGCTTTGAACGACCGGCGGGTCCAGCCACGGTTCACCATGTCGGGTGGATTGCTGGTCTCGACGGTCCAGGCACGGACGGCACCGTCCTTTTCCTTGACCTCGAACTTGAGAAAGCAGTGCGGGTTGGACCAGACCCACTCCGTGACGACGCCTTCCATGACCAGTTCTTTCCCGGTGTCGAACGTCGCCGCGCCGTGGTGCGCGATCGCGGGCGCGGATGCCGCGAGGATGTCCACCGCCGCGATCAAGGCTATCAGTGCGTCCTTCACGATATTCCTCCCTTATCGATCTCTACTTCCAGCTGTCCATCGACTTCCGCATCATGGAGTCGGGAGGCTGTTCGTTCAGCTCGGTTCTGATCCCGGCGGGGTCGGTGATGTTCGCCAGAATCGATCCACTGTTCTCGCTCCGCCGCGGCTCGGTGGCCTTGCCGCCCCTCTCGTTCAGCTTGGCGACGGTCGCCTTGATGTCGTCGGCGCCGATGCCGATGTGCGTGATCGCCGGCTTCGCGTCCGGCATCCCCGGAGCGATCTCGATAAAGGTGTCGCGGCTGATCTGCACGAACGCTGTGCCGGGCCGGCCGTCAGCGTTCGGCGCGAACCGATGGGACACGCGGAAACCCATGACCTTCTCGTAGAAGTTGACGGTCTCCTGGAAGTTGGGCACCGAAATGCCGACGTGATTCAGCCTCACCCCCTGGTTGAGGGTGCCCTGTGCGTAGAGCGATGGCATCAGCACAGCGCCGACGATGAATATCAGAACGGCGCCGACGATCATTCCGGAGAAAAAGAGGACCGTTCCCCGCATCGTTGCACGCATTTAGACCCTCACTTCCTTATGTTTAATGCTGGCGATCGAAAGTGGTCGTATCTAACAAGCGCGCGCCCCCATTGTCAAGCAGCGCAGAAACTTCGCTTGACAACCCCGCCTGGTCTCAGTAAATAGCGCTCCAGCTATCCGTGGACCATCAGTGAGGAGTCGCATGGTGCCTGTGAAGAACGCCGCGTTAGCGTATCGCAAGATCTGGAGTTCCGCACTGTTCGCGATCGTCATCGCGGCGGGCGCCGCAGACGTCGCGGCGCAGTCGCCCGAGGGATTCCCCAACGATCCGGGCTACGGCTTCCCGAAGACCCCGGTCGTCAACCCGGTGGCGCAGGGGTTCCTGGGCAAGAACTGGGCGATGGAACGATCCAAGGACCCCGCCCTGAGAGGGAACTGTGGTTCTCTGAAGATCGAAGGCGCATGCGAAACGCCGGTGGACAAGCTCGAACCCCTCTTTAATGGACGCATGCGCGGATGGATTCAACTCTTCCACGGCGGCGGGAATTATGACGAGGTCATGTCGCCGAAGTGGTCCTGCGCGGCTGCGGGAATTCAGACAGGACTTCAGGAAGCCTATCTTTTCAGGTTCACGGCCAACTCGAACGCGTTGCTCCAGCAATGGGAGCAATCGAACTGGACGCGCACGATCTACATGGACGGACGCCCGCATCCTCCGCTGGTCGAATTGTTTTACCACGGCCATTCGATCGGCCGGGTGGTGTCACCGACGGAGTTCCTCGTCCACACGTCGAATTTCACCTTCGATACCGACGGGTTCGATGACCATTCGCATCTTCCGACCTCCCACCTCAAGCAACTGGTCGAGCGCTACATCCTGGTGGACAAGGACACGATGCAGATCGAATTCACCATCATCGACCCGGTGTTTCTGAAGGCCCCATTCACCTGGAAGAAACAGTACAAGGTGACCGACCAGGAGCTCGTCGACCGATGGGACTGCGATCCGGGAGCGACGTATCCCGAGGTCTACCAGACGGAAAAGCCGCGGTACGCCGATGACACCGAGTACCTCAAGTACAATCCGCGGTAAGAGAATCCTGAGCCGATGAGAGGAGAACGAACCGTGCGAAAGTGGACTGCTCTGGCCATCGTCAGCGCGTTCGTCGTGAGCATGGTGTTGGTGGGCGCTCTACCGGCGTCCGCACACCATTCGTTCACCGCGTTCTGGTTCATGGACAGGATGAACACGATCGAAGGCACGGTCGTCGAGCTCAAGATCGTCAATCCCCATCCGACGTTGACGGTTGAGGTCACGGACGCGAAGGGGCAGAAGGCCACCTGGACGATCACAGCGAGAGCGACGGCCACCGCGCTCGTCAAGGGCGGATGGACTCCCGATACGCTTCCGGCCGGGACACGCGTCAAGGTCGAGGGCGCGCCCTCCCGCCGCGAAGGCACCAAGGCCCTGGCCGCCGGAGCGATCACCAGGCTGACCGACGGCAAGATGCTGTCGTTCGGCGGCGTCGGCGATATCGCCGCCGGGGAGTAGCGGGTCGCCTACGTCGCCCTGCGACGCCGGGTATCTCGACTCGGCGCGCCGTCTCCGCAACCCACGGAACGGTGTGAGGTTCCAGCCTGCGTCGTAACGACAGCCCCTCGGCGCGGAGTCCGGCGCGCTCCGCGAGACACCCGACGCCGCAGGGCTCCGGAAAATGACTGAGCACTGCTAAGCCGTCCCGGTTGCACCGACGAGCGAAGCTCGTCGCACCGACTTCCCGTCCACCCTCGCACCGACCAGCGCACGAGGGATCGCACCGACAACCGAAGCCAGATCTAGAAGCGCAAGCCGAGGAACGGCAGCATCGTTCCCCAGAAAACGATCCCGAACCACAGGAACAGCCCGGACGCGGCAACGATTTTCGGTGTTACGGTCGCGTCATCTCCAGGACCGAGTACCCAGGTCTTGTCGAACACCGTCAGATAGAACACCTGCACGCCTGCGACAAAGATGAACGCGAGCTTCCAGAAGAAGGACGGATTCTGCGTGTACTGATCGGGCGCCGCCACGAAGAACAGCATGCCGGAGGCGGCATTCAGGCCGAATCCCAGGATCGCCAGCGGCAGCAGGCGATGCAGCGCCGGAAACGGGACTCGCTTGATCCTGCCCAGGATGCGCAGGTTCACCGCCAGCAGCACGCCGATCAGCAGACACATGCCGATAAAGTGCACCGTCTCGCTCGCCTGCCAGACCCACGAGGTATTGATGACAAACGCGGCCAGCGCGGTGGTCGTCAGCCACCCGGCCTCCGGGACCGCCGGTTCGTCTGCCTTCGCGGCATCGGAAGCCGTGAACGCGCGGCCGGTCATCTCCGGATGGCGAATCTCCCCACCCAGCGTCGCCGTCCGGGCCATCAGGACCAGGGTGAGCGTCGAGAGGAGCAGAACCGCGGCAACCGTCCAGTGCGGCAGCCGGGATGTACGGCGGGCCTGCCATAGCCCGAACCAGGACGCGGCGCCGACGACCCCCATGAGCGCAAACGCCACGAGCGCCACGTCCTTGTGCGCGCGGACAGTGGCGGCGGAAATATCCGGACGATCTTTGATCGCGATATCGGCCGCACTGCCGCTGATATAGATCGGGAGCGTCAGCAGCGCGATGACGAAAAACACGCCCAGCGTGATCCGCTTCAGCTCTTCATCCTTTTTCGCGAAGGCCACCAGCAGGAGGCTGAGCGCGACGACCAGGCCGACGGTCGGGACGTGATTCGCGATCAGGTGGACGTGAACGACGTTGAGATTCATAGGCTGGAGAACTGGGCCGCCTCCCCGACATAGGCCATGGCCCGGCCGCCAATGATGGCGAGCAGCCAGAACCCGATCGACGCCGCCGCCAGGATTCTGCTGGGTGTGCGCCGCCTCATCGCGAAGAATATCGCCAGCGCTGCGGCGATCGAGATCATCTTCAGGTAGAACGCGGGATTGGACACGAACTGCGTCGCCTTGGCGATGAACAGCAGAACGCCCGTCAGCACGTTCATGAAGAGGCCCGCCCACATCAGCGGAAACAGTTGTTCGAGCTCGTCGAGCGGCATCTCCGGCGATACGCCAAGCACCCGCAGGGAGACGACCAGATTGACGCCCACGATCAGCGTCAGGCCGACGGTGTGCACGAGAAGGATCAGCGGGTAGGCGAAGAACGAATCCGAAAGGCCGATCCACATCGCGAACGATGTTTGTTCAAGCCAAGCAAACACGCTCACGATATGGACCGGACGCCTTGCGTGGCCGCGGTCAGAAGATCAACTTCGCGCCGAGCTGGATCTGCCTCATCGTCCCGACGATATCGGCAATCTGGCCGGCGGTCGCGTTGGGAGTGCCGGTTACGACACTCGCCGCGGACGTGGAGGCGCCCTGAGTAAAGCCGAAGCCCGGGTTGCCGTAATTCCTGTGATTGAAGACGTTGAACGCCTCGAGCCGCAACTGAAGCTGGACGGAGTTGGTGATCTGCGTGTTCTTCTGCAGATTCATGTTGAAATTCCACTGACTCGGGCCGATGAACTGGTTCCGCTTCGAGTTGCCCAGCTCGCCGATGGCCGGCACGGCGAAACACGCCGTATTGATATAGACAGGGAAACCGCTGCTGTTCAGGTTGTCCTTCCAGTTGTCGATGGTCGGGTTCCCGTTACAACCAGGCGCGTCTGGAACGTAGTCGGCGCGATTCCCGGTCGCGCCAATGTTGTTGCTGAGCGCCTGGATGCCGCCGACCGAGAACGGACCGCCGGTGCTGGCGTAAAAAATTCCGCTGACCTGCCAGCCTTCCACCAGGACGTTTCCTGTGAACGGCAATGCGTACACCGCATTCGTCGACAGGTTGTGGCGGAGCTGGAAGGTGCATTGGCCGCGGTCTTCTGCGACATCGTAGGGATTGAGGATGTTGGTCCCGCCCTCCTGGGACCAGTTGCCGGAGCTGATGTCCGTGCATTTCGAATAGGTGTAGGACACCTGCGCGGACAGATTGCTGGTTAGCCGGCGATTGATCCCCATCTGCAGCGCGTGATACTGCGAGTCCAGGTCGGTGATGCCGGAAGTCGTGTTCGCAAAGTTGGGGTTCCAGCGAGTGTTCGGCAAGGCGGCGAACGTCGTCCCCGTCTGGACCAGGTGTCCATACGACATCCGTCCGGTCGCCGGATTGATGATCGGCTTCCCATCCGGCGTCGCGAGCGTGCACGTTGCGGTCAGGCACTGCAGGCCGGTGGGGGTCCTGACACCCGAGCCTGTGACGAACACGAGACGATCCAGGTAGCCGGGGAAATTTGGCGCCAGCGTCTGATTCTGGTTGAGTGCGATGGCGCCGGTGTTGAAGTACGGCGTCAGCTCACCACTCGCCAGCGGCGGATTCACATCACGCTGCCCGACCATGCTCCGGCCGTTGGACCCGACATAGGCGACGACCAAGACGGTGTTCGTCATGATCTCCTGCTGGATGCTCACGTTCCACTGCTGCATCCAGGGCGTCGTCTGGAACGGGTTCGTGCCCCACGTCGTGCTTGTCGTGGTCGCGACCGGAGTCTGGAACGGCCGCGGGAACGTCGTCAGGTTGGCCGGGTCCGTGACCGTTCTCACCGTCCACGGCTGACTGAACCACGACCCGTAACAGTAGTCGCGGCACTGAAGCGTTGCATGGAAGATCCCGTACCCGCCCCGGATCGCGGTCTTGCCGCTGCCGAACGGATCCCAGGCGAATCCGATGCGGGGATCGAACGAGCGCAGCGACGGATTCCTCATGAAAAAGTTGCGCATCGGCGTCATCTGCGCTGGTGGAGGCGTCGCTACGGTCGGCGCCTGACGGTCCTGCCCGCTGGGTCCGTACGGCACGGGCAGGAGGGCATAGGTTGAGTTGGTCGCATCGTAGGGGTTGGTGTGCGGGGCGTACCGCAAGCCGATGTTCAGGGTCAGATTGGGCGTCATCTTCCAGTCGTCCTGCGCATACATCGTGAAGTCCCATGTCTTCGCGATGCGCCGCTGGGTCGGGAAGAGAAGCGGGGAGCCGTCCGGGAACACGCACCCGGGGCTGCCATTGAAGTAATTACACGGTCCCGAGTACTGCGTCGGCGTGGCGTGAAGGAAGTTCGAGAGGTTCGCGAACGTCCACGTGCCCGAGCCCGGGAAGGCGTGAATACCGTCGGTGGAGTTTTTCGTCACGCTGCCGCCGAAACGAAGGCTGTGGCCGTTCTTGATCACGAACAGATCTTCTGTGACGCTGTACCGGATCTGGACTTTCCGGATCGGCGAGATCTGGCCGGCGCCAATCGCGCTGATGCCGGAGCCCGGGCTGAGCGTCCCGTCCATCGCGGGCAGTCCCACGTTTTCCCGTTCCCACAGGTTCCCCGGCCAGTTCAAGGAACCTTCCGGCAGCACACCCGGCGTTACGGTCGGATTGATGCTCTGGCTGTGGATGTCGAAAAAGGTATTGGTGTAGCCGAATTGCAACGAGTTCACGATCGTGTCGGAGAGCACGCGTCTCTCGCCCACGGTGGCGTACTGGTTGCGCGAATCTTCGACCTCCGGCCACGCTGGAAAGCTGCCGTAGAACGGCTCTGTCGTGTACGCCTTGTCGAACAGGTACCGCGCAAACAGGGACGACTTGTCCGAGGCGGTCCAGTCCACACGCCCCACCGTGAAATACTCGGTCCCGGGCGACGTCGCGTTGACGAGGAGCTGGGCCGTGCCGTTCCCCTGGTCTCGGGGATCGCTGAAGCTCGCGCTCTCGTACCCCGGCAGTTCGCCGACCGCGGGCACGTTGCCAGGTGAATTCGGGCCGAGCGGATACAGGTCGAGGTAGGGCTTCACCCGCCGGAAGTTGGGCTCGTTTGGAGTTCCGATGCCGCAGTTCTGATGGCCGGGGATTGTCGCCAGCACACATCCGGCGGCGAGCGCACCACCGGCTGCCAGCGGAATGATGCCTTGCCGCGCGAGCGCATTTGGAACAACCCGGCTCTGCGTTTGCGTTTCGTTCTGCCGGATGCCTTCGAAGTTACCGAAGAAGAACATCCTGTCAACCTTGATCGGCCCGCCCAGCGTCGCACCATATTGATGCTTCCAGAACGGCTGCTTCTCGGTGGCCGGCCACTGAACCTCGTCAAACTTGGAATTCCGGGTGAACTCGTACAGTGAGCCGTGGGCGAGGTTTGTGCCCGACCGGGTCACCGAGTTCAGGACCGAGCCATTGCCCCCGTACTGAGCGCCGTATGTGTTGGTCAGGATCTGGAATTCGGCGATCGCGTCAACGCCCAGGCTGGTGCCCAGGATGCCCGTGCCCGTGCCGCGATTCTGGTAGGTCTGGATGTTGGTACCATCCATCAGAATCTCCTGCCCGTTGGGCCGCGAACCGGAAACGCTCCAGTACTCCTGCTTACCGGTGAACGCGTTTCTGCTCGAGCCGGATCCCCTTGAGACGTTCACGCCAGGTGCCACCAGCACCAGTTCCTCGAAGTTGCGCCCGTTCAACGGCAGCTCGCGCATTTGCGTGGGATCGACCACTGTACCCAGCGAGGCCGACGTCGTGTTCACCAGTGACGCGGCCGCTGTGACAGTCAGCGCCTCGGTGACCTGCCCGATCGGCAGGTCGAAGTCCACCACCACGTCAGCGCCCGCGCTCAGCCTGATTCCTGCGCGGATCACGGTCTGGAAACCCTGGAGCTCGGTCTGTACCTCGTAGTCGCCGACCGGCAGGGCCGGAATCGTGTAGCGACCCTGCGAGTCGCTTGTTGTAACCTGGACGGCCCCCGTTCCAATGTTTTTCGCTGTCACAGTGGCACCAGGTAACACAGAGGCAGACGAGTCTGTCACCGTCCCGAGAATGCTCCCGATCGTGCCCTGTGCCGCCAGACGCGCGTCAGTTGCTCCGCCGAGAAGCGCCGCGCCGACGACGAGCGCCAGGACGAAGCCATGGGTCTTGCTTCTGAGCATTTGCAGACCTCCAGGAATCACATTCGGGCGTAAAGCGGTGATTGACATATACGCTCTTGATGACTAAAGTCAAGCGCCCTTTGCGTCCGCAACTCCTTTCAATCGTGCGAATTGCCTGCGTCACGACGGTTGTGTGCGCAACCGCGCCGACCGTCGACGGACAGACGCTTGCGGAGCCCGCGTCCGACGTCACGATCACGGCCCGGCGCATCATGAAACCGCTCAGGGTCGACGGCCGCTTCGACGACGACATGTATCAGGAGCTGTCGCCGTTCACCGAATTCATCCAGCAGGACCCGCGTGAAGGGGAGCCGGCCAGCGAACGAACCGAGCTGTGGGTGGCGTTTGACGAGGAGAACATCTACTTCGCGGTGAAGTGCTACCACAGCGACCCTGACCGGATCATCGCGACGGAACTGCGCCGCGACAGCAGCCTGATCTTTCAGAACGACAGCGTCAGCATCGTGATCGATACGTTTCACGACCTGCGCAACGGATTCAAGTTCCAGACGAACGCGCTCGGCGCCGTGCAGGAATCGATGGTGGTCGACGAAGTCAACGTCGACAGCTGGAACACGATCTGGGAGGTGCGGTCGGGCCGCTACGACTGGGGCTGGGGACTGGAAATGGGGATCCCGTTCAAGTCGATCCGCTACCCCGGCAGCGGGCCGCAGGTCTGGGGCATCAACCTGCGGCGCAACATCAGGGCGAACAACGAGCTGGCCTACCTGACGCCGATGCCGCGGTCGTTCGGCGCCAACGCGATCTACCACATGGGATCGGCGGCGACGCTGGTCGGCATGGAAACGCCGGCGCAGTCGATGAACCTCGAAATCAAGCCGTACGCCGTGTCGTCGCTGACGACCGATCGTGCCGCCGCAAGCCCCTTCAGCAACAGGAGGGACGGCAACGCCGGGTTCGACTTCAAGTACGGGCTGACGCGGGGCCTGATTCTCGACACGACCTATCGCACCGATTTCGCCCAGGTGGAAGAAGACCAGCAGCAGGTCAACCTGACGCGCTACAGCCTGTTCTTTCCCGAGAAGCGCGACTTCTTCCTGGAGGGCCAGGCGATCTATGCGTTCGGCGGAACGAACTTCGGGCAGAACGCGAACCCCGGCGAAGTCCCGGTGCTCTTCTTCAGCCGGCGCATCGGCTTGAGCAACGGGCTGGCGGTACCGGTGGAAGCGGGCGCGCGCGTCGCCGGCAAGGCGGGAAAGTATCAGCTGGCGGCGCTCAACATTCAGACCGACGACAGCGCGGCGGCGCAGGCGGTAGCCACCAACTTCACGGCGGTGCGCGTCAAGCGCGAGTTCCTGCGCCGCAGCAACATCGGCGCGATCGCGACGCGGCGGGCCCCGGCGGCGAGCGGCCTCGAGACCAATGCCGCGTACGGCGCCGACATGAACCTGTTCCTGTTCCGAAACGTGACCGGCAACCTGTACTACGCGCGCACCGAGACGGGCCGCGCGGCCACGGGACAAGCAAGCTACCGCGGGCGCTTCGACTTCACCGAGGACCGGTGGGCGTACACCTTTGAGCATCTCCTGGTCGGTCCGCAGTTCGACCCGGGCGTCGGTTTCGTGCGACGGGTCGATTTCCGGCGCAACTATGCCGACGTCCAGTTCAATCCACGCCCGCGGAACTCGACGCGCATCCGCAGGTTCAGCTTCCTGGGCGTGCTCGATTACGTCACGAGTGCAAACGCACGCGTGGTGCAGAACAAGGATCTCCGCGGGCAGTTCAGCGTCCAGTTCCAGAACGGCGATTCGTGGACGCCGGTCGACGTCAGGGACCAGTACGAGTTCGTGCCGAGGAGCTTCGTCATCAACCCGGGCACGACGATTCCGCAGGGCGGGTACAACTACCGAAGCGTCCGGACGTCGTACTCGCTGGGCCAGCAGCGGATGATTTCCGGGGCGATCGCCGCGGGACACGGCACTCTGTACAACGGACGCCGGACGGAAGTGGGATACAGCGGGAGGATGGCGTTTCTCCCGCAGTTTGCCGTCGAACCGAGCATCGCGCTGAACTGGGTGCGGCTCCCCTACGGCGATTTCTCGGCGCCCGTCGTCAGCACCCGGCTGATCGTCACGCCGAACGCGAAGACCGCCTTGACCAGCTACCTGCAGTACAACGGCAGTTCAGACACGATCAGCGCGAGCGTACGCCTGCGGTGGGAATACCGGCCGGGCAGCGAGCTGTTCGTGGTGTACAGCGACGGGCGGAACACGCTGACCGGCGGCTATCCTGATCTGCTGAATCGTTCCGTCGCTATCAAAGCGACACGGCTGCTTCGTTTCTGAGTGCTCGTCCCTTTAACCACGACGCCACGACGTACTCGACAAACGCATTCGGGATCGTCGTGTCGTCGTGGTTTCATTTACTTTGCCGGCGGCTTCGGAACGCTTGTACCACCGCCGCCCAATGTCCATCCGGCAGCGGTGACGACCTCACGGATGTGCCCGACGGGCCGGCCATTCTTGGCCGGATCCATGGTGACGGTGACTTCGTCCCCCGGTTTGAACGTGTCCCGCCGATAGCCGGCGGGATACATGATGCTCGGCCCCTGCGTCTCGGCGATCCAGGTGACAACCGTGCCGTCCTGCCCCTTGACGTCGAAAGTCAGGAGGCAGTGGGGGTTGCTGTAATACCACTGCGTGACCGTCCCCTTCAGCGTGATCGGCTTGCCGACGTCGTACGCGGCTCCGCCGTGATGCGCGTACAGGGGAGGCGGCATCAGCATTCCGACAGCCAGTGCGCCGCCAATCACCAATCGCAGATCGCAAATCACAAACGGTCTTACTTGTTTTCGCCCGGCGGGATCGCCTTGCTGTTGATGGCGCCCAGTGTCCATCCCGTCGCCGTCACGACGGTCTGAATGCGCCCGACCGGCTGGCCATTCTTGACGGGCTCCACGACGGCGGTGATCTCGTCGCCGGGCTTGAACGAGTCTTTACGATAGCCTGCGGGATACATGATTCCCGGCGCCTGGGTCTCGATCACCCAGTTGACGACTTTGCCGTCGTCGCCCTTGACGTCCATGGAGATCAGACAGTGGGGATTCATGTACACCCATTGCGTCACGGTCCCCTTCAGCGTCACCCTCTTGCCGTTGTCGAAGGCCGCGCCGCCGTGATGCGCCGACAGCGGAGCCGACAACAGCACTCCCAGGGCCAGCACGATGACGAACCTGCCTCTCATGACGCCTCCTCTTTCGGATCCTCTACGCGGGCGGGGCGGGCCGCGCGAACCTGCGCGCGTCGACCGGGACATTTGCCTGCACCGTGCTCATCTCGAAAATCATGCGGCCGTCGGTCCAGGTGGTCGTCCACTTGAAGGGCATCCTGACGCCCGAGACGTCGCGGTAATCCGAGTAGTCAATCTGAGTCGGAATCCGGCCGACCGGCGTGTCGTTATAGTACACGAGCCTCGAAAGCAGCCCCGTCATCGGGTCGAAATACAACTTGATCGGCGGGCCGCCCGGCGCCAGTCTTCCCTGCACGACCTGGAACTCCTGGTCATTGATGATCGCCGGATCACCGACCCGCCATTCGACGAGCATCTGCTTCAGCCGCGCCGGAAACGCGAGCTCCGCTTCGACTCTCGCACCGCCGAGTTCGCCTCCCGTCAACGGCACGACCGGCACAGGGGCCGTGACTGACGGCGCCGCTGCCCATCCGTTGCGGCCATCGAACGCCCAGGTGATGTCGCCGAACGCGCCATGCATGACCGTGGTGCGCCGGCCGGGCGCCTGGCCGTACACCTCGACCGGGTACTTCTGGTAATCGTCGAACCCCATGTACATGCCGCGGGCGACGAAGCTGGTGACGCCTGCCACCCGCT
>Ga0075431_100002989_pt1 | contig 16371 bp, 11 predicted proteins | sample RhiMetdeltSRZDD5_FD_75297 | JGI IMG/M metagenome (GOLD analysis project Ga0075431, IMG submission 75297) | Populus rhizosphere microbial communities from Tennessee, USA - Rhizosphere MetaG P. deltoides SRZDD5 | ecosystem: Host-associated > Plants > Roots > Rhizosphere > Soil | place: USA... | reverse complement strand
CCGTGGTACGTCCGCGCGGCGCGCGCCGCGCTCCTGCCCTGGCCGGTCAAGCTGCCCCTCGGCGCGGCGGCGGTCCTGCTCGTCGGCGGGCTGGCCGTCTTGATGTTCCGCGGCAGCCAGGAGCAGCAGAGCACCGCCCGGTACGACACCGTCCCGCCCGTGCTCGCGGACCGCCGTGTCACCGAGGCGCCGACCGACGCCCCTGGCGCACCGGCGTCGAGAGCGCCCGCGATGCCGCCCGCGGCGCCACCGGCGCCAGCGCCCCCTGAAGCGGCATCGAGCGACCGCATCGGCGCGGCCGGCGAAGCCGACCGCGCCGCCGCCGCCTCGCGCCTCGACCCGGCGCAAAAACGCGCCGAGCAGGAATTTCGCGCGGAGAGCAAGACGCGCGACGCGGCACCGGCCGACAACCTCGGCGCCACGCGCGCCCCGGCGCCCGCGGTGCAGTCCGCGCCGCCCGCCGCCGGCGAACCCGCGCTCGCCAAGCGCGAGGGACTCCGCCAGAAAGCCGCGGAGAAAGCTGACGTGATCGCGCGTCTGGCCGCGCCGGATCGCGACACCGCGGAACGCGGCGTGGTCGCGCTCGTGGCGCGGCTCGGTGGCACGGTGACGGCCCGCCGGGTCGAAGCCGACGCGACGGTGATCGAGGTGGCCATCCCGGGTGATCGCTACGGCGACTTCGCGCGCGAGATCGGCCGCCTCGGCGCGTTCAGCGTCGAGTCAGAGCCGTCCGCCGCGCCCGATCCGATCCGCATCGCCGTCCGCCTGGGCGCCTGAGGCCCGGGAACTTCCCCCGGGCTGCCCGGTCTAACGGGCAGAAGCAGGCACTCGTTCTCCGGGAGGATGGCCATGAAACGCCTCGTCGCATTGCTGCTGCTCGTCTCGGTGCCGGTCACGACACCGGCCGCCCATGGCGCGACGCTGGCCGTGGGACGGGACGCGCAGACGGACGTGATGGTGACCGTGTACAACGGCAACCTCGGGCTCGTCAAAGACATCCGCGACACGCAGCTTCCCGCCGGCATCCACGAGATCCAGTACGCGGACGTGGCGTCGCTGATCGACCCCACCAGCGTCCATCTGAAGTCGCTCACGGATCCGGCCGGGCTGCGGATCCTCGAGCAGAACTACGAGTACGATCTCCTGTCGAGCGAGAAGCTGCTGGAGAAGTACGTCGGCAAGAAGGTCCGCCTGTATCAGTCGGACGGCGCGTACCACGACGCCACGCTGCTCTCGACAGCGGGGCCGATCTTCGAGATCAACGGGCTCATCCACCTGGGCCACCACGGCCGCCTCGTCTTGCCGTCGCTCCCCGAGAACCTGGTGGCCAAGCCCACCCTGGTCTGGCTCCTGCGCAATCGGACGGCGGCGCCGCAGAAGGTGCAGGCCTCCTACCTGACACGCGGGCTCAACTGGAAGGCCGACTACGTCATGGTGGTCGATGCCAGCGAGACGAAGAGCGATCTCACGGGCTGGGTGACCATCGACAACAAGAGCGGCGCGACGTATACGCACGCCGCTCTCAAGCTCGTGGCCGGGGACATCAACCGGGCGGAGCAGGAACGCCGCGTGCCACGCGCCCTCGAGCTCGCCTCCAAGGCCGCCTCGATGGCCGACGCCTCGCGCGACTTCAAGTCCGAAGGGTTCTTCGAGTATCACCTCTACACACTCGATGGGCGGACCACGATCAAGGACAACCAGACCAAGCAGCTCACCCTCATGGCCGCCAACGGCGTGGTCGTGCAGAAGCAGCTGATCTACTACGGCGCCCAGGACTACTACCGCACGTCATACGGCATGCCGATGTCCAACCAGAAGGTCGGCGTCTATCTCGAGCTCAAGAACAGCCAGGACCAGCGGCTCGGCGTGCCGCTGCCCAAGGGCAAGATCCGCGTCTACAAGGCGGATGCCTCGGGCAGCCAGCAGCTGATCGGCGAGGACTGGATCGACCACACGCCGAAGGACGAGAAGATCAAGATCAAGATGGGCGACGCCTTCGACGTGGTCGGCGAGCGCACGCAGAAGGAGTGGCGGAAGATCGGCACCAACCTCTACGAGGTGGAGTGGGAGATCGCGCTGCGCAACCACAAGAAGGAGGACCAGACGGTGACCGTGATCGAGCCGGTGCCCGGCGACTGGCAGGTCCTGACCTCGACGCATGCGTGGGAGAAGCCCGAGGCCCACACGCTGCGCTTCAGCGTGCCGGTGGCGAAAGAGGGCGGCTCCAAGCTCACCTATCGCGTCCGCGTGCGGTTCTGACGGTCGTGTCAGCGAATCCAGCGGCGGGCGCGCGGACTGTCGAAGAGCGCGCCGACGACGTGCTCGAGGTACACGAGGCGAATGGGCTTCGGCATGTAGGAGAACACACCCAGCGCGGTGAGCTCGGCGGCGGTGCGCGCACTCTCGTTGCCAGTGACCATGATGATCGGAACGCGCGGGTGCATGTCGCGGATCGCGCGGACGGCCGTGATGCCGTCCACGCCCGGCATCTCGACGTCGAGCAGGACGAGCGCCGGGGCCGCCCGACGCACGGCATCGATGGCGGCTGCGCCGTCGGCCACGGCCTCGACGACGATGCCCCGATTCACGTAGGTCGTCTCGAAGAAGGCGGTGAGCATCTGGCGCACCGACTCCTCGTCGTCGGCAATGAGCACGCGTCGTGCGTCCGCCACCTGCGGAGCATACGGGATTCGCGGGCGCGCGCACATGTCTGATTGCATCGACACGCCTCTGTGCCTCGCCCTTTGGCTGGCAGAAAGGAGGACTGCGAACGGCTAAGCGCCTCGGTGAGCACGCTGCGGACGCGGAAATTGCTTCACCGATCTTCAGCGGCCTGCAGCAAGCCGATCGGGTCATCGCCGAGGTGTCCGGCTGCATCGCTTGGTTCGGACGTGCTCAGCCCGGGTGCACACCATCGGGGGCAGTCGCCCCGCCGACTCTTGCCCATCCCCGTGTGCAATCGATTCAGTATCCCCGTTGCGCCCCACCCGCCCGGTCAGCGAAACCGGCAACTTGCGCGGGTGGCTCGGATAGTGCTCCCAAGCGCTTTCATGGCGCATCGCCGGGTTGTCATCACGGCCCTCGGGATCATTGCTCCGAACGGTTCTTTGTCCTTCAGAGGCACCCTCATGAGGAGGCATGATGGACAGCCACCGCGCGATCCTACGTATCGACCGCTGCTTGAGGATGTCGGCCGGTGAAGATCGGCGGCGTCGCGAGCTGCTTCACCTTTGCCGGGAGAATCTGCATCTTACTGGCCACCAACTCTTCAATGCATTTCGCGGGCACCTGGATATCGTGACACTTCAGGGCCTGGTTTCGACATGGGAGACGTGGCGCGGTGTGCTGTCGATCGAGCGCACCCCGAGGCGGCGAGCGAGGTTGGTGCGAACGGCCTGAGACGGACGATCCACCGTCGTCGAGTCGTCGGGACCGTCGATCGCCACGAGGGAGCAGACATGGAACCAGTGGAGACGTGCCGTATTTGCGGAAAATCAGACTCCGTGCGTGAGCTCGGTGTCTGGTTCGTGAACGCAGAGCGCCGTCCCGTCCACGTCGCGTGCTGGATCACGGTTCATGAAACGGCCCCGGGAGATGAAACGACCGCAGCCTGAACGGCCGGCTCGCTACTCCCCGTCGTCGGGAGCTCGGCGGGCGTAGGTCGTCTCGGCGCCGGCGCGCCCCGCGCGTCCGAAGGTGGAGACGCTACTTGCCGCGCTTGGCGAGGTACTCGGGGCCGACCAGCACCTCGCGCGGCTTGGCGCCGTCGCCCGGACCGATGACGCGGTCCTGCTCCATCATATCGATGAAGCGCGCCGCTTTGGGATAACCGAGGCGCATCCGCCGCTGCAGGAAGGAGATCGACGCCTGCCGCTGGCCGATGACGAGATGGACGGCGTCCCAGTAGAGGTCGTCGCGGTCGGCGGCCTCGCCGCTTTCGGGGTCGTCCGCCGAAGGCGGCAGCACGACCTCCTCGTAGACGGCCGTGCCCTGCTTTCGCAGGAACTCGCAGACGGCCTTGACCTCGTCGTCGGAGACCCAGGCGCCGTGCACGCGTGTCTGCTTGTTGGCGCCCGGCGGCACGTAGATCATGTCGCCGCGGCCGAGCAGCTGCTCGGCGCCGTTGCCGTCGAGCACCGTGCGCGAGTCGACCTTGGAGGCCACCTGGAAGGCGATCCGCGTCGGGAAATTCGCCTTGATGAGTCCGGTGACGACGTCGACCGACGGCCGCTGGGTGGCAATGATCAGGTGGATGCCGACGGCCCGCGCGATCTGGGCCAGTCTCACCAGCGACGTCTGCACCTCGCCGGCCGACACCATCATCAGGTCGGCCAGCTCGTCGACGACGACCACCCAGTACGGCAGCTTCTCCTCGGGGGGAACGGACTTGTTGTAGCCCTCGATGTTGCGCACCTGCTTCAGCTGCAGCTGCTTGTAGCGCTCGTCCATCTTGCCGACGATCCAGCGGAGCCGCGCCGCCGCCTCGCGGGCGTCGGTGACGACCGGTGACAGCAGATGCGGGATGCCCTCGTAGACGGACAGCTCGAGCCGCTTGGGATCGACCATCAGGAAGCGCACGTCGGCCGGCGTCGCCTTGTAGAGAATCGAGCAGATCATCGAGTTGAGGCCGACCGACTTGCCGCTGCCGGTGGCGCCCGCGACCAGCAGATGCGGCATGGCGGTGAGGTCGGCCACCACCGGCATGCCGTTGACGTCCTTGCCGAGCGCCAGCGGCAGCTTGCCCTTGGACTCCGCGAACTCGCCCGACACGAAGATCTCGCGCAGGTAGACGGTGGCCTGCTGGTCGTTCGGCACCTCGACCGCCACGGTGCCGCGGCCGGGGATGGGCCCCACGATACGCACCGACGCCGCCTTGAGTGCCAGCGCCAGGTCGTCGGCGAGGTTGACGACCTGCGAGACCTTGATGCCGGGCGCCGGCTCGAACTCGTACGAGGTGATGATGGGGCCGGGACTCACCTGCACGATGCGACCGTCGACCTCGAAGTCGCCAAGCTTCTTGCGCAAGATCTCGGCATTGTCCTGGAGCTCCTCGCGCGTGCGCTTGAGCTCCGAGGGCGGCGGCGGATGGAGCAGGCCCACCGGCGGCAGCTGGAAGGACTCGGCGCCCCCCTTGCCGAAGTCGAACGTCTCCTGCCACGAGAGGCCCTTCTCCATGAGCGAGCTCTTGGGGCGACTCGGCTCCACGATCGTCGGCAGCTGCGGCTCGACGCTGTCGACGGGCTCCTCGGCCGGCAGCTCGATCAGCTCCAGGGTGGCGCGGCCGGTCGCGGGCTTGCCGGCGCCACGACGCCCACGGAGCCGCAGCAGGCGCGTGCTGACCAGCCGGAGCGCCGCCGTGTACGACGTCTGCGTCACCATCAGAGCGCCAATGGGCACCGCCGTCAGCAGCACGAGCCAGGCGCCGGCGTTGCCGATGGTGGTCTGCAGCGCGGCGCCGATCGTCCAGCCGATGAACCCGCCGGCCTGCACCATCCCGCCCCGCGTGACCCGCGCGGCGGCGAAGACATCCGTCGCGTGATGCAGGAGGCCGGTGGCGGTGAGCAGGAGCAGCAGGAGGCCGCCGATGGGCACCAGCCCGCGGCTGGCCAGCGGCCGGACGAACGCCGATAGGCCCCACACGGCGGCCATCAGTGGAAACAGGAACGCGGCGTAGCCGAACGAGCGGAACACGCCCCACGCCAGCCAGATCCCGACCGGCCCGACGAGCGCGGCCTGATGAGCCGGCGCCACCGCGGGATCGAACACCGCGAGCGCCACGAAGAGGAACGCCGCCACCGCCAGCGCGGTGATGCCCTGCACCTCGCGTATCCAGCGCCGCGGCTGCGCCCCGCGCCGCATTCGCCGCGTGCGCGCCGCCGCATCCGTGCGCTTGACGTCCGACTTCGCCTCCGTCGACACGCTGGCGCGCATCACGATTCCTCCAGGATGATCGGCAGTACGATCGGCTTGCGCTGCACACGCTGGTTCACGAGCTGCCGGACGGCCATCCGCACGCGGCCCGCGATGGCGTCCCGATCCCAGGGCTCGTCGGCCGGGCGCTCCGCGAGAGCGCTGCGCACCACCGAGCGCACGTCGTCGAGAAATGCCTCGTTCTCCTTCACGTAGACGACCCCGCGCGAGGCGATCTCGGGTCCGGCCACGAGCGCACCGCTGCGATCGAACATCACCGCCACCGCAATGACGCCATCGTCGGCGAGGATCTGCCGGTCGCGCAGGACGACGGCCCCGATGTCCCCGACGCCGGTACCGTCCACGAGCACGCGGCCGGTGGGATAGCCCGGGATCACGCGGGCCGTGGTGGGCGTCACCTCGAGGCCCGTCCCGTCCTCGATCAGGAAGATTCGCTCGGCATCGAGGCCGGCCCCGGCGGCCAGCCGCGCGTGGCCGAGCAGGTGCCGGTACTCGCCGTGCACGGGCACGAAGTACCGGGGGCTGGTCAGCTTGAGCATTCGCTTCAGGTCTTCCTGGCTGGCGTGTCCCGAGACGTGGACGAAGGCGTTGTCGTCGTAGAGCACCTCCGCGCCCAGCCGGTAGAGCGCGTTGATGACGCGCCCGACGGTGCGCTCGTTGCCGGGAATGACCCGCGCCGAGATGACGACGAGATCGCCGCGGGCCACCTGCACGTACTTGTGCTCCCCGGCCGCCATGAGGGCCAGCGCCGAGTTCGGCTCGCCCTGGCTGCCGGTCGACAGGATCACCTGCCGCTCGAGGGGCAGCGTGACCAGCTCCTCGAGCGGCCGGAGCAGTCCGCGCGGGAGCGTGAGATAGCCGAGGTCGGCCGCGATGGCGACGTTTCGCTCCATCGAGCGTCCGAGCAGCGCCACGTGGCGGCCGCGCGCGGCGGCCAGCGTGAGGACCTGCTGGATCCGGTGGATGTGCGAGGCGAAGGTGGCCAGGATGATGCGGCCGGTGGCGGCGTCGAAGCGCTCCGCGAGCGCCGCGCCGACCTCGATCTCCGAGCGCGTGTGGCCAGGGCGGTCGACGTTGGTGGAGTCCGAGCAAAGCACGGCCACGCCCTGCTCGCCGAGCTCGGCGAACCGCGCGGTATCGGCGGGCTCGCCGTCGAGCGGGCTCGGATCGAGCTTGAAATCCCCCGTGTGGACGATGGTGCCGGCCGGGGTCCCGATCGCGAGCCCCATGCCGTCGGCGATCGAGTGTGTGACGCGGATCGGCTCGACCGTGAACGGTCCCAGCGTGAACGGCGTCCGCGGTCGCATGGTGCGCAGCTCCACCCGATCGCCGAGCCCGTGCTCGCGAAGCTTCTCCGCCACCAGCGCCTGCGTCAGCGGGGTCGCGTACACGGGGACGCGCGCGGACTTCAGCAGATAGGGCAGCGCGCCGATATGGTCCTCGTGGCCGTGAGTGAGCACCACGCCGCGGAAGCCGTCGCGCTTGGCGAGCGCGTAGGAGAAGTCCGGGATGACGTAATCGATCCCGGGCAGGTCGTCGTCGGGAAACATGAGCCCGCAGTCGACGGCAATGACGTCATCGCCGCACTCGACGAGCATCATGTTCAACCCGATCTCGCCGAGGCCTCCGAGCGGGATGAGCCGGACTGCTGGATTGTTCACGACGTCAAATCGATCCTTTCAGCTTACGGCCGCCATGGTAGCACCGGCCCCGGCGCCTCCCGAATTTTGCGGACGGGGGAAATCCGCCTGCGCTGCGGCGGATTTGCAAGCGAGCGCTAGAGCTTTGCGGCGTCTTCGAGGCGCTGGATCAGCTCCTTGGCGCGGGCCAGGAAGGCGGGACGGTCGGCGGCCGGGATGGGGTCGCCGGGGATGAACTTCTCGCTGAGCGGGTTCACGAACTGCCCGTTCTTCGCGATCCCGTAATGGAGATGCGGGCCGGTCGAAAGGCCGGTCGAGCCCACATACCCGATGATCTGACGCTGCTCGATCCGGACGCCCGTGCGCACGCCGGGGCCGAGCCGGGACAGGTGGCTATACATGGTCGCGTAGCCGGAACGATGATGGAGCGTCACCGAGAGGCCGTGGCCGCCGTCCCAGCCGGCGCGCTTGACCGTCGCGTCCGCGACCGCCCACACCGGTGTTCCGACCGGCGCGGCGTAGTCGATGGCCAGATGCGGGCGCGTGCCGCCGAGGATCGGATGCGGCCGTGCGCGGGTGAAGCCCGACGTGATACGCGAGAACTGGAGCGGCGACTTCAGAAAGCTCTTGCGCAGGGAGCGTCCGGCCGGATCGTAGAACGTGTAGCGGCCGCGGGCGCCCTCGACGCCGACGCCGGTCAGCGTGCGCCCCTCGCTCACGTACTGCGCCACGAGGATCCGTCCATAGTCCACGAACGCGCCGGCGGCGTACCGTTTCTCGACGAGCAGGCGGAAGCCGTCGCCCGCCCGTGTGTCGGCCGTGAAGTCGAAGTCGGAGGAGAAGATCTCCGCGAGGTCGAGGACGAGCTGCGCCGACTCGCCGGTCTTCTCCACGGCCTCGAAGAGCGAGCGGCGCACCTCGCCGCTCACCGTCTCCACTCGCACGTCAGGGCGTGTCTCGGCACGCTCGACCTTCCAGCCGTCGTCGGTGGAGATGACCGCGTAGCCCAGCCACGGGCTCGGCTCGTACCTGAGCTTCTTCGGCCGGCCATCGAGCGTCCACTCGATGGCGAGGCCGTGGCGCGGCGTCAGCTTGCGGAGGTTCACGCCCTCGCCGCGCAGCGCGCTGGCGATATCGTGACCGACCCTTGGCGGAACGCCTTCGCGCTGGAGCGCCTTCACGAACGTATCGCCGCGCCGCAGATCGACGGCGCTCACCCGCGGCGGTGCCGGGTAGGCCTTGACCTCGAGCGGCGGCATGGGGGGCACGGCGGGATGACGCGAGAGGTAGCCGGTCTGGAACAGAATGGCTCCGACGAGGAGCTCGATGCCGAGCACAGCGAGCAAAACAGAGCGAGGGGCCATTCACTCCTAACTATAGACGACGGGCCAGCGCGGCAAACTCTTTAATATCGAGTGTTTCTGCCCGGCGCGCCGGGTCCACCCCCGCCTCCCCGGCGGCCTGGCGCGCGGCGTCCACCGCAACGCCCAGGCCCGCCGCCAGCGCGTTGGCCAGCGTCTTCCGGCGCTGGGCGAAGGCCGCCCGCACGACCGCATGAAACCGGCGCAAATCGGCGGCGTCGACCCGTGGCGACGCGAGCGGGCGGAGGTGGAGGACCGCCGATTCCACCTTGGGCGGGGGGCGGAAGGCGCCGGGCGGGACTCGCAGGGCGATCCGGACATCGCAGTAGACCTGGGTCAGGATCGACAGGCTCCCGTAGGTCTTGCTGCCGGGCGCCGCCGCCACGCGCTCGGCCACCTCGAGCTGCAGCATCAGCGCCATCTCGTCGATCGCCGTGCGGGCATCCACGAGGGCCTGGAGGATCGGCTTGCCCACGCTATATGGCAGGTTGCCGGCCACCAGCACGCGTCCGCCCGCGGGTCGCGCCAGCACGCCGTAATCCCAGGTGCGCGCGTCGGCCTCCATCACCTCGACGGTGGCCAGCCGGCGGCGCAGCCGGTCGATCAGGCCGCGATCGACTTCGAGCGCGATCACCCGCCCCGCACGCCGGGCCAGATGCTCGGTCAGCGCGCCCTCGCCCGGCCCGATCTCGACGACGAGATCCGACGCCGACGGCCCCAGCAGGTCGACGATCGTGCGCGCCACGCCGGCGTCGCGCAGAAAATGCTGGCCGAGGGCCCGGCGCTTACCGCTGGTCACGCGCGCGCAGCTCGGCGAGCAGCGCCTCGAAGACCTCGCGGGTCCGCGCGACGGTGGCCGCGCGGTCCCCGGTGTTGTCGATGACGTAGTCGGCCAGCTTGGCCTTGTCGACCACCGGCATCTGGGTGGCGATGCGCGCGGTCGCCTCGGCGGCTGCCATGCCGTCGCGCGCCATCAGCCGCGCCTGCTGCGTGGCCGCGTCCGTGAAGACCACCACCAGCCGGTCCATGTTGCGATAGTTGCCGGACTCGATCATGACCGGCGCGTCGAAGAACACCAGCCCCTCGTGGCCGCGAGCCGCCAGCTCGGTCACGCGCGCGAGGAACCGATCGCGGATGGCGGGATGCGTGATCGCCTCCAGCCGTTTTCGCCGTGCGGTGTCATTGAACACGATGGCGCCGAGCTTCTTGCGATCGAGGGTGCCGTCGGCGTTCCGCACGTCGCCGAACTCGCGCACGATCTCGGCCAGCGCGGGCTCGCCCGGCGCCACGACGTCGCGCGCGAGCTGATCGGCGTCGATGACTTCGGCGCCGAGGGAGCGCAGCGTCTCGGCCACCGTGCTCTTGCCGGTGGCGATGCCGCCGGTAAGGCCGACGAGCAGGAACTTGCGCGGCGCCGTCACACCTCGGACCAGTCGCGGCCGCTCTTGACATCCACGACGATCGGCACGTCGAGCGGCAGGGCGGCCTCCATGATCTCGCGCGCGAGCGCCTCCACGGCCGCCACCTCCGCCGGCGGCGCCTCGAAGAGGAGCTCGTCGTGCACCTGCAGCAGCATGCGTGCCTGCAGGCCCCGCTCGGCCAGGGCGGCGCGCATGCGGACCATCGCGATCTTGATCATGTCGCTGGCGGTCCCCTGCACCGGGGCGTTCATGGCCATCCGCTCGGCGGCGTTCCGCGCCACCGGATTGCCCGAGCGCAGATCCGGGAGATAGCGGCGCCGCCCCAGCAGCGTGGCCACGAACCCGTGCTCGCGCCCCTCGGCCAGCGTGCGGTCGATGAAGGCGCGCACGCGCGGATGGGTGGCGAAGTACTCGCTGATGTAGCGCTGCGCCTCCTTCTGGTCGATCTTCGTGGCCTGCGACAGGCCGAAGGCGGAGACACCGTAGAGGATCGCGTAGTTGGCGCTCTTGGCGATGGTGCGCTGGAGCGACGTCACCTGCGCGGGCGCCACCTTGAAGACCTCCGAGGCCGTCCGCGTGTGGATGTCCTCGCCGCGCCGGAACGACTCGATGATGGCCGGCTCCGCCGACATGTGGGCCAGGATGCGCAGCTCGATCTGCGAGTAATCGGCGGCCACGAAGCGCCAGCCGTCGGCCGGGATGAAGGCGGCCCGGATGCGCCGGCCGAGCTCGGTGCGGATCGGGATGTTCATCAAGTTCGGATCCTGCGACGACAGCCGCCCGGTGGCCGCCACCAGCTGGTTGAACGTCGTGTGAATCCGCCCGGTCTCCGGGTTGATCAGCCCCGGGAGCGTGTCGGCATACGTGCCCTTCAGCTTGGAGAGGCTGCGATGCTCGAGGATCTTCGCCGGCAGCGGGTGCGCGAGGCCGAGCTCGGTGAGGACGTCGGCGTCGGTGGAGTAGCCCGTCTTCGTGCGGCGTAGCACCGGCAGCTTCAGCTTCTCGAACAGGATGTGCGCGAGCTGCTTGGGCGAGGCGATCGTGAACTCCTCGCCGGCGAGGCCGTAGATCTCGCGCGTGAGATTGTCGAGGTCGCGCTCGAGCTCCTTGGCGAAGGCCTCCAGCCGCCCGGGATCGACGCGGATGCCGTGACGCTCCATCTCGGCCAGCACCACCACCAGCGGCCGCTCGATCTCCTCGTACATGCGTGTGAGCCCGCGCGCTTCGAGCTCGGCCTTGGCGTGCTTCCAGAATCGCTGGAGCCACTGGGCCCGCTGCCCGACCGCACGGACGGTCGGCTCGCCGGGCTCCACACCGACGAGGGCGGGCGGACACTCGCTGAAGACCTCCATGCAGACTTCCTCGAGCCGGTACGTCGCGCGCGCCGGATTCAGGAGGTAGGCGGCGAGTGCGGTGTCCTGCACCCGCAGCACCGGCGCGCCCGCCGCCAGCGCCGCCTCGATGAGCGGCTTGGCGTCGTGCACGACGAGCTCGCGCTCGGCGAGCGGCGCCGCCGCCAGGGTCCGTGCGAAGTCGTCCCGCGTCGCCAGCGACTGCGCCACCGCCCCCGCCGCGGGATGGAACCAGGCGAGCGCGGTCAGGTGCGGACGTGGTGGTCGCGCCTCGCCCGCCCAGTCGAGCGCGATCGGCGCCTCGGCGGGCACGCGCGCGAGCCACGCCGCCAGATCGCTCGGTGACGCGAGCGTGTCGACGGGCCCGGTGTCGGCCGCCGGCGCCGGCGCCGGCAGCTCCTTCACCAGCCGCGAGAACTCCATCTCCATCCAGAGCGCGCGCAGCTTCGGCCAGTCGGGCTCGACCCGCCGGTAGCCCTCGAGGTCGAACGCGAACGGCACCGTGCGGCTCACCGTGGCCAGCTCGCGGGAGAGGAGCGCCTGCTTGCGGCTCATGGCCAGCGTCTCGCGCAGCTTGCCCTGCACGAGCGTCAGGTTCTCGTAGAGCCGCTCGACGGAGCCGAACTGGCCGACGAGCTTCACCGCGGTCTTCTCGCCCACGCCCTTGACGCCCGGGATGTTGTCGATCGAGTCGCCCATGAGGGCGAGCACGTCGGCGATCTGTCCGGGCTCCACGCCCCAGCGCTCGCGCACCTTGGCCTCGTCGTAGACGACGCGCTCGCCGGTCCGACCGAGCACGGAAAGCACGCGCACGCGCGGGCCGACGAGCTGGAGCAGGTCCTTGTCGCCGGTGACGATGACGATGTCGAGGTCGTCCACCTCGAGCGCCTGCTCCACCACGGTGGCGATGACGTCATCGGCCTCGTAGCCGCTGACCTCGATGATCGGCGTCTTCAGCGCCTCGAAGAGCCGCCGAACGTACGGCAGCTGCCGCGCGAGGTCGTCGGGCATGGCCGTGCGCGTGGCCTTGTAGTCGGTGAAGAGCTTGTCGCGGAACGTCGGGCCGGGCGGATCGAGGGCGATGGCGAGGTAATCGGGCTTCTCCTCGCGAAAGAGCTTCCACAGCATCGTGCTGAGGATCAGGACGGCGTGACTCGGCACGCCGCGCGACGTCGAGAGATAGCCGACCGCGTGATAGGCCCGGAACAGATGCGAGTGCCCGTCGACGACGTAGAGACTGCGGCTAGCCATTCTTTGGCTCGGCGTTCATGAGCTCATCGTACGTCCTTCTGACCGCCTCGGTGTGGTCCTTGTAGGCCGCCAGGAACGCCTCGCGCGACGGCAGGCGCAGGGCACTGGCGACGCGCGCGGGCATGGGACCGGCGAGCTCGAGCGTGTCGGTCGGACGGGCGCCGAGCAGACGCAGTGCCGTCGACACCCGGCGGAGGAAGCGATAGCGCTCGGCGAGCGCTTGCGCGGTCTCCGGCGCCAGCGCGCCGGCGCGGGCCAGGCCGCGCAGCGCCGACGTCGTTCCGGCCTGGCGCGCCTCGGGGTGGGCGGCGCCGTGCACGAGCTGCAGGCCCTGGGCGAGGAACTCCACGTCGACGAGCCCGCCCCGGCCGAGCTTGACGTGCCAGCGGCCGCGCGTCTCCTTGCCGAGCTCGACCTCCATGCGACGGCGCACGTCGCGGATCTCCTTCAGGGCGCCCTCCGGCAGCGGCGCGCCGTACACGAGGCGGCGCAGCGTGGCCCGCACGCCGCGCCCGAGTCGCGCGTCACCGGCGACGAGCCGCGCGCGCGTCAGGCTCTGGCGCTCCCAGAGGTCACCGTGCTCCTCGTAATAGCGCTCGAGCGCGTCGACGCCCGACGCGAAGCCGCTGCCCTTGCTGCCGGGTCGGAGCCGCAGATCGACGGCGAAGGCGATGCCGGCCGGCGTGACGTCGCCGAGCGCGCTCGCCAGGCGCTCCACCGCGCCGCTGTAGAACGTGTGCGCGTCCACCGGCGCGCGCCCGTCGGTGCGGGCGTCGGCGGCCCCACCGAAGGTCACGAACAGGTCGAGGTCCGAACCGGTCGTCAGCTCACGGCCGCCGAGCTTGCCGAGGCCGACGATGACGGCCGGAATGAATCGGCCGGCGGCCTCGCGCGGCACGCCATGGCGCTCGACCTGCGCCGACACGGCGAGGAGCCAGCCGGCGTCCAGCGTCGCCTCCGCCAGCGCCGTCATCTCGCGCGCGTAGCCGTCGATCGACGTCACGCCGAGGAGGTAGCGCCAGACGACGGTGAGCTCCTGCGCCTGCTTCAGGCGCCGCAGCCGATCGCGCTGCTCCGCAGCGTCGAGCCCGGGGGCGAAGACCGGCGCGAGCGCCGTCCTGAAGCCGGCGCGACGCAGCCGGCCGCGCAGCACGCTCGGGTCGGCCAGGGAGGCGAGCAGATCCGGCTGCGCGACCAGGAGCTGCGTCAGGAGATCGCCGCCGGCACAGAGCCGGACGAGGCCGTGCAGCAGCTCATGGTCGGCGGCCAGCAGCTCGATATACCCGGCGCGCGGGCCGGCCGCGGAGAGGAAGCGCTCGAACTGGTTCAGCGCCTCGTCGGGGTCGGGACTCTTCCAGCACGCGTCGAGCAGGCCGGGGATCATGCGCTCGAGGGCGCCGCGCAGCGCGGCCGCCCACGGAACCAGCGGCCGGCCCTCGATGATCAGCTTCAGGTTCTGGAGCGCGCGCTCCGGATCGGCGAAGCCGGTGGCCGCCAGCGCCATGCGGCTCGGCAGCCGCACGCGGGCCGCCGGTCGCGACGGCTGCTCGCCGAAGAACTCGCGGAATGCGGTGTGGACGTCGCGCGTCGTCCGCCGGTGGAGCGCCAGGAAGCGCCGCGACGCGGCCAGCGGCGCGGCCATGATCCCGACGCGGCGGGCCAGCCGCCCGAGCTCGAGCCGGTCGGTGGGCAGCGTGTGGGTCTGGAACTCGTGGAGGATCTGCAGCCGGTGCTCGACGGTGCGGAGGTGCACGAGCGCGTGGGAGAGGCGCCGGCCGAGGTCGGGCGCCAGGTAGCCGCGCTCGGTGAGCCGGAAGAGCGCCTTCAGCGAATTCCGCTCGCGCAGCCACGGATCGTCGCCGCCGTAGAGCAGCTGCAGCGCCTGCACGAGAAACTCGATCTCGCGGATGCCGCCGCGTCCGAGCTTGACGTTGGTGGCGCTCGCCTCGCCGGCGCGCCGGCCGATGGCGCGATCGATCTCGCGCTTCATGCCGCGGATGGCCGGCACCACCCGTGGGTCGACGCCGGGACGGTACACGACGTCGCGCGCCCACGTGACGAACCGCGCGGCGACCTGCGCATCGCCCGCGCACACGCGGGCCTTGAGCAGCGCCTGGCGCTCCCAGAGCTCGGCGCGGGACTCGTGATAGATGCGGAAGGCGTCGAGCGACATCGCCACCGGCCCCATGCGGCCCTCGGGGCGCAAGCGCAGATCGACCCGAAAGGCATATCCTTCGTCGGTCACCGTCTCGATCAGGGCGACGATGTCCCGGCACACGCGCGCGAAGTACTCGCCGTTCGCGACACGGCCTTCCGGACCGCCGGCCGTGTCGCCCTCGGCGCCGTAGACGAACATCAGATCGATGTCCGATGAGTAGTTGAGCTCTTCGCCGCCGAGCTTGCCCATGCCGACCACGGCCAGGCCGGTCTCCTGCCCCTCGGCGTCGAGCGGCCCGCCGAATCGCGCGCGCGCTTCCGCGTCGGCGTCGGCCCACGCCGCGGCCAGGCAGGCGTCGGCCAGTCGCGACAGCTCCTCGGTGGTCGCGCTCATGTCGGCGTCGCCGAGCAGGTCGCGGGCGCCGATGCGGAGGAGCTGGCGGTACTTGAAGCGGCGCAGCGCGTTCATCCGCGCGTCGCGGCCGGCGAACGGCCGCAGCGACTGGGCGAGGTCATCCGCCAGATCCTCGGGCAGCCAGACGCGCATCGTGCGCGGCTCCAGCAGCCACGCCAGCGTGCTGGGGCGGCGGCGCAGGACGTCGGCCAGGAACTGACTGGCACCGAAGATCCGCGCGAGCAACGGCGCGGCGCCGGGATGGGAGGCGAGCGTGGCGAAGAACACCGGGCGGTCGACGGCCGCCGCATAGCGCTCGAGGTTGTTGAGCGCCATGTCGGGATCCGGGGCCGCCGAGAGCTCGGTGAGCAGCCGCGGCAGGGCCGGCGCCAGCAGCTCGGCGTCGCGCGGCGTCGGGGTGAGGCTCTCGAGGTTCGCCGCCGCCGCCGCCGGATCGGCGAAGCCGAGACGCTTGAGCCGGCGCGCCTCGCTCAGACCGCGGACTCGCCCTTCTCGCCGGTCCGGATCCGGATCGATTCGTCGATCGGCAGCACGAACACCTTGCCATCGCCGATGGAACCCGTCTTGGCAGCACCGACGATGGTCGAGGTGACCTTGTCGATCAGGTGATCCGCCACGACCACCTCGATCTTCACCTTGGGCAGGAAGTCCACCGTGTACTCGGAGCCGCGGTACAGCTCGGTATGGCCCTTCTGCCGGCCGAAGCCGCGCACCTCGGTGACGGTCATGCCGATCACCCCGATCTCGGTGAGCGCCTCCTTCACGTCGTCGAGCTTGAACGGCTTGATGATGGCCTCGATCTTCTTCATGGCGTCATACCTCGTCCAGGATCGGGAACATCAG
>Ga0075431_100002984_pt1 | contig 16380 bp, 12 predicted proteins | sample RhiMetdeltSRZDD5_FD_75297 | JGI IMG/M metagenome (GOLD analysis project Ga0075431, IMG submission 75297) | Populus rhizosphere microbial communities from Tennessee, USA - Rhizosphere MetaG P. deltoides SRZDD5 | ecosystem: Host-associated > Plants > Roots > Rhizosphere > Soil | place: USA... | reverse complement strand
TATCCTGCAGCCAGCGCGCCATGGCGATATTGTCGGTCCAGATGCGCCAGCGGTTGTCGGTCAGCTCGCTCTTCAGGTAGAGCACGTGCCCCGGCCCGCCCGGCGAGAAAATGATACGCCAGAAGCTGGCGTTGGTCGTGTAGTCGTCGGTGTCGGTGGCGGCGAGCCGGATGAACGGGTTCTCGCCCGTCAGGATCACGAGATTTGGATCGGCGGTTGACACTGGTTTTCATCCTGCCTTGGATTTTTCGTTGAAGCGAACGGCTGGGGCTGGGTGGGGTATGCCCGCCACACAAGCTTGGGCGGATTGCCACTGCCTGGGCAAGGTGACGAAAATCCGACATGAATGATCACTGAGCATTTCTGCTGAGTACCTGTGAGGTAGCCTTCGCAAGGTACTATTCCCGACGCAGGCTCGAGCCGCCGTCCACAGGTAGCGCCACCCCCGTGATGAAGTTGGCCTCGTCGGAGGCGAGAAAGAGCGCCGCGTTCGCGACATCCCAGGCGGTGCCCATCTTCCCGCGCAACGGCACGCGGGCGTCGCGCTCGGCGGCCACCTCGGCCCGCGTCTTACCCCAGACCCGAGCGCGTGTGTCGACCGCCATCGGCGTGTCCATCAGGCCCGGCAGGATGACATTGGCGCGAATGCCGTACCGGGCATTCTGGCACGCAATCTGCTCCGTAAAGGCGATCATGGCGGCCTTGGTGGCCTTGTAGGCGACGGTCGGGTAGTTGGCTGACCACGCCGCAATGGATGCGATGTTGATGATCGCACCCGAGCCCTGCCGCCGCATCACCGGCAGAGTGTGCTTGCACGCCATGATGGTGCCGCGCAGGTTGATGGCCGAGATGCGGTCGAAGGCCTCTTCGGTGATCTCCAGGGGTGACGCGTCGCCGCCGGCCAAGCTCACGCCCGCGTTGTTGTGCAGGACATCGATGCGGCCCCAGCGCGTCACGGCCTCGTCGACGGCCGCCTTCAGTGTCGCTTCCTTGGTCACGTCGGCCTCGAAGGCGACGCACTGGCCGCCGTCCTCGGCAACGATCGCCGCCGTTTCCTTCGCCGACTCCAGATTGCTGTCGACGGCCAGCACCTTCGCGCCGTTGCGCGCGAACAGGAGAGCCGTCGCCCGGCCATTGCCCAGGCCTTCGCCCGGCCCCTGCCCGGCGCCGACCACGATAGCGATCCTTTCCCCAAGCCGCATGGCCTCCTCCACGGTTGCTTGCTATCTCCCCTTCATGAACGGTCTTCGGCCTAATCGATTTTACGGACGGCCAGTATTGATCGCGAGGGCGCTGGTGGCAATCGCCAGACCGGGAGATGATGAGCGGAACACCAGACGACCTTCCATGGTGCACAGCTCATCTTTCCGAAGGCAGAAACCGAAGGGTTTCACCTGCTCCGTGCAGCCACTCACAATTCTCACCAGGGGACAGACCCGCTGGGACAGACCCGCCGGGTTTGACGCAGACGAGCAGCCGGCTCTAGACTCGCCCGTGAACGACCACACCAGAGCCATGAGCACCGACACGCCCTTCGGCAAGCCCGCCGCAGTCAGCCTCACCAACCTGCAGCGGCTCAACGAGCGCTCGCGCACCGTCTTCCGCGAGATCGTCGAGACCTATCTCGCCACCGGCGAGCCGGTCGGCTCGCGCAACCTGGCGCGCCAGCTGCCCATGACGCTGTCGCCGGCCTCCGTGCGCAATGTCATGTCGGACCTGGAGCGGCTGGGCCTGATCTATGCGCCGCACACCTCGGCGGGACGGCTGCCCACCGAGACCGGGCTGCGCCTGTTCGTCGACGGCCTGCTGCAGATCGGCGACCTGGTGGAGGACGAGCGGCGCGCCATCGAGGCCCAGATCGGCGCAAGGGGCGAGAAGGCCCTGGACCAGGTGCTCACCAAGGCGGGAGAGATGATCTCCGGCCTCTCGCACTGCGCCGGCATGGTGCTGGCCGACAAGCAGGTGGGCCGGCTCAAGCACATCGAGTTCGTGCCCCTGGAGCCGGACAGGGCGCTGGTCGTGCTGGTGGGCGAGGACCGGGAGGTGGAGAACCGCGTCATCTCGCTGCCGCCGGGGCTGCCGGCGTCGAGTCTCAACGAGGCCACCAACTATCTCAACGCCCGCATCGCCGGGCTCACGCTCAACGAGGCCAAGGCCAGGATCGAGCAGGAGCAGGCCAACGCCAAGAAGGAGCTGGACGCCCTGACCCAGAAGGTGATCGAGGCAGGCCTCGCTACCTGGTCGGGGGCGCTCGACGGCAAGCAGAATCTGATCGTGCGCGGACAGGCCAACCTGCTGAAGGACGTCGACGGCCTGGAGAGCCTGGAGCGCATTCGCCAGCTGTTCGACGATTTCGAAAGCAAGCGCGAGCTCGCCCAGCTCCTGGGGCTTGCCGAGCGCGGCGATGGGGTGCACATCTTCATCGGCTCGGAGAACAAGCTGTTCTCGCTGTCGGGCTCCTCGCTGGTTGTGGCGCCGTTCAAGGACGAGCGGCGCAAGATCGTGGGGGTGATCGGCGTCATCGGCCCCACGCGCCTCAACTATGCGCGCATCATCCCCATGGTGGACTACACGGCCCGGCTCATCGGTCGCGTGCTGACTTGATTTTTTCCCCGGCTTGGCCGATATGCCCCGTGACACGGGGCCCGGACCGACCCGTTTAGCATCCGATCAGCGCCATCCAACCAATACTGGGCTTCGATCGGCAACGGGGTCCGCCCGAGCAGCAATCTCAATCGCGGGAATTCGCTGATGGCCAACACACCGCTCAACGATTCCGACGCCAAGAAGAACGACACCCAGTCGGCGGGCTCGGCGGCGCAGGGCAGCAATCCGAAGCAGGGGCCGAGTCAGGGGCCGGCTCAGTCTCAGGATGCAGCCGGCGAGGCGGGCAAGAGCCTGCAGGAGGTGGTGGCGGCGCTGCAGGCCGAGGTCAACGCCTTGCGGAGCAAGCAGCCCGAGATCGACGACCTCAAGGACAAGGTGCTGAGAGCACATGCGGAAATGGATAACATCCGCAAGCGCGCGGAGCGCGAGAAGGAGGATGCGGCGAAGTACGCCATCACCAAGCTCGCCCGCGACATCGTCGGCGTCGGTGACAATTTCCAGCGCGCGATCGATGCCGTGCCCAGCGGCGCCGCCGAGCAGGACCCGACGCTCAAGAGCTTCCTGGAGGGTGTGACGATGACGGAGCGCGAGCTTCTGAACGTGCTCGATCGCCACGGCATCAAGCGCCTGCAGCCGATCAACGAGCCGTTCAACCCCCACCTGCACCAGGCGGTGACGCAGGTACCGCGGGACGACGTGCCGGCCGGCACCGTCGTCGCGGTCTACCAGGCGGGATACACCATCGCCGACCGCGTGCTGCGCCCCGCCATGGTGGGCGTGGCCCAGGCCGCCCCCAAGCCGAACGGCGCGGAAGGCTCCGGCTCGCCGACTCCGCCGGCTGACGAGAACACGCCGCCGGCCGCGTAGGCCGCCTCGGCGCTCCCTCTCCCCGCAAGCGGGGACAGGGAAGCCGGTCGCGCAAGCTTACGCCGCCTTCTCCATCTGCTCCGTCCACTTGCCGAGGCTGGCGGCGCCGTTCATGCGGGCGCGGTGGGCGAAAGCGCGCTGGCCGGCGGCGACGTTCTCGGGTCTGCCGCCCCACGCCTTCAGCGCGGCAGCCTGCAGGGCGCGGCCGTAGGAGAACGAGAGCTTCCAAGGGAGCGGCCCGAGCTGGTTCATCAGGGAGAGGTGCGCGGTGGCGTCCTCGTCGGACTGGCCGCCGGAGAGGAAGGCGATGCCGGGCACAGCAGGCGGTACGCAGCGCTTCAGCACCTTCACGGTGCGCTCGGCCACCTGCTCGCGCGTGGCCTGCTTCGGGCATTTCTTGCCTGCGATCACCATGTTGGGCTTGAGGATGGTCTTCTCCAGCGGCACGTTGGCATAGTAGAGCTGCTGGTAGACCTCCTTCAGCACCCACTCGGTCACCGCCTCGCAGGCATCGATATCGTGGGCGCCGTCCATCAGCACCTCCGGCTCCACGATCGGCACCAGTCCACCCTCGACGCACAGGGCGGCGTAGCGGGCGAGCGCGTGGGCGTTGGCATTGATCGACGCGTAGCTCGGCATGCGGGGGCTCGTGCCGATGTCGTAGGTCGCGCGCCACTTCGCGAACTTGGCACCGAGGCCGACGTACTCCTTGATCCGTTCCGCCAGTCCGTCCAGGCCTTCGGTGATGGTGTTGCCCGCGCTCAGCGGCAGCGGCTTGGTGCCCCTGTCCACCTTGATGCCCGGCAACGCGCCGGTAGCGGCGATCAGCGCGGGCATCGGCGTGCCGTCCTTGGCCTTCTGCCGGATGGTCTCGTCGTAGAGAATCACGCCGGAGATGCAGTCGCGCATCGCGTCGGTGGCGCGGAACATCATCTCGCGGTAGTCGCGGCGGGTCGCCTCCGTGCTCTCGGCGGCGATGCTGTCGAACCGCTTCTTGATGGTGCCGGAGCTTTCGTCGGCGGCGAGAATGCCCTTGCCGGGCGCCACCATGGCCTCGGCCACCTGTTCCAGTGACATTGCCTTCGTCATCTTGAACCTCCCGCAATTGGCTCATTGCTCGCGTTGTGCGTGCATAGCGCGGATGCGGCGCCGATTCCAGATGGCCACCCGCGAAACGCTAAATGGGATGCGTGCAAGCGCGGACGAGGCCGGGCGGCGGCCAGCCGGCGCTGCCCCCCAGCCGACGCTGCCCCCATGACGAACGGAGCAACGCCAACCGGGTTCCGGCGGGTGTCAGACCCTGGCACCTTGAAGCTTTTTGCCCACCGAACGGGGTGGATTTGCCTTGCTTAGGTCAACTTTCATTGCCTATTTGCAACACGCAAGAGCGTAGGCTCGACTTGTGAGCGTGTGGGGGCCGAGTAGTAGCCGTGGAGCACCAATTCATGAGCGTCGACCTCGATCGCAAGCTGGCCGTGGCCGACGGGCACATCGAGGACGCCGAGCGCAACATCAGGCAGGTGGAAGCGCTTCTGCCCTGGTTCAGCGCCCAGGGCTATTCCACGATCGAGATCGAGAATCAGCTCGGATTGATGTCGGAGGCGCTCTATCACCTGAAGGAGCAGCGCCGCCTCATCGGCCACACCTACAATTAGGCCTTAAGCCCAGCCAGCGACGGCCCGCTTCCCTCCCGGACCCTACAGGCGCTCCGCCACCCGTCCCGCCTCCCAGCCGATCAGCGCGCGCTTGCGCGTCAGCCCCCAGTGGTAGCCCGTGAGGCTGCCGTTGCGGCCGAGCACGCGATGGCACGGCACCACGAACGAGATGGGGTTGCGGCCTACCGCGGCTCCCACCGCACGGGCGGCGGTGGGCCGGCCCAGGTGGCAGGCGATGTCGCCGTAGCTCACGGCGCGGCCCATCGGGATCTTGAGCAGCGTCTCCCACACCCGAACCTCGAAGTCCGAGCCGATCATCACCAGCCTCACCGGCCGATCGCGGCTCCAGTCGGCTGGGTTGAAGACGAGGCGCGCCAGCGGCGCGGTGCGATCCGGCGCCGCCACGAACCGGGCCTTCGGCCAGCGCAGCATCATGTCGGCCAGGGCGTCCTGCGGTGTCTGCCCCTTGTCCTCGTCGACGAAGGCAAGACCAGCGAGACCGCGCCGCGTGGCGATCAGCAGGGCCTCGCCGAACGGGGACGCGTGAAAACCATAAGCCATCTCCAGGCCCTCACCCCGGCGCTTGTACTCGCCGGGGGTCATGGCCTCATGGGAGACGAACAGATCATGCAGCCGGCCTCCTCCCGACAGCCCCACCTCGTAGGCGGCGTCGAGCACACTGGCTGAATCCTTGAGCAGGCCGCGGGCGTGGTGGACGGTGAGTGCCTGCACGAACTCCTTGGGGCTCAGCCCGCACCAGCGCTTGAACAGCTTTTGGCACTGGGTCAGCTCCAGGTCGAGGTGGGCCGCCAGTTCCTCGAGGCCGGGCTGCCTATCCCACGTGCCGGCGAGGAAGGCGATAGCGCGCCGGATCTGGTGGTAGTCGCGCACGCCTGGGGCGCTGGTCGGCGGTGGGCGGCGCAGGGTCATGGCTTCCTGGAGCATGACGGTCTCGCTCGATGGCTCGGTTGCCAGCGAGATCTAGGATAAGGAGCCGGCCGGATCGACCCGTTTCATGCATCCGACCACAGGTGGCGTCAAATGCGCACGCCGCCGCGGGCGATGAGCAACGCCTCCCGCAGTGCCGCGGCCAGGTCGCGCCGCTCCTCGTCGGTGAGGAAGCTGCCGAACTTCAGCTCCGTGCCGCGCGAGACCACGCTGAGCACGGTGCGCCCGTCCGGCCATTCCCGCAGGTTCACCCGCGCCCAGTAGGGATTGCAGTCGAAACGCTCCTGGCGCCCGGAGGGGTGCACGCGCGTCAGCACCAGGCTGGCCGGGGTGAGATCGAGGGTCTCGTAACGGCGCCCTGAGCGGTAGTTGAGCCGGAAGGCGACATAGACGAGGAGCACGTCGAGGCCGAAGAAGCCGAGCACCGGCCAGGCGCCCAGGACCAGAAAAAGCATGCCGGTGACGAAGCTGACCGCGCCGAACGCGATCATCAAGGCCAGGAAGCCCCGGGGGCCGAGCGAGCGATGCGGTCTGAGCACCGCGCGGAAGGGCTCTGGCAGCGGCTCCCGTGCGGCTTGCGTTTGCTCGAAATTTCCGTTCATGTCGGCATCCTATCGATCTTAGCGCCGCCGGCGAAGCCTCCTCCACTCCCTCAGTTGGCCGCGAGCCTCCCGAGCCATCCATGCGCAAAGTGCCTCGACCGCCGGCAACCCTGCCAAAGGCTGTATTCGATGCCCGGCCGCAACCGCTGCCAGCCAAGGCGTTGCCCGCCAGGCGGCGGCAGCCGGGCCCCGCGCCGGAGCGGGTGGCGGAGATTTTCCGGCGCTTCGCGGTGGCCAACCCGGAGCCGAAGGGCGAGCTGGAGCACCAAAGCGCGTTCACGCTGCTGGTCGCCGTGGTGCTCTCGGCGCAGGCAACCGACGCCGGTGTGAACAAGGCGACGCGGGAGCTGTTCAAGGTGGCCGACACGCCGCGGCAGATGCTGGCCCTGGGCGAGGCGGGCGTGCAGGAGCATATCAAGACTGTCGGCCTCTACCGCAACAAGGCCAAGAACGTGATCGCCCTGTCCAAGCGGCTGCTGGCCGAGCACGGCGGCGAGGTGCCGCGCGAGCGGGAGGCCCTGGAGGCGCTGCCCGGCGTCGGCCGCAAGACCGCCAACGTCGTGCTCAACATCGCCTTCGGCGAGCCGACGCTGGCGGTGGACACCCACGTCTTCCGGGTGGCGCACCGGCTGGGGCTGGCCGAGGGCAAGACGCCGCTCGATGTCGAGCAGGGTCTCGTCAAGGTCATTCCTGCACGGTACATGCGCCACGCCCACCACTGGCTCATCCTGCATGGCCGCTATGTCTGCCAGGCACGCAAGCCCAGGTGCGATGCGTGTATCGTCAGCGACCTGTGCCGGTCCGCGGACAAATGGTACGACGGCCCCCCACCGGGCGTCGCCGCGCAGCAAAGGGAGACACTATGACGGTCAGCAACGGCAGGGCCTTCCTGAGCATCCCCGGTCCGACCAACATCCCCGACGTGGTGCTGCAGGCGATGCAGCGCCCGGCCGTGGACATCTACTCGGGCGAGATGATCGGCATCACCGACAGCTGCCTGAAGGACCTCGCCACTATCTTCCGCACCCAGGGCCACACCTACATCTACGCCGCCAACGGCCACGGCGGCTGGGAGGCGGCGCTCACCAACGTGCTGTCGCGGGGCGACCAGGTGCTGGTGCTGGAGAGCGGCCGTTTCGCCATCGGCTGGGGCGAGATGGGCAAGATGATGGGCGTCGAAGTGGAGGTGCTGCCCGGCAGCTGGCGCCGGGCGGTCGATCCGGCGGCGCTGGAGGAGCGGCTGAAGCGCGACATGAAGCGTGACGGGGCGCACGCCATCAAGGCAGTGCTGGCGGTGCAGATCGACACCGCCTCCGGCGTGGTGAACGATATCCCGGCCATCCGCGCAGCCATCGATGCCGCCAAGCACCCCGCGCTGCTGATGGTGGACGCGGTCGCCTCGCTCGGCTGCATGCCGTTCGAGATGGACGCCTGGGGCGTGGATGTTGCCATGTCGGGCTCGCAGAAGGGCCTGATGACGCCGCCGGGGCTGGCCTTCGTGGCCGCCAACGCGCGGGCGCGCAAGGTGCACCAGACCGCGAGCCTGCGCACCCTCTACTGGGACTGGACCTTCCGCGAGGGCGACGTGCACTACCAGAAGTACTGCGGCACGCCGCCCGAGCACCTGCTGTTCGGGCTGCGCAAGGCGCTCGACCTGCTGCTGGCCGAGGGCCTCGAGGCCGCCATCCGCCGCCATGCCCTGCTGGCCGAAGCGACGCGCGCCGCGGTGACGAGGTGGGCGCAAGGCGAGGCGCTGGCGTTCAACATCGAGGACCCGGCGAGGCGGGCGTGCTCCATCACGTGCGTCCTCACGCAGGGATTCGATCCCAAGGCTCTCCTCGCCTACTGCCGGGACAAGTGCGGGGTAACCCTGGGCGTCGGTCTGGGCGCCCTGGAAGGCAAGGCCTTCCGCATCGCCCACATGGGCCACGTCAACGCCCCCATGGTGATCGGCACCGTGGGTGTTGTTGAGATGGGCCTCAGGGCGCTCGGCATCCCGCACGGAGCGGGGGGCGTTCAGGCGGCAGTGGAGCACCTGGGGCAGGAGGTGGCGCCCTGACGGCGCACCGCCTTGCTGCACCGGCCGAACGGCGGAGAGGCGTGCAGCCACCTGAAAAGCAAACCCGATCAGTAGGTTGGCCGATCAGACGCCTGGCTGAGCGACGGTGGTTCGTGTCGCATCTTGAGAATACAGAGGAACCACGGGGGCCGCTCCTCTGCAGGTTGCGAGCAGAACAACGGAGAGTGGAGACCCGGTGCGTCCCCGCACCTTCTGCGCAGTTGAGGGCAGGTCACTGCCGTCGAAGGATCAGAAGCACCGGGTCTCTTCCGTGCCACAGCGGGGTAGCTTATGCACGGTAAGCTGACCATAGCCGATCATAGGAGAGCTGACTGTCGCAATAGAGTAACAGTCGATGGAAATCTGATAATAAGCTGACAATTAGAAACAGAAGTTTATCAGATGTATCAGGGCAACGGGGGACCACAGAGGGCCGAGCTGCGACCGTCTTCCAAGCCGCGGCCCCCTGATCGGCGGGGCGACGACTGCCGTCGTTGGAGGGCGCCCGTTGCCGGGTTGCGCCAGGGCCGTCCCTGTGCATCTGCAGGACCGGCCAGAAGCCCCGCAACGCCGTATGCTCTTCACGCTACAGCGTCTTTGGCGTGCTTGGTGCCCAGGAGAGGACCGGCCGATACGCCTCGTACCGCATTGATTTTACAGGACAATTATAACCGTGGTTGGCGCGCTGTGTACCACTCCTGTGCCCCGCCGGCAAGCCCGCGCGGGCTGCCCAGGGAGCCCGGAGTAATCACCGCGCCCGCCTGGGGTCGTGGGACTCCGGGACCAGCGCCGCCCAAAGACCCCCAGCCCGGCACCCGTGCACCTTCGGTGGCGGCTTCGGTCGGACCTGTGGGGCCACGTTAGGGTGCGGCCTCGGCGTCCTCCACGGCGTTCGCCCAGCGCCCCCCGCGAGCGGGCCGGGCAGGCGCCCTCCAGAAGGTTCGGGGAACGCGCTCAGGACGTCGTACAGCGCCTTCCTGGGTGCCGCCGGGGGTGTAGGGTAGCCGGCACCCTTGCCGGCCGCTGGCGGTGCGCCTGACGTCGATCTCCATGCCGCCGGCCCGTGCCGCCGTGGGCTGCCCCCTTGCTCGCCCCTCGCGCCGTCGCCACGGGGGTTGCGCAGGGAGTCCCGTCGGAGGCGCGGGCCAGGGGATTGAGGAGAGCCGCGCCCAGACCCCCCGGGGCCGGGTAGACCACGCGCCGGCAGTCGGCTCACCAGTTAACCCGGAGACCGACCTTGCCGCCCCAGGCGTCGCTGTCGCCCTCCACGCCGAACTGGTAGGAGCCGTTGGCGTACAGCTCGGTGAAGCCGTCCACGCGGGCGCTGATGCCGCTGTTCAGCTCGACCCAGGCCTCGCCGAGGTCGGCCTGGAATGGGATGAAGCCGGTCTCCGAGGAGAACGAGGTGCGCGGGCTGCCCGAGAACTCGTGCCAATAGTTGGGCCGGAACCAGGCCGTGACCAGGCCCGGCTGAGGCAGCCCCCAGAAGCCCGTCGGCATCGCCCAGGTGGTGGCGAAGCGGACGCCGAGGCGGCCGGCGAGCGACTCCACGTCGTCGAAGCGCACGATAGCGCCGATGTCGCGGCCCGTATCCAGATCGACGCTCTGGTACACGAGCTGTGCCTGTGGCTCGACGATCAAGCCGCCGAACAGGCCACCGAAGCGCCACGGCACGCCGGCCTCCAGCGAGGAGGCGAGGCCCCAGCCATCGGTCTCCAATGCCGGGATGCGCGTGGACTGCGCCTTCATGTCGTAGAAGGTGCCCTGCACGACGCCGTCGAGATACAAGCCCGTGGGGCCGAACAGGGTCAGGTAGCCGCCGCCCGTGTAGGCCGTGAAGGTGTCGCGGCCGGCCCTGGCGCCGGTGAAGTGGGTGACGTCGCTGCGGCCGTCGCCCAGCGCCCCGTAGAGGCCCGCATGGGTGCGGTAGCCCCCGGGGAGCTGCTGGCGGTACACATCGAGCCCGGCCTGCAGGGCGATAAAGTCGAAGTCGTACTTGGGGCCGTCGCCGAAGATGCCGATGCGGTCGCCGTCGCGGTCGCCGCTCTGGGCAATGACGCGACCCCAGGCGCCATTGAGGTAAGGCGAGCCGAACGTCGGCTCGACGCCCACCGCGACGGGAGAGGGGCCGCCGCTGCCATCGCCGTACGCTGCGGGAACGACGGCCTTGGCTGTTGCGACGCGGCCGGCCCGGAATCGCAGGTGCTCCTCCTCGCCGACGCGCTCGTGCAAGGTGTCGAGCAGCGTGCGGCCGTAGAGCAGGGATAGCGCGGGCAGCGCCGCGTAGAGCGACACCTCCTGGCGGAAGTTCGGGACCAGCGGCGCCGGCGGGGCCGGGCCGGGGCCTGGCACGGGGATCGCACACGCCGGATCGGCCGGTGCCAGGGCGCAGTCGATGGTGGAGCGCAGGAACCAGCTTTCGGGCGCGGTGGCATCCCGGCTGCTGCGGAACAGCAGATACTCGTAGGGGCCGGCCAACACCGGCCCGGCCAGCGCGAACGCGCCCGGCACCGTGGTGGCGCCGTTGATGGCATCGACCACCAGGATGCCGTTGGCTACCGTCAGGGCACCCGCACCGCCGGCGTTGGTAATCCTCAGGAACGAATTGCCGGTCCCGGTGCCACCGTCGATGACCAGCTTGTCCGAGGGAGAGCTGTCGTTGCCCAGGAACGTGTTCAAGCCGATGGTGCCCCCGGCACCAATGTAGTTCACCACGGTCAGCGTCTTGAACGCGCCGCCCACGGGAGGCGAGAAGTCGATCAGGCTCGTGTCGGCGTTGGTCAGGTTGGTCAGGTTGGAGCTACCCGTCAGGTTCCACAGGCTGCCGTTGACCATCGTCACGTTGGAGACGCTACCCGGCGCCGTGAACGCCGAGCCCGTTACCGTGGAGCCGTCAAGGGTGATGGTCGCGAGGCCGGGAACGACGGGGAGAGCCGTTGGCGCGGGAACGGCGGGCGCACCTGGCGGTGGAGGAGCGTCGGGGTCCTCCTGAGTGTCGGCGATGCCGACGACCGGAGGGACCAGAGCCAGCGGCGGGAAGTCCACAATCGTTCCGACCCGCAGCCACTGGCCGCTTCCACCTGCCGTCGAGTTCGTCAGCGTGATGTTGGCGACGCCGCCGACGCCGATGGTCGGACCGCTGACGTTGGTCAGCGAGCTGCCAGTGAAGTTCGCGACGGAAACCGCGGACACGCCCGCCGGGTCGGTCGGAGCACCGGCCGCGTAGAGCGCCGAGGCGTTGGCGCCGGTTGCGCTCACCGTGGCCGCGTTGCCGACGATCAGGCCACCGGCTTCCGCGACCGTGCCGTGCGCGACGGCTCCACTCGTCGTAACTGTGGTGTTGTTCAAGGTCACGGAGGCCGGGTTGTCGCGGGCGAGCGCGCCATGCGCCCCAACCCCCGAGGTGACGACAGCGCTGTCGGTTGCGGTCACCACCGCTTCGCCTCGCAGCGGAGATGGGCCCAATCCGTAGTTGGCCAGCACGGCCCGCAGACCCACCGCCCCATCACCGTGGGTGGTCACAGAGGACGCTGTGAGATCGACCGCCGCCGTCATGGACGGCGTGTCGTTCCGTGCCTGCGCAAGGACGCCATACGCGATGGGGCCGAGCGTCTCGACGGTCACGCCGGTGCCGGTGATGATGGCGGGATTGGCCCCTGGATTGTTCAAAGGAAAGGGCTGCTGCTCCGCCACGGCAAACAGGCCAATCGCACCGCCCCCGCGAGGACCAGCATTCGTCGTGTCCTCGGTACGGACCGAGACGTTGTTGAGTGTGATGGTGCCGCCGTCGTCGGCGTTGACGCCGAAAGCCTCGGTGCCGCGGGTGACGATGGTGGTGCCGGTGACCTCCAGGGTCGCCCCGGGGTTGCGGGCGATCAGCCCGATCGCCCGCGCACCGTCGCGCACCGAGTTTCCGGTGGTGGTGACCGTGCCGCCGATCAGCGTCACCTGGCTGTTGCCGTTGGAGGCGACGCCATGCGAGTTGTCGATGCCGGTCGTGAGGACGTCCACGTTGGTGGCGGTCAACGTCGAGCCGGCGACGGACAGGCCGATGGAGTCGCGATTGTTGGTGTTGATGTCTACGTCACGAACAATACCATCGTTGAGGGTGACGGCGGCGCCGGGTTGCGCGAGCACACCGTGAGAAACGGCACCTTCCGTGATGACGGTCACGTCCGTGCCGGTGAACGCAGATCCCGGAGCGCCGAGAAGAATCCCGGTACCGCCAGGGCGCGGCGTCGTTGGGATGAACGTGTGGACCGTGCCCCCGGTCATGTTCACCGTGCCACCGAGAATCTTGATTCCCTGCCCATCGCTGCCTTGCTGGGAAATGTTGGTGTTGCTCAGCGTGGCCACTGATCCAACGTCGCTCACGAGCAGTCCGTGATTGAAGGAGCCCACCGAGCTGAGGGCGACCCCATCGAGATTGAGTTGACCTCCGGCCGATGCCCGCGCACCGCTCGCGTTAACGGCGGCGTTGCCGTTGCTGGTTACGGAGATCGAGCTCCCCGTCGCCGTGACTTTGCTGCTGGGACCGCTGGAGTGCACGCCGATCTGCATGTTGGCCGCCGCGCCGGCGGAGATCGTTTGGATCGTGCCGCCGTTCAGGATGATCTCGCCGCCCTGCAGGGCGAGCGCGCCGGTAGTGCGGGCGGCGTTGAGGTTCAAAGTGATGCTGTCGGCAGTGATCTTGCCGCCCGGGTTGATCGCGGTCAGGCCCTCTGCGTCGGCAGGCGCGACGGTGATAACGGTGCCTGGCGTCACCGCGCATTCGGTGCCGTTCACGACGACCAGGCCCGCTGGGCACGCCGCCTGGGCAAACGCACGCTCGGCGGCGCTCAGGATGAACGCTGCAACCGTCGCAATCGCGAGGAGAGTGCGACCCGTACCGCTCAGGCCGAATTGACCCGCCGCCGCTCTGGAGATGCCGCGGTCCAGCGTGACCATTCTGTTCGAGGCAGACATTCCAATGGACATCGCAATGCGGCCTTCCAGCAAGCGCCAATCCGTGGACGTCGCGAGGACAATGCGCGATTCGACCCAGATGCTGCGCCCGAACTCCGTCCGTCGGCTGCAATATTGTCAACTTGTGATCGTCCCGTTACGGTCCGGAATCGCACATCTGATATTGCCTGCTCTGGGGCGCACATCGGGGCACGACCATTCCCCCGTGGGGGCGTCGTTGGCGCGGCGCATTGGGCGGAGTGGAGAGCAGGAAAGAGAAAGCCCCAGCCCGAGATCGCTCGGACGAGGGCTCCCCGCCCAACGCGCCCCCGAACCCGGCCTCATTTGTTGCGCACGTCCGAGCCGCCCGGGGCGCATGTCGGGGTCGCTGCAAATCCCCCCGTAGGGTGCCGCGTTGGCGGCCGCGTTGGGAGGCCGTGTTCTGACGGCGGGAGGGCGCCGTCGGCGGCCTTCGACCATGCCATTGTCGGCTCCGTGACGATCCGGCTATGGTGCGCTAAGGAGGAACATCGGGGAGTGTAAGGATGCTGCGAGCCGGTCGCTTTGCGCCGACTGCCGTGTGGTTCGGCGCAGTGCTCTCGTTGCTCCTTGTGGTCTGCTTGCCAGTCACAGCTCAGCAGCCGTCGCCGGACTGGACCCAGTGCGTCCACGGGCACTCTCCGGACCTTAAGATCAGCAGTTGCACGGCCGTGCTCCAGTCAGGTCGCGAAACAGCGGCCAATAATGCCATCGCCTTCTTCAACCGGGGCGTCGCGTATGACGCAAAGAAGGACTACGGCCGCGCCCTCGCCGACTACGACGAAGCCATCAAGCTCAACCCCAACCTCGCTGGCGCGTTCTACAACCGAGGCACCGCGCACTACCGCAAGGAGAACTACGACCGCGCCATCGCCGACTTCAACGCGGCCATCAGGCTCAACCCCGGCTTTGCCATGGCGTTCTCCAACCGGGGTAACGCGCATACCGCTAAGAAGGACTACGACCGCGCCATCGCCGACTTTAACGAGGCCATCAGGCTCAACCCCGGCTATGCCATGGCCTTCTCCAACCGGGGTAGCTTGCATTCCGCAAAGAAGGACTACGACCGCGCCATCGCCGACTACGACGAGGCCATCAGGCTCAACGCCAGCCTTGCCATCGCCTTCTACAACCGGGGCGTCGCGTATGACGCAAAGAAGGACTACGACCGCGCCATCGCCGACTACGATGAGGCCGTCAGGCTCGACCCGAGCGACGCCAAGGCCTTCTACAACCTGGGCAACGCGCACTCCAGTAAGGAGAACTACGACCGCGCCATCGCCGACTACGACGAAGCCATCAAGCTCAACCCCAACCAAGCCGTCGCCTTCTACAACCGGGGCAACGCGCACCACCGTAAGAAGAACTACGACCGCGCCATCGCCGACTACGACGAGGCCATCAGGCTCAACCCCGGCTATGCCACGGCCTTCACCAACCGGGGCCTCGTGCACTACCACAAGAACGACTACGACCGCGCCCTTGCCGACTACAACGACGCCCTCAAGATCGATCCGAACCTCACCGTCGCTTACGGCAATAGGGGCGCCGCGTATCTGCAAATGGGCGACAATGACCGCGCCATCGCCAACCTTGACGAGGCCATCAGGCGCGATCCGAGCGACGCCTTTGCCTACCACAAGCGGGCATGGGCCTACTTCAAGGCTGGGAAGGCGACACTCGGCCTGTCGGACGCCGAGAGGGCGCTCCAGTTGGAACCCGACTATGCCGCTGCGCTCGATACGCGCGGGCACATCTTCGAGGCGCTCGGGAAGCGCGAGGAAGCTATCGCCGACTTCCGTAGGGCGGTCGCGTCGGACCCCAGCATGGAGGGCAGCAGGGACGCCCTGAAGCGCCTCGGGGCAGCACCATGATCCCCAGTCGTGCGACGTGACTCAATAGACCCTGCCCTTGCGGCACATCCTCCGACGTCGGCGATAGCGTGCCACTAAAGTGGTAATTGCCCTTTTGACTCGCATGTCCCAGCATGTCTTAGATATTGAGGCACATGGGGCGCGTCATGCAGATCGGCTACGCCAGGGCTTCCACGACTGATCAGGTCGCGGGCTTCGATGCCCAGCGGCGGGACCTCGCCGCCGCCGGCTGCAAGAAGATCTTCGCCGAGCAGGTGAGCAGCGTCGCCGACCGCCAGCAACTCATGGCTGCCCTGGACTACCTGCGGGACGGCGATGTCCTTACGGTCACCAAGCTCGACCGCATCGCCCGCTCCGTGCGGGACCTCATGGAGATGGTCCACCGGATCGAGGAGAAGGGCGCCGGGCTCCGCATCCTCGCCATGAACCTGGACACGACCACGCCGACCGGCAGGCTCATGCTCCAGGTGCTCGGCGCCGTGGCAGAGTTCGAGCGGGCCATCATGCTGGAGCGCCAGCGCGAGGGGATCGCCAAAGCAAAGGCCGCGGGGAAGTACAAGGGACGCGCTCGGACGGCGATGGCCAAGGCCGGCGAGGTCGAGGCGATGCTGGCCGCGGGGGTGAACCCCAGCGACGTGGCGAGGCAGCTCGGGATCGGACGGAGCAGCGTCTATCGGGCGATCCGGCTGCGCAACATCAGGCGCCAGCCGACTGCGTACGGGCCGGCGTAGGGCCGCCTACAGGAGCCGGCAAGGCGACCATCAAGGCGGATCAGGTGCGCCTGC
>Ga0075431_100002980_pt1 | contig 16387 bp, 10 predicted proteins | sample RhiMetdeltSRZDD5_FD_75297 | JGI IMG/M metagenome (GOLD analysis project Ga0075431, IMG submission 75297) | Populus rhizosphere microbial communities from Tennessee, USA - Rhizosphere MetaG P. deltoides SRZDD5 | ecosystem: Host-associated > Plants > Roots > Rhizosphere > Soil | place: USA... | reverse complement strand
CAAGGAGGTCTGCCGAGAGCACGGGATCTCGCAGGGGACGTACCATCGCTGGAAGGGGAAGTACGGTGGCCTGGATGTCGGTGAGGCGCGCCGGCTGCGCGAGCTCGAGCAGGAGAACCGGCGGCTGAAAGCTGCGGTCGCCGAGCTAACGCTCGACAAGCCCGGAGTGCAATAACCCTGGTACAAACCTGGGGAGCAGGTCACCGCCATGGCGCCCCCCGGACCCGGGGCAGACGCCGGCCGGATGGTCACCGCCGCTCAGCGACCACACCCTCCAGTTCCGATCATTCCCGCCGCAGCCGCCGCAGCCGCACGCAGCCGCACGCCCTTCTATACTGACCACTCATGCCCGCCCGCTTCGACCCCGACCTGCTGCGGGTCGAGCTCTCGGTGGCCGACCTCCTGGAACGCGAGCTCGTCGGCAGCCTCGGCTTCGGCCAGCGCGGCGGCTACGAGCGCCTCTGGCTGGGGCAGGCCATCCACAGCCGCTATCAGGAGGCGACGCTCGCCCGCGACGCCTCCTACCGCCGCGAGGTCGTGGTCTCCGCCGAGCTCACCCACCGCGGCTGGCAGGTGCTGCTGCGCGGTCGGCTCGACGGCCTCCGCCGCGACCCCGACGGGTCGCTGGTCGTCGAGGAGATCAAGTCCGTGCGCCGCGGCGGCCAGCTCTCCCCCGCCACCCGCGAGATGTACGAGCGCCAGGCGCTGCTCTACGCCTGGCTCCTGCGCCTGACCGAGGAGGCGCCGGTGCGCGCCGAGCTCGTGCTCATCGAGATCGGCAGTGACGCCGTCGAGCGTATCGAGCTCTCCACCTCGTGGGCCGCCCTCGAAGGCGAGGTGCGCCGCCGGCTTTCGGCGCTTCTCCGCGCCTACGAGGCCGAGCGCGAGGCGCGCGAAGAGCGGCGCCGCGCCGCCGCCACCCTCGCCTTCCCGTACCACGCGACGCGCGCGGGGCAGGAACGCATCGTCGAGGCGGTCGAGACCGCGCTCGAGAACCGCGACCACCTGCTGCTCGAGGCGCCCACCGGCATCGGCAAGACGGTGGCGGCGCTCTACCCCGCCTTGCGCCACGCGCTCACCCACGGCAAGCGCGTCTTCGTGCTCACCGCCAAGACGTTGCAGCAGGACATGGCGATGAAGGTCCTCGCGCTCTTGAACGGCGACGAGACCTTCCGCTCGCTCCGCATGCGCGCCAAGGCGAAGATGTGCGCCAACGGCGAGGTCATCTGCCACGAGGAGTATTGCCCCTACGCGCGCGACTTCTACGGCAAGCTCAAGACGGCGGGCACGGTGCCGCGGCTGATCGCCGAGCACCCGACCCTCGAGCCCGACGAGATCTTCCACCGCGCACGCGCCGACGAGGTCTGCCCCTTCGAGGTGTCGCTCGACCTCGCCCACCAGGTGCAGGTTGTCGTCTGCGACTACAACTACGCCTTCGACCCCTACGTCGCCCTCTCCGAGTTCGGCGCCGACGGCGACCTGTCCGACACCATCCTCGTCATCGACGAGGTCCACAACCTCGTCGAGCGCGGGCGCGGCTACTACTCGCCGTCGCTTTCGGCCAGGGCGGCGCGGGAGGCGGCCGAGTCGATCGCCCGGCTCTCCGACCCCGCCCTCGACACGGTGGTGGAGGTCACGCTCGACCTCGCGCGGCTCATCGAGAGCGCCGTCGGCGGCCTCTTCCCCGGGCCGCCGCCGGGGTTCTTCGATCCGGGGTTCTCCCAGCCGGAGGACGCGCCGCAGGCCGCCGAGGCCCGCCTCCCCGAGGAGGACCTCTGGCTCCTGCGCCCGCGCTTCGACGGCGCCTTCGTCGACTACCTCGAGTGGCAGCGCAGCAACCGCGCCTTCCGCGACGACGACCCCTTCGTCGGCCTCTACTTCGACGTGCTGCGGTTCCTCGACGCCATGATGCTGCTCGACGGCGCCTTCTCGACGCTGATGGTCAGCGTCGGCGGCGACATGCAGCTCCAGGTGCTGTGCAAGGACCCCAGCCGCTTCCTCGGCAAGGTGATCAACCGCACGCACTCGACGATCGGCCTCTCGGCGACGCTCTCGCCGCCCGAGTTCTACCGCGACCTGCTCGGCTTCGAGAGCGGGCGCACGGCGTCGCTGTCGCTGCCCGACCCCTTCCCCGAAACCAACCGCCGCATCGTCGTCGACGCCACCGTCGAGACCACCTGGAAGCAGCGCCCCTTCCACTACCCGCGCATCGCCGAGCGCCTGGGCGCCTTCGCGGCCGCGGTCCCCGGCAACTGCCTCGTGCTCTTCCCCAGCTACGAGTTCTTGCGCTCCGTCGCCGAGCGTCTCGAGGTACCCGGCAAACGCGTGCTGGTGCAGCAGCGCGCCGACAGCGACCGCGCCCGCCAGGAGATCCTCACCAGCCTGCGCGGCGCCCTCTTCGGGGACGTCGTGCTCCTGGCCGTCGCCGGCGGCGCCTTCGCCGAGGGGGTCGACTACCCGGGCGACATGCTGCAGGCGGTGGCGGTGATCGGTCCCTGCCTGCCCGCCGTGAGCCTCGAGCGCAAGCTCCTCGAGGACTACTACGAGGAGCGCTTCGAGCGCGGCTTCGAATACGCCTTCGTGGTGCCCGGGATGACGCGCGTGGTGCAGGCCGCCGGGCGCCTCCTGCGCTCCCCCGAAGACCGCGGCGTCATCGCCCTCTTCGACCGCCGCTTCCTCGCCCCGCTCTACGCCGGCCACCTGCCCGGGCACTGGCTACCGAGCGGCGGCGTCCACGCGCTCGCCGGCGAGCCGGCGATGGCGGCCGCGGAGTTCTTCGGCACCTCGCCGCGCTTGCTGCGGCCGTGATCCCACGTAGGGGAGTTGGTTAGTCCCTCTGGGTCCCTCTGGGCCCCTCTGGGTCCCTCTGGGCCCCTCTCTCCCCGGCGAGGGGAGAGAGGGGTTGGGGTGTGAGGGGTGGCAGACCAACCCAGGGGAGGGGGTCGGGTGGGGGGCGGCAGCGCGCTCTGCGCGCGGGGAGGGGTCGGGTGGGGGGCGGCAGCGCGCTGCGCGCGGGGAGGGGTCGGGTGGGGGCGGCAGCGCGCTCTGCGCGCGGGGAGAGCCGGCAGACCCACCTAGGGCGAGTAGCCGGGGATGGTGCGCGCCGTGGCGCCGCGCGCCTTGACCTTCACCTCCACCCGCCGGAACCCGCCGCCGCTCGCGCCGCGGTCGGGTGCGTAGGCGAGGAGGTACTGGCTGCGCAGCTCGCGCTCGATCTGCTCGTAGACGCCGGCAAGCTCGGTCGCCTTCGAGACCACGAAGGAGCGGCCGCCGGTCGCCGACGCCAGCTTCGAGAGTTTGCTGCGGGTGGCGATGTCGAGCGCCTCGGTCTGCAGCCCGACGGTGTAGATCATCACGCCGCTCTCGCGCGCGTAATCCATCGCTTCGTCGAACGAGAGGATGCTGTCGGTGTCCGCGCCGTCGGAGAGCACCACCAGCGCCCGGCGCGCCTCCGTGCCGCGCATGTAGTAGAGGCTGAGCACGAGCGCGTCGTAGAGCGAGGTGGCGCCTGCGGCCCGGAGCTCGCCGAGGGCGTGTGCCGCCATGGCCGCGTCCGGGGTCCGCGGCACGACGAGCGTCGGGCGCGAGGAGAAGGCGACGGCGAAGCAGCGGTCCCGCTGGCGCACGAGGCTGGCGAGGAACGACGCGGCGGCGCGTTGCGCCTCGCCGAGGGCCTGCTCCATCGAGCCCGAGACGTCGAGCGCGATGCCGACCACGAGCGGCAGGTCCTCGACCAAGGTGGCGCTCTCGAGCGTCTGCTTGCGGCCGTCCTCGCGCACCTCGAAGTCGTCCGCGCCGAGCCCGCGCACGAGCTCGCCCGCGGGGTCGGTGACGGCGGTGTAGAGCTCGACCATCGAGACCTCCACCCGAGCCATCTCCCCCGGCGCGGTCAGGAAGCGCACGTCCTCGGCGCGCTCGCCGTCGTCGAGCTCGGCACTCGCCGTCAGGTAGGTGAGCGCCTCGTTGGGCACCTTCAGCTTGGCCTCCCACGCGGGGTGCTCGAGGCGAGCCTGGAGCTGGTCGTTGACGCGAAACTCCACGGCCTCGACCCGGCGTTCCTCGGGAACGGTCAGCTCGACACGCGCCATCACCTCGCCGACGAGCCGCTTCCAGGCCGGCGGCGAGACGATCCGCACGTCGAGCTTTCCCGTCAAGCGGTTGAGGACGACCTCATCCGCGGCGACGAGAGCCCCCGCACGGTCGTAGCCCTCGGCGCGGAGGAGCTGCTCGCGCGGCGTGCGCGGCAGCTTGACCTCCACCGACCAGGGCGGCGCCACGCGGCTGAGCTGCTCCTTGCCGTCGAGCAGGAAGCGCACCTTGCGGATGCTCGTCTCCCTCACGATCGCCTGCGCCCGAACGCTGTCGAACACCACGTCGCGCGGCGGCACGAACAGGGTCAGCGCCTCGCCGACGAGATCGAACGCGGCGGGGGCCAGCTCGCCTGGCGGCCGCGGGGCATCATCCAGCGCCAGGTCCGTCGGCAGCACGACGGGCTCCGCGGGCACCTCCATGGTGCCGCCCACGAGTGCCTGTCCGCCGCCCACCTCGTCGCTCACCCTGAGGCGCACGACGTAGGGTCCGGGACGGAGTGGCCGCGTCACGGCGAGCACGAGCGGCGAGGTCGGCGCGGCCGGGCCCACGGCGGCCGGAGCCGGGATGGTGAAACGGACGCGGAAGGACTCGAAGAGTGCGCCGTCGCGCTCGACGACGCCCTCGACGACGAGGCGCAGCTCGCGGCGCTCGGTCTCCTGCGGCCCCTTCTCGACCGCCGGCACGACGGGCGCGCTCGGCGGCAGGGTCACCACCATGCGAGCCTCGATGCGTTGCCCGTGACGGCGCGGGAACGACACGGCGAACGGTTCGCTCGGCAGCACGGGGGTTGGCAGCAGCGACTCTCCGGCGGCGGCGCGCGCCCACGCGCCGAGGTCGGCGGGAGGGTCGACGAGCGCCTGCAGCGCGCTCGCGCCCGCCGCGCCCGGCAGCGGCGTGTAGAGCCCGTCGAGTCCGGTTGCCAGGTCCACGGCCTGCGCCGCCTTGCACGCGATGCGGTCGAGGCGCCCCCCTGGCCCCTTTCCCTGCGCCCAGTCGTCCATGGCATCGCCCATCGCGCGGCTGTAGAGGACGCGCTTGCCGAGCCCGGGCACCCAGAGCCGGAACGGCCCGCTGCCGGAGGCGCGGTAGAGGACGGCGCGAAGCGTGCCGTAGGTCCAGACTTCCAGCGGCTCGAAGGTCGTCGAACAGTCGATCGGCTCGCGCCGGTCGGGCTCTCCGTTGAGGAAGAGGAGCCGGGCGCGCGCGTCGCCGGTGGTGAGGCTCTCGCCCAGCATCAGCGCGCGGCGCCGGCGCACCGCCTCGAGCAGCTCGTTCTCCGCGGTGGCGGGATCGGGGTCCACGAGCAGCGCGGCGACGGCCGCCGCTCGCTGCTCGGGCGCTGCGGCGAGCAGGGGCGCCCGGTGCGCCTCGTCGACGAGCCATGGCACCCCCTCCAGCGCGAGCTGCTCGAGCGGTGGCAGCGGGAGATCGGGAGGCAGCGCGGCCCGACCGTCCCCGGCCAGAGACGCCAGGAGACCCCAGACGAGGACGAATCCACGGCTGCGACGGGGCACGGCGCAGAGCATCGCAAGCAATGTGCCGACGGCGGGGAGTTTCGCCCGCGAGCGGCGACGGATCCAACTGGGTATCAGGAGGAGGTCGCCATGTTCGAACAGAGTGTCGGTCACAAGCAGACGAGTCGAAGGCGGGTGCCCCTGCTCGTGGCGGCGGCGATCCATGCCGCCGGGCTCACGGGCGTGCTGGTGGCGAGTGCCTGGAGCATCGACGAGGTGCCGCCGCCGGAGCTCACGGAGATCTTCCAGGTAACCCTTGCGCCTCCCGACCTCGGCGGCGGAAGCCCGCCTCCGGAAAAGGAGCGCCCGCCGCAGCCGCCCCAGCCGCAGACGCCCCCACAGCAGCAACCCGAAGAGACCCAGCCGGAGGTCGTGCCTCCCGCCGTGCCGCCGGAGGAGACTGCACCCCCGACGCCCACCACGACCGACGGGCCCTACGACCCCACCGCGACGACCGGCGACGGCCCCGTCAATCCCGACGGCGTGCCCTGGGGGATCTCCGGCTCCGACGGCGACGCCAGCACGGTCACCGACGACACCCCGATCCAGCTCGACGCCCGCATGACACAGCCGGAGACCATCCGGCGAGTGCAGCCGCTCTACACCGAGCCGGCGCGCAAGGCCGGCAGGCAGGGCATCGTGATCCTCCAGGCGACGATCGATCGCACGGGCTTCGTCACCGACGTGCGGTTGATCAAGGGCCTGGGCATGGGGCTCGACGAGTCCGCGGTCTCCGCGGTGCGGCAGTGGCGATTCCGCCCGGCGACCCTCGGCGGGCGGCCGGTGCCCGTCTACTTCCAGCTCACGGTGCGGTTCACCATCCAGTGAGCGGTCATACCGGAATCACCAAACAAACGGGCTCGCTGCTCCGTACCTAGAGCTGAGACAAGGGACGATCTCCACTCTCCCTCTTGAACCCCCGCCGGCCCAGGCGGGGGCTTTTTTTCTTGCGTATCGCCCCGGCGTCAGGCCCCGGCGAGCCGCAATCGAGCGTAGAGCCCGTCGTAGCCGGCCAGTCGCGCCAGCTTGAGCAGACGGGCTCCAGGCGGTGGCCCTCCTCCTCCAGCCGGCCGCGGTGCACGACGATCTCGGGATTGCCGGCGGCGTTGACGTCGACGGCGACCGCGACTCGCCCCGTCTCGGCGAGTGCCGCCGAGCCAGCGACGCTCAATCGGTGATGCTTGAGGCAGAGGCTGCGCAGGCGGTCGTCGGCGGCGCCGAGACGAGGATGCTCGACTTGCTACCGAGCCGGGCTACGAGGGTTCGGACGCCCACGCCTGAAGCAACGGGGGCTCACCTTCGCGTCGCGGGCTCTCTCCGGGGCCCGCCGGCGTCGGCGAGGGCGCCGCCGGGGGCGGCATCCAGCGCGGGGCTTCCAGAGACCGGCGGCCGCGACCGGGCCCGTCGGCCCCACCCCACCGGCGCTGCCGCCGCGGCTCGCCCATTCGCGGCCCTGCCGCCCCGCCCCGCGGGCCCGGCGCTCCCGCCCGCGGTCCGAGACGCGACAGGAACTCCAGATAGCGCCGCTCGGGCTCGCCGTCGAGCAGCTCACGCGCCGCCAGCACGTGCTCGACGAAGGCACGCTCGAGCTTCGCCTGAACGCGCGCCGACGTCTCCACGAGCACGCGAAGGCGCTCGCGATCGGGCGCCGGCGCGGTCAGCTCGGCGCGCAGGCCACGTCGCACCACGTCGAGCTCGAGGCGCCGCTCGCGGGTCTCGGCGATGAAGCGCCGCTGGAGGGCGATGAACCGCGGCCGGTCACCGACCGGCACGCCGAGACGCTCCGCCACCTCCTCGAGACGCTCGCGCGAGGGTCCGTCGCCCCGGGGCCCGACTCCGAGCTCTTGGGCCACGTCGCGGCCCCCAGGGAACGGGCGCGGTGGGGCCGGAGTGTCGAGCCCGTAGTCGAAGTCGGGCTCCGGCGGCTCTGCCGCGACCTCGGATGTCGCGGCGCGCGAGCGGGGCTGCGCCGGGACGGCCGGGGCGGGTCGCTCGACCGGCGGTGCCGTGGCGGGAGGCGTGGCGCCGGCGATCGCCAGCTCGGGTGCCGGCGACGTTGCGACCGCGGGAGGCGCCGTGGGGGACGGCACGACCACCACCGTCGGTGCCGTCGGGGCGAGACGCTGCTGCAGCACGGCCACCGCCAGACCGAGGTTGAGGCCCACGGAGAGCGACAGGAGCGCGACGCCCCACCAGCGACTCACCACCGGCTCTCGCTCTCACCGGATTCCTCGCCGGCGCCCTCGAGCGCCTGCCAGTACTCCTCGGCGAGCGTCGTTCCGGCTTCCAGCGGCGCCACGTCGAGAGCCTCGCCCGCCTCGCCGGAGGGATCGCCGCCGTTGACGTCGCGCGAAGGCGCCCGTTCTGCCGCCGGCGCGTCCGCTCGCGATGGGATCGACCCCTCCGGAGCGGACGGGACCGTCGCGGCCCGATCCGTCGGCGAGCTCGACCCTGCCGTCGTGGGGGCGCTTCCCACCGGCACCGAAGACGCCGTCTCCACCGGGGGGGCCTGCTCGGACGAAGTGGTGGGCGCCGCGGGTTGCGTGAGGCGCCCCAGGCCCAGACCCACCACGGTGCCGGCAACGAGGGCCGCCCCCGCGAGCGCCCGCGCCCAGGGCGGCGCCGCGCCCCAGCCGAGCAGGCTCGCGCGGGAGGCCGCCTGCCGCGCATCGGCCAACCGCTGCAGGCGCGGCACGTAACCGAAGGGCGCCGGCGTGGGCGGCGGCGGCCGCAGGCCCTGCCACATCCTGTCGAGCTCGGCGAGGCGCGCCGCGAGCGCCGGGTCGCGCGCCAGCTCGGCGCGCAGCGCCCGCACCTCGGCGACCGGCAGCTCGCCGTGGAGGTAGCGGATCAGGCGGCGATCAGGGTTCGGTGCCATGGCAGCTCTTGCGGGACAAGCTCGTACGGGACAGGCCCTCGCTCGCGGCGGTCCCCGCGGACCCATACGTGAAACCCGTCACTGCGTCTCTTCCTGCGCCCTCTCCAGAGCGCGCATGGCGCGGAAGAGCCGGCTCTCGACGGCGCCCAGGGAGATCTCGAGCGTCTCGGCGATCTCCTTGTACGACAGCTCCTCGAAGCGGGCGAGCACCAGCACCGCGCGCTGGTTGGGGGGCAGCGCGGCGATGGCGCGCTCGACCTGCGCCCAGCGACGGCGGGCGTCGAGCTCGCGGTGCGGGTCGGCGCGCTCCTCCTGCGGGTCGGGCGGCGCCGCGCTGTCCTCGCCTTCCGCCGCCGGCGAGAGCGACACCCACCGCCGCAGGCGGCGCCGGCGAAGCATGTTGAGGCAGTGGTTGACGGCGATGCGGTAGAGCCAGGTGGAGACGAGGGCGCGCGGGCGGAATCGCCCCGCCTTGACCATCACCTTGATGAAGACTTCCTGAACGGCGTCGCGAGCTTCTTCGGCATCTCCCAGGAGGCGCTCGCAGACGCGCAGGAGGCGGCGGTGGTGGCGCTCGACGAGCTCGCCGAACGCGGCGCGGTCGCCGTCCGCGACGCGCGTCACCAGCTCCCAGTCGGGATCGGTCACCGGCTCGCGCGCCAGGTCCGACGTCAACAACACCTCCTCGGCGTAGACCCCCCTCATGGGGATGCAACCCGCGACGGCCGCCGTTCCTGCGCTCCCCTCCCACCTGCCCTTGGCCGATGGCGGCTCTGGCAGCGGTGGCGAGACAACGGCTCAGGTCCGGCGGATCGCTGGGGAGGGGGGAGTCGCGGCGCCGCTCGCACGCGCCGTGCCGCTCACGCCCGCAGCTCCTCGAGGTCGGCAAGCAGCGCCGAGGCGTGGCGGTAGCGGCGGCCGGGATCGCGCGACAGGCACTTCAGGATGATCTGCTCGAGCGGCTCTGGCATCTGCTTCCAGTAGGTGCGCGGCGGCGTCGGCTGCTCGTTCAAGGTGGCGACGATGACCTGCATCGGGTTGTCGCCCTTGAACGGCGTCTGCGACGTGAAGATCTCGTAGAGCACGACCCCCACCGCCCAGAGGTCGGCACGCTCGTCGATCGGCTTGCCCTGGAGCTGCTCGGGAGCGAGGTACTGCGGCGTCCCGACGACCGTCCCCGCTTGCGTCTGCCCCTCGTCCATGCGGGTGATGGGGCGCGCGATGCCGAAGTCCATCAGCTTGGCGTTGCCGTTGGGCTGCACGATGAGGTTCTCGGGTTTGATGTCGCGATGCAGCACGCCCACCTCGTGTGCGGCGGCCAGGCCGCGGCAGAGCTGCCGCGCCAGGCGCAGCCCCGCCGAATAGGGCAGCGAGCCCGTCTGCGAGAGCAGGTAGCGCAACGTGATGCCGCGCACGTACTCCATGGTGATGAACGGGATGCCGTCGACGTCGCCGAAGTCGAAGGTGCGCAGCACGTTGGGATGCGTGATCTTGCGCGCCAGCTTGAGCTCGCTCTTGAGCCGCTCGAGCAGCTCGCGGTCCCCCCACAAGTCGCGCTTCAACATCTTGAGCGCGACGAGGTCGTCGAGCTCGCGGTCGCGGACCTTGTAGACGATGCCCATGCCGCCCGCGCCGAGCGTCGAGAGGATCTCGAAGCGGTCGCCGATGACCTTGCCGGGGGCGATCTCGGCGAGCGTCGCGTGCTCGCGCACGGGGCGTGGGGGCGCGGCGCCGGTCCCGGCCGGAGCGACACGCGTCGGCGCGTCGGCGGTCTGCACCGAGGCGCCACCGGCGCCGGTGACCTTGGTCGCCATCGCGCCGTTGATCACGTAGAGCGTCTGCGCGCCGCCGAACATCCCGCGCTGCGGCGCCAGCTCGACGCCCGACTTGGTGAACACCTCGCCGAGGTTGCCGTAGAGCGGCTGCGAGATGACGAGGTCGCCGGGCGCCCCTTCGCGCAGCAGCCCCTCGAGCAGCTGCAGCGGGCGACCGACCACCACGCGCTCGGGCCCCTCCCCCCAGACCACCGAGCCGGTGACCGCCTCGCCCTCGATGATGGCGAGCACCGGCGGCTCGACCTCGTCGAAGGCGCTGTGCGACGCCGACAGCACGGCGCCGATCTCCGCCGCCGCCGAGAGCGCACGGAAGGCGCGGTTCTCGCCGGCGAACGAGATCAAGAGGCGCTGGCCGAAGGAGCCCTCGATCTGCCCCTGGCGCGCGCCCGCCGCGGCGTGCACGCGCCGGAGGTCCTGCGCCAGCTGCTCGATCGTCGCCTCGGGGTCGTAGCCGATCTTCGGCTGCGCGTAGCGGCGCAGGTCGACGCCGAGCAGCGCCACCGGCCGCGTCCCCGCGGTCTCCATCGCCGCATGGCCGTTCTGCGACGGCAGCGTGCGCGAGAGCTCGCTGATGTAGGTCTCCATGTCCTGCTTCTCGCGCAGCTCCGAGAGCAGGTGGTTGAACGCCTCGGCGAGACGGCCGACCTCGTCGCCGCGGCCGATCTTGATCTTCTGGCTGTAGTTCCCCTGGCTGGCGGCCGCCGCCGCGGCTGCGAGGTCGCGAATCGGCTTGAACACCTTCCTGCCGAGCAGGAAGGAGAAGATCAGGGCGAGGAGGATCGCCCCACCGCCGACGCCGAGGAGGATCGTCTCGATGCGCTCGAACGGGAGCAGCTCGGCGTCGAGCGAGGCCAGCGACACCACGGCGCCCACGCGCGCCCCGCTGGCGTCGGCGAGTGGCCGCAGGAGGCCGATCCAGCGCCGGCCCTGGAGATCGAGGTCGACCTGCTCCATGGACTCGCCGCGCTTCATCACCGTCTCGACCATGTTGCGCCGCTGCAGATGGCCGAGCAGTTCCTCGATCTCGCTCGGACCCAGGGTCGTGGCCACCACCAGCGGCCGGCCGCCCTCGTCGGCGAGGATCGCCACGTCGGCGCCCGAGATCTTGCGCACCTGATCGGCGGCCTCGTTGTCGATGGCAAAGCCGGCGACGAGGAACCCCTGCAGGATCTGATCGGCGGCGAGCGGCACGGCGACGGCGTTGAAGAGCCGCTTGTCCTGCTTCCAGAAGCCGGTGGCCTCGAGCTCCTGCTGCGCCGCCTTGACGAGCGGCCGCTGCGAGAGGTCTCCCCCGACGGCGTCCGGGGCGTCCGTCCGCGCCAGCACCCGACCCTGGGGGTCGAGGACGATCGCGAAGTCGAAACCGAGGTCGTTCTGCCGCTCCTCGAGGAGGTCGAGGATCGAGGCTGTGCCGAGCACACCCTGGTCGGCGGCGCCGGCGATGTAGGCGCGCAGATCGTCGTCGCTGACGAAGACGTTGGCGATGAGGCGGAGCTGCTCGAATCGCTGCTGCTGCAGCGCCGACTGCACCGAGCTAGCGCGCTGCAGCGCCTGCCGCGCCGTCTGCTGCGCGATGCGGTTGCCGTAGATGTAGGTGACCACGACGGCGGCGCCCACCGCGAGGGTGACGAGCAGCCCCGTCATCAGGAAGACGCGGACGCCGAAGGAGATGCGTGGCCGCACTATGGTGACCTGCTAATAGGCGCTGTCCGCGCTGTACGCCTTGCCGAACTTGTTGAGGTGACGGGGGACGCGGGGCTTGGAGACTGCCAGCGAGAGGCGGAGCGGCGCCTTCGCCGGGAGCGTCAGCGCCTGCGACTGGAGCTCGCCGCGCTGGTGCCACACCGAGAGCGTGCCGGGGCCGCTGGGCAGGCCGCTCAACGAGAAGGTGCCGCTCTTGTCAGGAGACGTGCTGAACGGCGTGCCGACGACGAGCACGTAACCGGCCATCTGCTGGTGCACGTTGCAGAAGACGCGCACGAGCCCGGCCTCCTTGAACTCGACCTCCTTGCCGGCGCCCTTGCCGTAGAGGCCGACGTCGAAGGCGTTGCCGGGCGACACCGAGAAGGCGTTGTGGAGGATCGGGTCGAGGTTGGGGAAGCGGACCTTCGAGCCCACCGGTACGACCAGCAGGCGCGGCTTGAACTCCTTGCGCGAGGTGGCCATTTCCGGAACCGCCTCCGGCGGGTACAGCTTGGTCTTCCGCGCCGGCGTGAAGAAGACGACCGCCTGGTCGACGCCTTCGGCGACGTTGCGCCCCTCCTGCACCAGCACCAGCGTGCCGGCGAGATCGGTCCCCTCGCCGCGCAGCGCGTCGCCGCCGCCGAGAACGACCGGCAGGGCGCACAGGGCGAACAGGCGAACAGATCGAGCGAGCCGCGGCAAGGGGCGCTCCATGGGAGTGTCGTCGGATGATAACAAAGCCGCCGGCGCGCACCCCGCGTGTCCACTAGGATGGCCATTTAAGAGAGGGATTGCTTCCAGAAGATGCTCGTCGAGCGTGTTACCCGCTTCCTGGCCGATCCCGCCGGAGACCGGTTCCAGGACCTCGCCCTCGCCGTCTTCGCCTTCCAGCACGAGCGCGTCGAGCCCTTCCGCCGCCTCTGCGCGGCGCGCGGCGTCTCGCCGGAGACGGTGACCGACTGGCGCCAGGTGCCAGCCGTGCCGGCGCTCGCCATGAAACACCTCGAGCTCCACGCCGACGAGCCGCTGTGCACCTTCAGGAGCAGCGGCACCGGCGAGGAAGGCAGGAGCACTCACTTCCAGCCCTACCCGGACCTCTACCGGCAGGCGATCGACTGCTCGTTCCCGCGGTTCTGCCTGCCCGGCCTGCGCACGCCGGTGCCGATGCTGTCGCTCGTGCCGGCGGCCGAGCAGGCGCCCGACTCGAGCCTCTCCTTCATGGCGGCCCACGTGCTCGACGAGTGGGGCACGGCCGACTCGGCGACCGCCTTCGGCGAGCGCGGCGTGGACGTGACACGCGCGCGGTCCTGGCTGGGAGCGCGGCAGCGCGAGGGGCGCCCGGCCCTCGTCTTCGCCACCTCCTTCGCGCTCGCCCAGCTCCTCGACGCCCTCGCGCGCCGCTTCCTCCACTTCCGGCTCGCGCCCGGCAGCGTGGTGTTCGACACCGGCGGCTACAAGGGGCGGCATCAGGAGCTCTCGCGCGAGGACCTCCTGGCGCGGCTCCATACCTGGCTCGGCGTGCCGCCGTCGCAGGTGGTGCGCGAATACGGCATGACCGAGCTCTCCAGCCAGTGCTACACGGCTAACCTCGCCGGCGGCGGCGACCCCGAGCTCTTCGTGACACCGCACTGGGTGCGGGTGCGCGTGCTCGACCCCGAGACGCTCGCCGAGCGGCAGGAAGGCGAGCCGGGGCTCCTCGCCGTCTTCGACCTCGCCAACGTCGGCTCGGTGGCGCACCTGCTCACCGAGGACCTCGGCATCGCCGAGGAAGGAGGGTTCCGACTCCTGGGCCGCGCGGGAGGCGCCGAGCTGCGCGGCTGCTCGCTCACGGTCGAGGAGCTGAGCCGTCCCGGATAGGCGCCTCCCGTACCTGCGACGGGCAGAATCGCCTTACACTCCCGCAATCCGCCGCATTCGCGGCTCCGTAGGGTGATCACCAGGAGGATACCCGTGCGCCCGGCAACTCTTTCCCGGCTGCTGCTCGTCTGCGTCCTCGTTTCCGCCGGCTCCGCGCGCGCGCAAGAGCCCGCCTCGGGGGAGCCCGAGGCCGCCTTGCCCGGGCCTCACTTGAAGTGGGGCGTCGAGGTCAAGGCCGGCTACCGCGACAGCGAGGACTTCGTCTTCTCGTTCCCCTTCCGGCCCGCCGACGGCCAGCCGGCGCAGACCCTCACCATGCAGACCGTCGACCCCGAGGGGAACCTCGAGGTCCCCGCGGCGACGCTCTTCCTCGACGCCGAGTGGGGTGAGGCGCTCCTCGGCCACTTGAAGGTCGACATGATCGACCTCTACGACCGCAACCCGACGTCCACCGACCACAAGGTGGACGTCGACGAGGCCTGGATCCGCTTCGGACGCGAGAGCGAGCCCGGGCGTCTGCCCGAACGCTCGGGTTGTTACGTCAAGGTCGGCAAGCTGCCGAAATTCGAGCGCCAGGACGACCGCCACCTCGAGAGCTACGGCCTCGTCTCGACGGCGTTCAACCGCTTCGAGGATCTCGGCGTCGAGGTCGGCATCGACCTCGGGCGGTACGTCTACGTGAAGGGTTCGTACACGCGCGGCAACCCGGTCTTCCTGCGCGACCCCAACGCCCTCGCCGGCGACAACGGCACCGCGGCCCGGTTCGACGTCCCGCCGCATCCGGCTCTGAACAGCGGCGTGCCCATCATCTACGACGCCGAGGTCGAAGAGGCGGGGTCGGGCGGCAACGAGGAGAGCGGCGCCGGCCTCGGCCTGCGCTTCTCCAACGAGGACGGCAGCCGCCGCGCGGAGCTGCTCGCTTACGGCTACCAGCGCACCCTTGCCGACCGCGTCGAGATGGAGGGCTCGCTCTACGGCGGCGACCTCGACCTCCTCGACGCCCCGTTCGGCACCTTCCCCGGCCTGGCCGACCGCGACAAGACGGAGGTGGGCGGCAACCTCTGGCTCTACGTCGACGGCCTCTCCTTCTTCGGCCAATACGTCGACCAGGAGATCGCCGGCCTCGGCCGCAAGGGGTACGAGGGCGAGATCGCCTGGCGCTTCGAGCTGCCACTCTTCGCCTCGCTGGCGGGCCAGCAGCTCTTCCCGTCGATCGCGCCGTCGTTCCGCTATTCGAAGCTCGACCCGGACTTCGTAAACCCGCCGCCGGGGCGCACGCCGGCGCCGAGCTTCGCGTGGGAGTGGGAGAAGACCGACGCCGGGCTGCGCATCGGCATCGTCCCCGGCACGGACCTCACGGTCGAGCACTCGCACAACCGGTTCCTGACCGCCCGCGGGTGGAAGACGGTCGACGAGCTGCTGACCACCCTGCGCTGGCGGATGTAGTTTCGAGAGGGGCCCAGAGCTTCGACGAGCGGCGATCGTCAGCCAGTTGTCGCGGGGCGTGGGACCTTCTCACTGGCAACCCCTCCAACCACCTGCTAGGGTTTTGGGGGTCATGTCCCGCATCGTGCGCGCTGCCTCGATCCTCCTCTTCCTGGCCACGTTCGCCTCCGGAGCCAGCGCCGCCACCCCGCCGTCCGTGGTGGTCGCCATCGACACCAGCCGCTCGATCCAGCCCGAGACGCTGGCCGCCATGGGCGAGGCGGCCTCGACTGCCCTCGGGCGGCTTCCGGCCGAGACGACGGTCGGCGTTCTCGCCTTCGACGACCTGCCTCGCTGGGTCCTGCGCTCCGGATCGCCGGGAGAGGCCGCCGCCGCCTTCGGTGCGCTCGCGCCCTCCGGGAAGTTCACGCTGCTCGACGACGCGCTCTTCACGGCCGTCCGCGCGCTCGCGCCCGGCGGCGTCGTGCTCCTCCTGACCGACGGGCGGGACGAGAACTCGGCGACCACCATCGAGGACGTGGCGCGTGCCTGCGAGGCGCAGGGGGTGCGGGTCGTCGGCCTCGGCGCGGGCAAGACGCTCGACGAGCGGCGCATGCGCCGACTGGCGCTGCTCACCGGCGGCAGCTACGTCGGCGCCCTCGCGTCGGTGCGGCCCGGCCAGGTCGGCGATGCGCTCCTCGCAGCGGTGACGACGCCGCCGCCGGTGGCGACGCGCCGCGCGACGTCCGTGGAGCCGGCACCCGCGGCTCCCGCTTCGCTCCGGGATGCCGCGCCCGCGGCGCCGGTAGCGGCCGGCGCGGCGACAACCGAAGACGAGGGTGGCGGCACTTCGCGACCGCGCCGCTGGTGGCTGCTGGCCTTGCCACTCGCCCTCGTCGCCCTCGCCGTGCCCGTGGCGGCCATCGCCCGCAACCGCGCGCGCCAGAGGACCGTCGCCTGCAAGCGCTGCGGCAACGAGGTTCCGGCCGGCGAGGACTGCCCGCAGTGCGCCGCGGTCGACAAGGAGCTCGCGCTCCAGGAGCGCCTGCGCAACCGCGACATGACCCGCATCGAGGACACGTCGGAGCTGCGCATCGAGGCCA